>Ga0315321_10001047_pt1 | contig 21224 bp, 17 predicted proteins | sample M180m21515metaG_FD_203464 | JGI IMG/M metagenome (GOLD analysis project Ga0315321, IMG submission 203464) | Ammonia-oxidizing marine archaeal communities from Monterey Bay, California, United States - M1 80m 21515 | ecosystem: Environmental > Aquatic > Marine > Intertidal zone | place: USA...
GAACTTGAGCTTGTTGTGGGAAGTCGGAAAGGTCTGTAGAAATTAAGTGCGATTCCATAGAGCCTGATAGGTACTCAAACCAGAAAGTTGACATTGCCATGAGAACTCTTCCTTTATCAGGGACTGGTTGATTCATAACAACATCAAAGGCTGAAATGCGGTCGCTAGTCACCATGAGGTATTGGTCGTTGCCAGCGTCATAAATATCCCGTACTTTTCCTGAATAGACATGCGGTAGGTTTAGTTGATAGGCGGGTTCTCTACGCATATACGTTCTCTTTAAATTATCGGTTCAGGGTCATAGTCTGAAGCATTTGGGAAAAGGGCTTGAAGGTCTTGAATTCGAAGCGATACTTGTTTGATTTGTTGACTGGCTAATCCGGTTGACTTTTCATTTATCACTTCACTGAGTTCTTCTTCGGTGAGTGGGAAACGTTCATCATCTCCTAATTGGTTAATAAGAAGATTTTCACCTTTATCTTCATTACGTAGCGTAAGAGCTGCTGTAACAGCATGCTCTTTTATAATTTCATGAGCTTCTTCTCTTCCCATTCCATTAGCAACCGCTGCGGTTAGGATCTTTGTCGTACTCAGAAATGGCAGAAAATGGTTAAGTTCACGTTCAATGACCCGTGGATAGATCCCAAAATCTTTAAGGATTGTTAGAAATGTCTGGAGTAAGCCATCCATAGCGAGGAATGCGTCAGGAAGAGCAACTCTTCGTACTACAGAACAACTAACGTCACCTTCATTCCATTGGTCTCCTGTGAGATCGGTAACCATGGATAAATACCCTTTTAAGACATGCGATAGTCCACCGATACGTTCGCATGATCTCATATTCATTTTGTGAGGCATAGCTGAAGAACCAACTTGTCCTTCTTGAAAACCTTCAGTCGCTAAGTCATGCCCAGCCATTAAGCGTAGTGTTTTTGCAAGATTGGATGGCCCGCTTGAAAGTTGAACAAGCGAACTGATGACATTGAAATCTATAGATCGTGGGTACACCTGGCCGACACTTTCGAGAGTGGCAGTGAATCCTAAATATTTTGCTATGCGTTGTTCAAATTCTTTGACCTGATTTGGGTTCCCTAGTAATTCAAGTAAATCTTGTTGTGTTCCTACTGGGCCCTTTATTCCTCGTAAAGGGTAGGTTCGTAACGTATGTGTAAGTCTTTCAAAGGCTAGAAGCATTTCTTCAGCGGTATTGGCGAAACGCTTCCCCACGGTGGTGACTTGCGCAGCGACGTTATGTGTTCTTCCCGTTATAGGGGTTTCGCTATATTGTTCAGCTAGTACTGCTAGTTGTGAAAGCGCTGCGACAGTTTGAGTTTGTATGATTTCTATACTTTGTTGAATCTGAAGTTGTTCAATGTTTTCTGTTAGATCTCGTGATGTCATCCCTTTATGGATATGTTCATATCCTGCTAGGTCGCAGAATTCTTCTATCCGAGCTTTAACGTCGTGTTTAACTATTGTTTCTCTTTCACGTATTGATGCCAGGTCAATATCGTTTTTCGTTCTCTGGTAAGCAGCAATTACTTCTTCGGGTATATCTGATCCGAGGTCGCGTTGAGTTTGTAGTACTGCTATCCAAAGTTCGCGTTCAAGTAGCACTTTATTTTCAGCGGACCAGATGCTGACCATCGCATTACTGGCGTACCGGTCAGCTAGAACGTTCGGGAGGGTCATCTTGTCGCCATTTCTCTTTTGTAGGCAGCTAATTTATCTGCGATTTCTTTATTTTCTATGCCTAGCATTTGTAGAACAAGAAGCGCTGCATTTTGTGATCCATCAATTGCGACTGTCGCAACAGGGACACCTTTGGGCATTTGTACAGTTGCATATAGGGCATCTTGCCCATTTAAAGCACCACCTGATAGGGGAACACCCACGACGGGTAAGGTTGTATGTGCTGCGACGACCCCTGCTAAATGCGCTGCCATTCCTGCTCCACAGATAAAAGCTACAAATCCATTTTCTCTAGCGGTTGTTACGAGTTCAACTACTTGATCTGGATTCCGGTGAGCAGAAAGGACCCGCCATTCATAGTCAATTTCAAATTCTTCTAGGGTTTCTTTTGCTTTGACCATTTTAGACTCATCGGATTTTGACCCCATTAAAATCCCAACTTTCATATGATGATTCCTTCCTTCGATCGAATTTTTAGACTTGTTTCTTCCATACTAGATATTTCATTGACCTGCTCCGGCGATGTCTTTACGTTTATGGAGACCTTCCCAGCTTATTTTCTGCGCACCTGCGTACGCTATTTCTTTTGCTTTTACTTGTGTTAACCCTTTGCCAGTTACAGCGATTACTCTGCCTCCACTAGTTATGAGTTGATTATTTTCATTTGTCGCTACTCCAGCACAAAACACCTCTTCTATCCCGGAAATGTTTTTGGCTTCTTCAATTCCTGTTATTACCTTTCCTATCTGTGGTGCCTGTGGGTACCCTTCTGATGCGCAAACAACAGTGACCATCACTTCTTCAATAAATTCTGGGGTTGTTTGAAGATCCCCCGAAGCTGCTTCATATAGCAGTTCAAATAAGCTTGTTTTGATGCGGGGGAGAACAACTTGGGCTTCTGGATCTCCGAAACGAACATTGTATTCAAGTATTTTGGGTCCTTTTTCTGTGTGCATGATTCCAGCGTAGAGAACACCTCTGTAATCAATTCCCCTTTGGATAAGTGTTCGTAAGGTCGGTTGGATAGCTTCTTCCATTATTTTCTCAACAAATTTTTCTGATACGTCAGGGACAGGTGAATACGCTCCCATCCCACCCGTATTTGGACCTTCATCATTGTCTAAAAGTCTTTTATAATCTTGGGCTGGGCTAAGGGCAACTGCTTTTCCTCCATCACATATAGCGAGGATTGAAATTTCATTTCCACTCATCCCCTCTTCAATAACTATTTTTTTGCCTGCATTTCCAAATGCTTCACCCGAAAGGTAGTTACGAATGGCAGATTCGGCTTCTTGTAACGAATGCGTGACAAGTACCCCTTTCCCAGCTGCGAGTCCATCTGTTTTGATGACGTAAGGAAGTGGCATTTCTCTTAGGAAAGTAATTGCAGGTTCTTCTTCGGTGAATGTTCCATGCTTTGCTGTAGGGACATTGGCTTCTACGAGTAAGTCTTTCATCCACGCTTTAGAACCCTCTAGTTGTGCTCCGTCGGCTCCAGGTCCAAAAACAAGTTTTCCTTGCGTTCGGAGTTTGTCAGCGATGCCAGCTACTAAGGGTGCTTCTGGGCCTATGACAAAAAGGTCCGCATCGATTTTGAGTGGCGAAATGTTCTTTGAATTTGGGATGCCTGGGTTTCCTGGGGTGACAATTACATCACTATCGCGTTTAAGTACATGGGCTAAGGCATGTTCTCTTCCACCCGATCCAACAACAACGCTTTTCATTTCATTTTTCCTTGGGTATTAATTAGAAGAAATGCTCGTTGTTTCAGTGGTAGTAAATTACCTCTCACGACTGCCAGTTAACGTATTGTTTTCGTCCTGGGCCAACTCCGATGAGTGAGACTGGGATTCCACAGTATTTTTCAATTGCTTTCACATAGTTTTTCGCTGCTTGAGGAAGGTCAGAGGGGTTTGTGATTTCGGAAATATCTGTTTGCCATCCCGGCATTTCTTCATAAATAGGAACTGCCTTGTGGAAATCGGTTTGGTGGTAGGGCATTTTCTCTACTCGTTGTCCGTCTATGTCGTATGCGACGCAAATCTTCACAGTTTCCAATGCATCCATTACATCAAGTTTCGTTAACGCTATCTCTGTCAAAGAGTTGAGTCGGGCAGCATGTCGAAGCATTACAGAATCAAACCAGCCTGTACGTCGGCGTCGACCTGTATTGGTCCCGTATTCGTGTCCTACGTTCACGAAATGATCTGCAACGTCATCAAAGAGTTCAGCTGGGAAAGGTCCGGATCCAACTCGTGTTGTATATGCTTTCGCTATTCCAACGATTCTTTCTAAATGGCGCGGCCCCACTCCAGCTCCGGCGCAAGCACCTCCAGCTGTCGGATTTGATGACGTGACAAATGGATATGTTCCATGGTCAAGATCTAAGAAAGTAGCTTGTGCGCCTTCAAAAAGTACGTTCTGTTCTGCTTCAAGAGCGTTATGAATAAGGTCAATGGTGTCCGAGATGTAGGGTTTTACTCTTGGAAGGTACTCGTCTAGGAAAGTGCTACTGAGCGATTCAAGTTCGGGGGCAAGTCGGTTATATACCTTCGCTAATAGTGGTCCTTTTTCATGAAGAGAGACATTGAGTTTCTCATTGAATATTTTTGGATCGAGAAGGTCCTGTACTCTAATACCCACTCTGAATGCTTTATCGGCATATGCCGGCCCTATGCCTCGTTTTGTCGTTCCGAGCTTGTTCGCTCCGAGGTGGCGTTCAAAAACTACATCGAGTTCCTGGTGGTATGGGAAAATCAAATGAGCGTTGCCGCTTAATTTGAGGCGTTCGCAACTAACTCCTTTGGCTTCGAGCATGTCAATTTCTTTAATCAACACACCTAGATCAACAACAACCCCATTTCCGATGACAGGTGTTATGTGCTCGTAGAGTACACCGCTTGGGATAAGTTGGAGAGCCGTAGTTTCTCCATTGACGACAAGAGTATGCCCTGCATTATGGCCGCCCTGGTAGCGGACAACCATCTGCATTTCCTTGGCGAAAAGGTCGGTGAATTTTCCCTTACCTTCGTCGCCCCACTGGGTACCTACGACAACGGTCGATGGCACAGGCGGTCTCCTTCTGTTGACTCCGCTTACCAAACCACTGTACGTCATTTAGTAGTAGATGTGTCTAACTTTTAACGAAGAATTCCTAAATTATTTAGGAATTGGTCGTGGAGGGTTTACCCTCCGTATGACCCTCCTTGCCCTTCGTAATCAAAGATTTCACTTACTGGCGTGAAGGTAAGCTCACCGTTTATTACCTGTACTTCTTGTAATTGGGCACCCTCAGTTACATACGCATCGTTCGTTCCATCTAGCTGTATTGTCTCTACGAAATTGTTTCCGTTGGTTGTGTCAAGATTCCAGGTGGCTTTCATGACGTTTATACGATTGACACCTCCGGGAAGTTCATTGGCTGCTCTGAGAATGTCAACTACTATCTGAGCGAAAAAGACACCGCCAGAGTATGACCCATCAGCGCATGTAACGCCGCCGTAGTCTGCTAAGACTTGTTCGGTTAGTTGGATGGCGGGATCGTCATTAAAACGAGGATCTCCGCAAACCTTGCTAGAGTTAGCGATTCTTACCCCTGCTCCTTCAGCTTGCAGTAGCGCTGCGGCATCTTTCACGGGAGTGAAGAATGCGGGAAGGTTATTACATGTATAGGACATGTAGAAACGTGGTCGCCAAGGTGTTGCCGCCATTACTCCAACGCTTTGAGGGCAGAAGGCTGCTGTTGTGCCAGCTACGAATACTTGGGCTCCTGAAGAAGCGAGTGTTGTCATCTCTGCGGTGACATCGGGAGCTGCTGGATCGTGAAGAGCTTCAGCAACAACTTCGATACCTGAGCACCCTTGTAAGGTCTGCTGATACGTTTTGCCAAAATCGTTGTTCATGAATAGCCCAGCAACAGTTGCTCCTTCGCCGAATTCATCAACGATTGCTTCACACCAGATGTTGGTTTCTGTCACGTAGTTGAGGATATTACCAACGGTCCATGGGAAGTTTGCTGGATCACCCCAGAATGGGAAACCAGATAGGTTCAATAGTTGTGGGACACATGCCTCATCTGTGATTGGCCTTATTGCGTAGTTATTTGGTGTTCCAATAACCCCTACAAAGCCGACAATATTTTCGGTTTCGAGCATTTCTTGCACGTTTGCTACAGTTCTTCCCGCTTCATAGGCATCGTCTTTTGCGACAAGCACAAGGTCTTTCCCACCAATCGGGTCTGTTGCGTTCACATAATCAAAATAGAATTCCATTCCTGAAGCGATTGTCCCGAATGCAGCTAATTGCCCTGATTGTGGAAGCGACGTTCCGAATCTGATTTCATTATCTGTCACGCCTTCAGATGCATCCCAATCGTCAGGGCAGGCATCAAGGTCAAGCGTGGTACCTTCAGCAATAGTGACTTGACCTCCGGTTTGATTACCTGCGGCGTCATCGCCATCGTCGCCTCCGCAGCCGACGGCGACAAGGCAAAGAACACTTGTTATGCAAAGGAATTTTATCATTAATTTTTTCATGGTTTCCCCCAACTTTGATACACGAAACTTACTAACTAGATAGAGTCCCTGCAACCGTTTTTTAACTATTTGATAATTTGCTCTGGGGTTGAGTTGTTACGAAACGGTTCTTTACCTTCTTTGCTGCTGTGGAAATCCCTCCAGGCATAAACAAAGTTAAAACAATGAGGAGAAGGCCGAGGATCAATGAACCGGTTGGGCCTTGTAACCATCTTTGTGGGACAAATGAAATTGATTGCGTTGAAGAGGCCCAATCTGGGATGAGGGCGTAGACAAGTCCGCCGATCACAGCTCCGGATAGCGTTCCTACTCCTCCTACTACTAGGCCGACGATTAAGTAAATGGCTACTAGGGAACTGAAATCATCAGGTGAGGCTATCCCAACTTCAGCGACATAAATCATTCCACCTATTCCTCCTAAAGCAGATGCGATGCCAAAGGAAATCGTTTTTGTCATCGCAAGATTTATTCCTGATACAGCAGCGCTGGTTTCATTGTCTCGAACCGCACGCATCGCTCTGCCTGGTTTGCTTTTTATGAGGTTGGAAATGAGCCAAAAACAAAGTGCTGCTACTAGGGAAAAGAGTATGAATTTCCACATTCGTGACTCTTCTCTGTTCGATAAAGGTCCGTCACCAAAGTATCCGCCCACAAGGGGAATATTTTGAAGTGCTTGTGCTATTTCATCTAATGGCAGCCATGAAGGTGGCGCGAATTTGTATTGACTTCCCGTTAGTTTATCTGTCGTTAGTTTGCCTCCAGCTCCTCCCGTGTATTCATACAGGCTGTCTAATTTGACAATTGTTGGGAACAAGGCAGCGAGTCCCAGAGTCAGTAACGCTAGGTAAAGGCCACGAATTCGTAATGCTGGTAAACCAAGGATCATGCCGATTAGGAAGCAACCGGGTATGACTATGACAAGTGTCAGTAGGAAAGGCCAGGAGTGGTCTGCGACTAGCCATGCTGAAATATATGCTCCCGTTCCAAAGAAGAAGCTCTGCCCAAGGGCGATTTGTCCCGTGTAACCGACGACGACTTGGAGGCCGAGAATAGCCACTGAGTAGGCAATAGCTTTATTGAGTCGTATCAGTGACAAGTTGTATTTATTGGAACCTATTGCAATTGATCCAACGTCAACGTAGGCGAACGCTATTAGCAGGAAGAAGAGCACCAGTGACGCCCACATGAGTATCCTTAGATTTCGGTATTGGGGAGTGCCTCTGGTAAGGGTAATTTTTGGCGCCATGATTATGCCTTTATACCCTTTCCACTGTTTTGGTTCCAAGGAATCCGGATGGGCGGAATGTGAGAACAATCAGAAGTACAACAACGGCTGCGGCAAGTGTCATTTCATTCGGTATGAACGGAATGTATTGCACGACGACGCTTTGGACGAAACCAATGGTCAACCCGCCGATGAGTGCGCCCCATAGACTATCTAAACCACCTAATGCTGCTGCCGTTATAGAAAAGATGAGTGCGCGAAGCATTATTGTGGGCTCTATTTGTAAGACAGGGTTAGCTGCGTAGATTGAAGCTCCAAGTGTTCCCGCGGCGGCAGCTAATGCCCAACCAAATTGTAGTGTTTGGCCTATTTTTATGCCGCAAAGCCTACTTGATTCTAAATTTGAAGAAACTGCTCTAAAGGCCAATCCTATCTTTGTCTTGGTAAGAAGGGTTTGGAGAGTGAATAGGACCAGTAAGCAACTTCCAAAAGCGAAGATTGAATACCAGCTCAATCTGGCATTACCGATTGTTATTGCTTTTCCTGATGGGAATAGTTGGGGAAATGAAAGTGGGTCAAATCTCCAGATGATAGCTGCGACAGCATTAATGACTAGAAATAAGCCGAGTGTGATGATTACAAGTGGAAGGTGGTCTGCTGGGTCAAATTTTCTGATAAAAGTGCGTTCTAAGCAAGCTGCTAGGATTCCTGAGAAAATCATTCCGACGACGACGGCACCCCACATAGGGATTCCCCATTTCCATAGCTGCAGCACAATAAATGCTCCAAGCATCGCTTGTTCTCCCTGAGCGAAATTTATGAGGGTTGTTGCTTTGAAGATAAGGACCATAGCTACGGCTATCAATGCATATGTTGATCCGTTGGTGAGTGCATCGAAAAGTCTTTGAAGAAATAGATCCATTTCAGCCCCCCAGGTATGCCTTTCGTATAGCGTCATCGTTCACGAGGAGGTTTGCCTCGCCCTCAACTGCGATTTCGCCAGATTCAAGTACGTACCCTCTATCAGCCATCGCTAGAGCTATCTGAGCGTTCTGCTCAACGATGAGCATTGTTGTTCCTAGGTCTTGGTTCATTGTTCTAAATCGTGCAAAGAGTCCTTCTACAATTTGTGGGGCTAGTCCCAGTGATGGTTCGTCAAGGAGAAGTAGTTCTGGTTTCGACATGAGGGCCCGAGAGACAGCCAACATCTGTTGTTCCCCTCCTGAGAGTGAGCCAGCTGATTGCATTCTTCGTTCATAAAGCACAGGGTAGGTTTCGTAGCAGGATTCCAGATCTGCTTTGATTCCGTTATCTGACCGGATGAAAGCCCCTACTTTAAGGTTTTCTTCAACGGTTAATTCTGGGAATGTTCCTCTTCCTTGAGGTACGTGCGCTATGCCTTTGCGGACAATGTAATCAGGGTCAAGATCAGTGATGCTATCTCCATTAAATGTGATGCTTCCCGTTGTCTCAACCATGCCAGAGATCGCTCGTAGTGTTGTTGTTTTCCCCGCTCCGTTCGCACCGAGAATCACAACGATTTCATTTGATTGCACGTGGAATTTTATGCCATGAAGAACTTCTATCTGCCCGTATGTTGCTTTGAGTTCATCTACGTCTAATAGGGTATTTTTCATTTCGTTTCTCCTAGATATGCGGAGATAACGTCTGGGTTTTCTTGGATTTCTGTGGGTATTCCTTCAGCTATTTTAGACCCAAAGTCAAGAACAACTACTTTGTCAGAGATTCCCATGACCATACCCATGTGATGTTCCACGAGGAGGATTGTTAGGTCGAATTCTTCTCGAATTGAGGCTATTACGTTTGAGAGTTCATTGACTTCTGAATGATTTAATCCTGTAGCTGGTTCGTCGAGTAAGAGAAGTTTCGGTTTGTTTACTAAAGCGCGAGCTAGTTCAATTCTTTTCATTGTGCCAAAAGGCAATCCTTCGCATGGTTGATTAGCGAATTCTAAGAGGTTGAGACTTTCTAAAATAGTGTTTGCTAAATGTTGGAGGTCTCGTTCTTCATTGCGTAAACCGATACGAAACATGGCTGATAGAAAATTTTGGGTTCCTTTGACATGGGCTCCACACATCACATTTTCAAGGACTGTCATTCTGGGCCAAAGGGCAAGATTTTGGAAAGTGCGCGAGATCCCCATTTCCGCTATTTGATATGCAGAACTTTTGAGAAGGTTGTTGTCTTCAAAGTGTACGGTTCCCGACGTAGGGTCGTAAATCCGGCTTATGAGATTAAAAAGCGTTGTTTTGCCGGCACCATTTGGTCCTATAAGTCCGCAGATCTCATCCGATTCAATATTGAAACTTAGTTCGTTAAGAGCGGTAACGCCGCCGAAACGCATTGTGAGGTTTTTTACTTCTAATAAGCTTGTACCCATCGTCGTCTCTTTGGTAGGAATTTCTGGTGTCTCTTATTCGCTGCATGATACCAAGGCCTTGAGATCTGTGCGCAAAGTCTGAGGGAAAGAAAATAGGAAATAAATTTTAATCGTTAGGGGTTCCTGGGAAAAGATCTTTTAATTCTTGTAAGGCTTTTTCTTGTTGTTTATCTAATGTTTGTGGAACAGTAATTTCTACAGTGACCAGAAGGTCACCTGATGTTTTCTCGTGTTTTATTCCTTCGCCTTTCACTCTAAAAGTGCTTCCTGTCTGTGTCCCAGCAGGTAATCGTAAAGTCACAGATCCTTCCGGATATGTAGGGACCTGAATATCAGCCCCTAATGCTGCTTCTATAAAAGTGACTGGAAGTTGAAGGGTGAAATTCATTTCATCTCTTCCGAAAAGTTCGTGAGGAGTTACTCGGATGATGACTATTAGATCACCGGATGGTCCGCCATGAGACCCTGGACTTCCTTTGCCTTTGAGGCGTATTCTCTGCTCATCTTCAACACCAGCTGGTATACGCATTTTAACTGATTGCGTCGCCCCCGATTGTGTTCCTGCCGTCACTGATGTTTCTATACCATTTATTGACTCATCAAAGGTTAGGCGTAATTGTGCTTGCTGATTCGCTCCTTTGTGCGGCCTTGGATGTGGTCCTTGGCCGAAGGAGGCACCACCAGAAAACATACTGTTGATAAGGTCTGATATGTCACCGGTTTGACCACTGAAATTTGATGAGAATCCTCCCATTCCTCCAGGACCCATCTGACGGGCTTCATCATATTTTGCTCGAGTTTGGGGGTCACCAATGACATCATAAGCAGCGGACACATCTTTAAAACGTTCTTCTGCTTTTGTATCACCCGGGTTCTGGTCTGGATGTAGGTCTCGTGCGAGTTTCCGGTATGCCTTTTGAACATCTTTTTCTTTTGCATCAGGGGAAACACCGAGGGTCTGATAATAATCTTTCTCAAACCATTCTCTTTTTACATCCACGAGCTTCCCCCCTTCGTTAGATTTATTATGAATCTTTAAGCTGGTCCTGCAGTTCGGACCATGGCGGGCCGGATAGTTCTTCCTTTCCACAGGTAACCGGTTCGCATTACTTCAGCAACAGTTGCGACATCGGCCTCTTCGCTGACATCGTGCATCACTGCATCATGGAGTTCAGGGTCAAAATTGACTGAAGCTTGAGCGACAAGTTCAAGGCCTTGTGATTGCAGTGTTTCCACAAGGGCGTTCCTGATTGGGGATACATCTTCAGCGCCTTGTTGAATAGCAGCATCGCAGGCATCAAGAACTGGAAGGATCCTCTCCACGAGACTACTAGCAGCCTGTTCTATAAGATCATTTTGGCGTTTCGCGCTTTGTCTACGAAAGTTATCGAATTCAGCTTGCACTCTTTGTAGATCAGCAAGAAATGCCTCATTTTGAGATTGCAGTTCCAGATGATCAGTACTAGCTTCTTCAGGGTTTTTTATTTCTGGGTCTTGTTCTTCTAATTCCGGGTCGACTTCAGGAAGTTCACTATAACTTTCTTCGGCAGTGGGTACTTCGTTGTCCATTATTTACTCTTCCTCATCAATGATTTCAGCGTCGATAATGTCCTCAGAGTCATCTTCTTCTGGTGTTTGAGATTCTTGTTCTGCTTCTTTAGCTGCTTCTTCATAGAGCCGTTGCGCGAATCCTTGACTAGCAAGACTAAGTTCTTCCATCCCGGTTTTGACTGTTTCAACGTCTATTTCCTCATTTTCGAGAGCGCTTTTCAGGTTTTCAAGCTTTGCTTCTATCTCAGTTTTTTCTTCTTCACCGAGTTTGTCTGCATTTTCACGAATCATTTTTTCAGTTTGATATACGAGTGAGTCTGCCGAGTTCCGCATTTCTGCTTGTTCTTTTCTTTCAAGGTCTTCATTTGCGTGTGCTTCTGCATCAGCGATCATTTGATCGATTTTGTCTTTATCAAGTGATGATTGGCCCGTAATGGTGATGGATTGTTCTTTTCCAGTAGCTCTATCTTTCGCAGACACATGCACTATGCCGTTGGCATCAATATCAAAAGTTACTTCTATTTGAGGAACACCACGTGGAGCAGGTGGAATGTCAACTAGTTGGAATTTTCCAAGTGTTTTGTTGAATTGAGACATTTCCCGTTCGCCTTGCAGAACATGTATTTCCACTGATGGTTGGTTATCTTCAGCTGTTGTATATACCTCTGTTCTTCGAGTCGGGATCGTTGTGTTTCGTTCAATCATTTTGGTCATAACTCCACCTTTGGTTTCTATCCCTAGTGATAATGGGGTTACATCCAGTAGGAGAATATCTTTAACTTCTCCTCTGAGAACTCCAGCTTGTACTGCAGCACCAACAGCTACAACTTCGTCTGGGTTCACGCTTTTGTTCGGTTCTTTGCCCGTCATTGTCTGTACGAGTTCTGTAACCGCTGGCATTCGTGTTGAACCGCCAACAAGGATCACATGTTCAATGTCGCTCGTAGAAAGGTTTGCGTCTTTGATTGCTTGTTCGAATGGTTTACGGCAGCGCTCAAGAAGATCAGCAGTTAATTCTTGAAATTTTGATCGGGACAACGCATAGTCCATGTGAAGAGGTCCAGCATCAGTTGCTGTGACGAACGGCAAATTAACTTGTGTGCTTTGGCTTGCAGAGAGTTCAATTTTTGCTTTTTCTGCAGCTTCTTTTAGGCGTTGCATGGCCATATTGTCTTTTGATAAATCAACACCGTGATCGTTGGAGAAAGAATCAACAAGCCATTGGATGACGCGTTCATCCCAATCATCTCCACCCAGGCTGGTGTCACCACTAGTTGATTTCACTTCAAAAACGCCGTCACCGATTTCAAGGACTGAGACATCAAAGGTTCCCCCTCCAAGGTCAAAGACAAGTATGGTCTCCTCTTCGTCACCTTTTTCTAAGCCGTAGGCAAGAGCCGCTGCGGTTGGTTCATTAATTATTCGAAGTACTTCAAGTCCGGCTACTTTGCCCGCTTCTTGCGTTGCTGTCCTCTGAGCGTCATCGAAATATGCTGGAACTGTAATAACGGCTTCGGTGACTGTGTCACCAAGATACGCTTCAGCGTCTCGTTTGAGTTTCATGAGCGTACGCGCAGAGACTTCTTGGGAGTTGTATTCCTTGCCGTCTATATCTAACGACCAATTCGTACCCATATCTCTTTTGACGGAACGGATTGTTCTATCTGGATTGGTTATCGCTTGTCGTTTCGCTACTTCTCCAACAAGTACTTCACCGTCTTTAGCGAAAGCAACGACTGATGGGGTGGTACGACTTCCTTCGGCATTGGCAATAACAGTAGGTTCACCGCCTTCAAGGACAGCAACAACTGAATTCGTGGTACCTAAATCTATTCCGACGGCCTTCGCCATTTTTTACTCCTATTCAGCGCTAAGCGCAAAGTTTCTATGTTCTTCACTTATGTTCAACGACAATAACGTGCTTTTTATTCCATAAATAGAGAAAAAGTACTTACCCAATTTATCGCTTCTTATGGAAAATAAATCATAGAAAACAATGAGGTATGTTTCACTGGTTCAAATCAATACGTCAGTTACGGGCATATAAATTGCGTGTTTTGATGTGACATGTGTCATCTACCGGCATATTTAACGTTCAAGAACGCGGTTTAATACCCCTCAAGGGTCTATCTTTGAAGAGGGATATGGAAGCACAGAATAAATCCAACCGTTTTCGCCCACAAGATTGGGTTCTTGTTTTAGGTGTTGCTGTTGCTGTGTTCACAGCTCTTTCCGGTGTTGCCGCCACGATCTTTGATCAAAAGGGCGATAGCCCTATCCATCGGGAAGTTTTTGGTAATGTTCCAACTGCTGCAAAAGTTGCTTTCTATTCCATTATTCCTACTTTAATTATTTATGGTGCTTGGAATTTTTCACTGCGTGTAAAGAACTGGACTCGTGGTCAGCCAGATAACCGGGCGACGACAAAAAAGAATGTTCATCGTCGGGCAAAGAATTTACGTTCTGGTCTTTACATGAAAACACTTATGCGGGACCCTGCAGCTGGGTTAATGCATTCACTCATGTATTTCCCGTTCATTATCCTTCTCGGGGTCACGACAACCCTAGAAATTGATCATCAATTACCGGAAGATCTTAAATTCCTTCATGGAGGCGTATATAAAGGGTATTCGCTCGTCGGTGATGCAGCTGGGGTTCTTTTCTTGATAGGTGTTGGTTGGGCGTTACTTCGTAGGTACGGGCCACGCCGTTTCCGCCCATATCGAATCCGCATTAAATCAAAAGGTGATCACGCTATCGGGCTTGGCCTTCTCTTTGGTCTAGGAGTGACCGGATTTATCGCTGAAGGGTTCAGAATAGCTTTAGCTAACGAACCTGATTTTGAGAAATGGTCCATCATTGGTTACCCCTTGGCGAACCTTGTGGATGGTTTTGGAAATCTGAGTGGTTGGCATCAAGTTTGGTGGTACGCCCATGTGATCTTCTTCATCGGATTTCTTATATTTCTCCCAATTACGATGCTTCGTCATATATTCACATCTCCGTTAAACATGTACCTTCAAGACCGTGATCGTCCCAAAGGGGCAATGAAACCGCTTCCTAATCTCATGGAAACCGAACTGGAGTCGTTCGGGGCTTCAGTCATTGAAGATTTTACGTGGAAGCAACTTCTCGATACCGATGCTTGCACTATGTGCGGTCGCTGCACGGCAGTGTGTCCGGCCCACGCGACTGGGAAACCTTTAGACCCTAGAGAAATCGTTCTTAAAACTGGTGAAGTTATGGCTGCGACTGGCGACCCAGTAACTACTCCACCAATCGGAGTGGATCCAGAAATTACTGTCCCAGCGAATTGGATGTTTGATCGAGTTACAAACGATGAATTATGGTCATGTACCAGTTGTAAGGCATGTGATGAAATCTGCCCAGTGAACATTGAAATCCTTGACAAGATTCTGGACATGCGACGGTATAAGTCTTTGATGGAATCTGATTTCCCGGCGGAACTAGGTAACGCATATCGTGCTATGGAGAACTCAGGTAATCCTTGGTCAATTTCCCAAACAGAAAGAGCAGATTGGATTGGGGATATTGAAGGGATCGCCGTTCTTGCAGGTGGTGACCCATTTGAATCAGAGTGGCTCTACTGGGTTGGCTGCGCCGGAAGTTTTGATGATAAGAACAAGAAAGTCAGTCAGGCAATGGCAAAACTTCTCCACCGTGCTGGGATAGACGTCAGTATTCTTGGCCCTGATGAAAATTGCACGGGTGACCCGGCTCGCCGATCTGGCAATGAATACATTTTCCAAATGCTGGCTATGCAGAATATAGAAACGTTAAATGGCATGGGTGTTAAAAAAATTATTACCCAATGCCCACACTGTTTCAATACGTTGCAGAACGAATACCCGCAGCTTGGCGGGCATTACGAAGTTATCCACCATACGCAATTGTTAGAACAGCTCATAGATAGCGGCCAATTGGACATGTCCCAGGCTACGTTGAAAGAACGAATCGTTTACCATGACAGTTGTTACTTGGGTCGTCATAACGATATTTATATGTCGCCAAGAAACGTTATTGGCAGCCTTTCCGGTGTTGATATTGTCGAAGCTCCAAGAAATGGGACTGAAGGTATGTGTTGCGGTGCTGGTGGAGCGCGAATGTGGATGGAGGAAGATATCGGTCCGAAGGTAAATGACGTTCGTGCCCTTGAACTCGTTGAAACAGGAGCGAGTAGGATCGCCACAGCATGCCCGTTCTGTTACATAATGATGGACGATGGCGTAAAAGCAGCAGGGAAAGAAGAGGATGAAGTAAAGGTCGCTGATCTCGCTATCCACCTTGTAGAAGCTTTGGAAGAAGGAGAAGAACGAAAGGAAGAGGCCCGTCAAGAATCAATAGAGGCGCCTTTTGTTGTGACACCGGAGCCGATTCCCGCTGATGTGGTATCTGCGCCAATACCTGTTGGAGAACCCAGTCCCGTTGGTGCTGTTCAAAGAGTGACGAATCAATCAGTCGGAGTTGCTACGGTACTCGCGCAACCTACTGCAACGATCTCTGATACTGTCTCAACAGCTATAGAAGAGGTACCTTCAACTCCAGATAATCTTTCTTTTATACGGGGTATGGATCCCTACACAATCCAACGATTGAATGATCGGGGGATTATTAGCTACATGCAGATCTCGGCGTTAAGTAATGACGAAATAACTGTTATTGAAGAAGAGTTTGATATTCCCGGTTGTTTTAACCGGTTTAGTTGGCGTTACCAGGCACAACAACTAATGAACGAAGAAGAGTGATCCTAAACTGCTTCAGTTCGCTTTTTGTACCGTTTGAAACCTGAGATCAGAAGAATAAGGGCGATGCTAACTGCAAGTGCAAACATTGGTGCATTTTGTATCCAGCGAACAGTGTCATCGCCATAGTATGCAAAGAGAAACGCTGTTGGGATTAAGCCGATGATCGTTCCGATAAGAAATTCGCGCCAGCGAATTTTCAAAATGCCAAGAAACCAATCTGCTGCTGGTGCATACCCTGTTACAAGTCGTAGTGCAATGGTTGATAGGAGTGCATGATCAACGAATCGCTTCTCCCATCTGATAAAGCGTTGTGGTAAGCGTTTCCTAATCCAATCTTGAGCTAACCACCTTGCGACGACAAATCCGATGCTGCTTGCGATGATACCGCCGATCATGCTGTAGATGAAGACTTCCCACCATGTCCAAACAAAGGTTGCTGGAATGATTAGTGCTGCTCCTGGGAGGCTGAGAGGTTGGGCGGCGATAAAGGCAAGAATGTAAATAATGGGGCCAAAGGCTCCGGAGTCTTGGAAAAAGTCTTGTATCCGTTCTCGATCGTGGAGAAAATCCCAAGTGCCGAGAAATGCGCCAACTACGATTCCAATGAGGATCACGGGGATGATTGCTTTATGAATCTTTCGATTGTTACTACTTGTCAAAGTTTTCCCAATATCGGCTTGGACGAGGTCCTTGTTGATTCTGGTATTTAGATCCTATGGAGCTAGACCCGTACGGGTTTTCTGCAGGTGTAGTCATTTGTTGAAAGCTTATTTGGCCTATCTTCATTCCGGCATAGAGGGTAATGGGTAGGTTCGCTACGTTTGAAAGTTCAAGAGTTAATTGCCCGTCCCAGCCAGCATCAACGAATCCTGCGGTGGAATGAATGAGGAGCCCTAATCGGCCAAGGCTGCTTTTTCCTTCTAAACGAGCTACAAGGTCTTCTGGTAGGACAACTCTTTCAAGGGTGCTTCCAAGCACAAATTCGCCGGGATGGAGAATAAAGGGTTGCTCATCTTTGATGGTTACGAGTTCTGTCAGGTCTTCCAAGTTTTGTTTTACGTCGATGATGCCCATTGAATGGTTTTTAAAGACTCTGAATTGAGAATCGATTCTGAGATCAACGGAACTTGGTTGAATAGCATTTTCTCCGAGTGGGTCAATTGTTATTCTTCCTGAGTCCAAGTTTTCTTTAATAGTTCTATCGGAAAGGATCACGTTGTGCAGATTAGTAGCTGAATTGGGTGTTTCGTCAATCCTTTATAGGAATACCTGAGGTTTCTAACTTCACGTAGTTGATTTATCGCTGTATCGTATGGGCGTGAAAGTAGACCATCTGACGAAACATGCTGACGAAATCGGTGATCGGATAGCGGTTATTGATGACAGAGTAGGTCATCCAGTTCGTGAATTTGATTATGTTTCTTTTAACGGACGTGTCAATGCTTTGGCGAACGGGTTTCTTGCCTTGGGGGCTTCTGAGGGTTCCCATATTGCGTGGTGGGGGAATAACAGTGTTGAGGTTCTGACGACGATTCATGCTATTCGGAAAGCTGGTGGGGTTTCGATACCTATTCCCTACCGGTCAACAAGTGAAGAGGCCCTGTATTTGCTTGGTGTCGCCGATGTTGAAATTCTAGTTATTGAAAGCCGGTATGTACCAGTTGTTGAAAAGATCAGTGATCAGCTTCCTAAACTTGATCACATTATTACCTTCGGGGGCGTTGAAGCAGATTATGTGGGTAAACCGATGGGTGAGATTTTGGGGTCTTCGGATACGCCAGTAAGTGAAGGTAATTTTATTGGGACGCAAAACATGATTTTCACATCTGGTACGACGGGAAAGCCGAAAGGGGCTGTTCGTAAGGTTGGCGGCGAAGCAAATCAGTACGGTCCTCTTCTTGAATTGTTGGGCTGGGATCAGATGGAAAGCCTCATTTTTTTGACAACGGGTCCCCTGTATCATTCAGGTCCATCCGGTTTTGCTCTGCGGTCACAACTTGTCGGTGCGACGGTTGTTACTCAATACGCGTTTGATCCTGAAGATTGGCTGCGACTCGTTTCCACGCATGCCGTCTCAGCAACATTTTCGGCGCCGACTCCAATTCGGAGAGTGACGTCACTTCCCAAAGAAATTAAAGAAAAATATGATGTTTCTTCTTTACGTTCGTTGATTGCGAATGCGGCGCCGTGGACGATGAAACTCAAAAGAGCGTACTTGGAAGATTTCCGTGAAGATTCACTCTGGGAAGTTTACGGATCAACAGAACTGTCCGTTTGTACTGTTCTCGCTCCAGAGGATCAATTACGAAAACCCGGGTCATGTGGTGTTCCTGCTCCTGGAGTGGAGATACAACTTATTGATGAAAGCGGGGAACTTATCTCTGAACCGGGTGTGGCCGGTGAGCTTTATGCACGATCAAGCGCTCTGTTTGAAACTTATTACAAATCTCATGACAAATACCTTGAAGATCATCGTCGCGGATATCAAACAGTTGGTGATATTGCATACATTGATGAGGAGGGGTATTACTTCATCTGCGACCGCAAGAAAGACATGATTATCTCTGGGGGTGTGAATGTGTATCCGGCTGAAATTGAGAATGTTCTTGACGAACACCCTCTAGTTGAAGAGGTTGCCGTAATCGGCGTTGCTGACGATGACTGGGGTGAAGCGGTGTGCGCTGTCGTAGTTGCAAGAAAAGAATTCTCAGCTGATGATCTTCTTTCCTTCGCTCGCTCTCACCTTTCTGGACCGAAAATCCCCAAACATGTTTATGTCATTGATGAATTACCTAAGACAGGTTCGGGGAAAGTTTTGAAGAGGGATCTTAGAACATACGTAGATGCTAAGAAATAGTCTGCGTTGAAATTGATTTAACTGGTGGGTGTGGGCACGGGCAGGTTGATGACTTCAGCTGGTTCTTCATGGTGATCAAGGAGTTCTAATTGTTCTCCCTGCCGTCTTCTCAATCCTGCGTGCCAATGTTTGCGGCACATTAGTTCGTAAGTGACTTCCGCTGTTTCTTCTATTTCTTCCGTAGCTGTATCTCCGACAACTTTCAAAGCCCCCGAGTAGACCTGTATTCCATTGACGAGTCTCGCATTGTGTGTTGCTCGTGAACCGCACCAGCATCTAGCTTCAACCTGTACTTGACTTCGTACATCAGCGAGTTCGAGAAGGCGAGCGGTTCCAGGGAATAACTCTCCTTGGAAACTTGTTAAAAGGCCGAACGCGTACACGTCTACGTGGAGTTCATCAACGACTCGTGCGAGTTGCTCTATCTGATTTGGTTCATAGAACTGGGCTTCGTCACACACCATTGCGTCCAGTCCCGTGATTTCGAAAGCTTCTCGGGCGATTTCAAATAAGTTCACGGATGCGTCAACTATGTCGGCTTCTGCTTCCACTCCCAGCCGGCTCGATACTTTGCCTTGTTGACGATCCAATTGCGTAGTCAGGATAACTTTGAGCCCTCGTTGCGCGAGGTTATGTCGGATCTGTAAAGCTTGCGTGCTTTTCCCTGATCCCATAGTGCCGAAGAAAAACCGAAGTTCTGCCATACGCAGAAACTACACCCTTGTGATTCGAAGTCAAGTGGTAAAGGAACGAGCAGATATTTAAATTGAACTGGAGTACAGAACACACTCGGAACCGCTTAAAGTCTCTTATCGTGAGATGCACAATAGGTTGTTATCCTTTACGCTGTAAGAATGGTTAAAAGAGCGTCTATAAGCATAGTTATTGGGGCTCTTTTGGTTGGAAGCCTTACAGGTTGCGGAGGTTCTGATACCCAGGTTGTTTCAGTTGGGGAACCAATTGAGTCCGATCCAGTACCGGTTGAAGTGGTCGAAACAGAATCCGAAGAGGCACCTATTATCGCCGCTGAGCCGTTACCGAATCCTGTTCGGATGATCGTCGTTGAAAAATTGATTGAAGCATTCAATACAAGCCAAATCGTTGCCGATTATCTATCATCTAACCAAAAGTATGAATCTGTGAGGACAACTCGAAGATCGAAGTGCGAAATTATGGAATATTGGGATGAGATTCCAGCATTAACCTCGATTTACTTCAGGCAAGGATTTGAAGCGGACGCTATCCAAGTAATGGAACTGTTGGGAACTTCAAGTGCTGAGGTTAAGCCGTGGGGTTCAATTCCCAGAGATGATTTATACAACGAATGCTGGGAACCTGATAATTACCCAAGTTCAACCTATAGACCTCTCCCAGGAAGTGGGCGTATTGAGGATATTGAAGGCGATCTCTTAGTCTTCGTCGGTCAAGACATCTTTTCGGTAACTCCACCAGAAATTACAGCCGGGTACTGTGGTTACTGGACGGAACGCAAAGACGTTTCAATTCTTCACGTCAATGGAACAGAGATTCCTTCAATAGATGAAATCGTTGAAAGAAGATTAATCGAATATAACTATCTTCGGTCAATAGGCGATGATGTGCCGGGATACATCAGCGATACCACCGTCTATTACAAGGAAGGCTGTGAAAACTATGCCACATCGGTGGCAGGTTTGGTTCGCGCCGATGATGATAGTTCGATAGATACAGAGCCTTTCCCAGACAACCCACCGTTTGAGATTCCTCCTGATGCTGACATTGTTGTGCACCTTGGCACCGAATCCGGTGGAACACTAGGCAATGCAGCTTGGTATTCTGACAATGTTGAGGTTGAAAGAGTCTGTTGTTCGAAATTCTCACCCATATGGTCACCTGATGGGGAACACATATTGTTTCTAGAAGAAAATGAAGTTGAAAACTACAATGCGTCTGAAGATAGATACAGTACAACCTCGCTTTCAAAGGTTTTTATGATGGATGCTGATGGCAGCAATATCTCTGACTGCTTGTATGTGTGCGAACCGGACGGAAGCCAAGAAGCCGGTTACCCCTTGTGGTATTGGGGGGATTCAATTGAATTTTCACGGAACGGAGAATATCTAGTAATTGATGCTGGGAGGTTAGTAGGCCGCCAATACGAAAATCGTTTGTACACGGTTAAATGGGATGACACCCCTGAGAACGAATCCTATATGGA
>Ga0315321_10001049_pt1 | contig 21209 bp, 16 predicted proteins | sample M180m21515metaG_FD_203464 | JGI IMG/M metagenome (GOLD analysis project Ga0315321, IMG submission 203464) | Ammonia-oxidizing marine archaeal communities from Monterey Bay, California, United States - M1 80m 21515 | ecosystem: Environmental > Aquatic > Marine > Intertidal zone | place: USA...
TGTCGGTCTTTGTGGACACCGATGCGCCCCGCGGCCTCTTCACCCCCACCGACCCCCTTCCAGACGCCCAGATCTGCGGGGGCTATGCTCAGACCAAGCTGCTGGCAGAGGTCTTGGTGCGGTCCAGCGACCTCTCGTCTTGCTGTGTGCGCTACGGGCTCCTGGCCCCGGACCGCCGGTCCAATCGCTTTGGAGCCCACGACTGGCTGCGCCTGAGCCTTCGCGGCCTGCGCGCACTGGGATGTGTTCCCGAGTCGGCGCTGCATCGGCAGCTTGAGGTCGACCTCACCCCCGTCGACCACGCGGCCGAACATACGGTCGCTCTGGCCGAAGACCTGCTGGCAGGCCGGGCTCCGTCCGTGGCCCATGTGTGCGCTCAGGCGCCGGCCACGCTGTCCCAGCTGCTCCAGTCCATGCGTGAAGATGGTTTGATTATGGATGTTGTCGATGAAGTGGTCTTCCTGGACCGCGCGCGCTCAGCGCTCACCTCGGCCTGTTCCGCAGAGCAGTCTGCGGCCCTGCTGGGACTCGTGCGTGGCCTCGCTCCGAGCGCGCTCCACACCCACCGTCCCCTCGACTTGTTCCAAGCCACGGGCTGTCGCTTTTCCCCGCGGGCGGGAATCTCGGCGCCGACCCCAGAGCACCTTGGCCAGCTTGTGTCCGCTGCGCTGGAAGACCGCCCATGAGTGTGCATGGGCTGGTCATTGGCAAGTTCATGCCGCCCCACCAAGGTCATGTGCACCTGTTCGACTTCGCCCAACAGGTCGCAGACTCCCTCACCATTGTTGTGGAGCGGATTGAGGGCGAGCCCATCGACTCTGCGGTCCGGGTGAGATGGGTTCAGGAGCTGGCCCCTCGGGCGCGTGTGATGCACCTCGACCAGCACATGCCCCAGCAACCCACGGAGCGGCCCGACTTCTGGCCCCACTGGCGCTCCACCTTGCGCACTCTCGTGGACCGTCCGGTCCAATTGGTGTTCGCCTCTGAGGCCTATGGACAGCGGCTCGCCACCGAGCTGGGCGCTCGCTTCGTTCCCGTCGACCCTCTGCGCAGCGCGGTGTCGGTGTCGGCCACGGCCGTCCGGCTGGACCCCCACGCGGTGTGGCATCACCTCCCGGCTCCGGTGCGCGCCCACTACACGCGTCGCATTGCGGTGGTCGGGCCGGAGTCCGCTGGCAAGACCACCCTGTCCCGTCAGCTCGCCCGAGCGCTTTCCGGCACTTGGGTCCCCGAGTACGCGCGCACGCTCCTCGAACACACGTCGTCCCCGGAAGCCGACTGGCCCGCCACGCTCACTCGCATCGCCCGGGGTCAAGCGGCTCAGGAAGCGGCGCTCGCCCGGCAGTCCGCTGGCGTGCTGGTGTGTGACACCGACCTGTTGACCACTCGCATCTGGTGGGAGCGCTTGGTGGGGCCTCCTCCGGCTTGGCTCCTCTCCCTTGCGGACCGCGCCACCTACGACCTCACGGTGCTGTGTGCGCCGGATCTCGCGTGGGAGCACGACCCCATCCGCTACCTGCCGGAAGCGCAGGCGTGGTTCTTCGACCGCTTTGAGACCGAGCTGGCCCGACTCGGCCGCCGGGTGCACATCGCGCGGGGTCCCCATCGCTTGGAGGCCGCCCAGCGCGCCTGGCACGACGCGGTGCACTCAGCGACGCCGCCGCCGCCGCCGATCTAGGGTCCAGCGCCGCCCGTCTCGCAAGGGGGGGGGCTCACCCTGTTCTTCGAGCAAAGAGAGCCGCTTGGCCCATCTGGGTGAGGCGGTCTGCTTCCGGTGTGCCGACGGGAGCGCCCACGCGCCGCAGCTCTTCGGGGAGGCTTGTCTGAGACAGCATCGTGTTGTCGGTGCAGATGGACACGCGGAGTCCCCGCTTCAGCCAGCGATGCACCGGATGAGCCCCTGGCGAGGGCAAGATACCCACCTGCCAGTTCGACGTGGGACAGGCCTCGATGGTCACCCCCCGGTCGATGGCGAGCTTCACGGCCTCGTCGTCGTCGAGAATGCTGAGTCCATGGCCAATTCGCTGCGCATCGAGATGCAGAATGGCCTCGATGATCTCGCGTGCCGGCCGCCCCTCTCCCGCATGGACGGTGCGGCCAAGCCCGATGTCGCGGGCCTTGGAGTACACATCTGCGTAGTCGAGAAGCCCCCACCGATGCGCGCGTGTGGGGCCACCCGCCAAGTCGATGCCCACCACCTCGGGTCGCTGTCGAGCCAGATCTACACACCGTCCCAAGGCAGCGGGGTCCTCGCCGTAGAGCCCGCAGAGAATGAGGCCCGCGCGCCCGGCGACCCCTTCGATGGCGGCGTCGAGAATCTCGCTCAGGTCGCCCTTGAGGTGGAGCTGGGGGGCAAACCGCAGCTCAAGGTGGGCCACCCCTTCGGCCAGGGCGTCCTCGCAGCACTCGGACGCCACCCGACGGACCGCATCGGGGGTCTGAAGTGCAGCGAGGGTGATGGCAAAGCAGTCGAGCGCCGCCTGCAAGCCCATTCCGGGGCTGAACTTCGGCACCGCAGCCAGGGGGTGGCCCGCCGCATCCGACAGCTCCATCAGCGTGTCTGGGCGCATCGAGCCATCGAGGTGGCGGTGGAGGTCGACAAGGTGCACGGCAGCTCCAGTGGGCCGTGCGATTCTACGCCGAGGAGGCCGATGCACGTGGCTCGCGGGATGGCGGTTCCTTTCGCTACATCCAGGCGCCGTTGTTCATGTCGAGCGCCTGTCCCGTCACGCCAGCGGCATCGTCGGACAGCAGCCAAGCGACCAGGCCCGCGATGTGTGCTGGCTGGCTCATTCGCCCAAGCGGCACGGCGGACATCGCTTCCTGGTGGGCCGAGGCGAAGTCCACGCCCATTCCTGCGGCCATCGCTTCGATGCCTTGGCGGGCCATCGCGGTGTCCACCCAGCCGGGACAGACCGCGTTGACCAGCACCTCCTCGGCGGCCAGCTCCATGGCCATGGCGCGCACGAGACCCACCAGGGCGGTCTTGCTGGCGCAGTAGCCGGTGTAGCCGGGCACCCCGATGCGGCCGAGAATGGAGGCGATGACGACCATGTGGCGGCTGTCGGGGCCGGGCACGAGGTGACGCTCGACCGCGCGCAGGGTGGAGTAGGTGCCGACTAAATTGGTCTGCACGATGTCGTCGAAGCGGTCTCCGTCGCCGGGACCATTGGGCCCACCGATGCCGGCGTTTGCGACAACGCCGTGCAGTGGACCGTTTTCATTTACCAATGCGGCCACGGCTGCATCGACTTCAGACCGAACCCGGATGTCGGCAGTGGCGACTGCGGCCCCTCCAATCCGCTCGGCGGTCTCCGTCAGACGGCTTGCATTGCGCGCCAGCAAGCTCAGCGTGGCGCCCTCTTCGGCAAGACGCTGGGCGACGGCGCGTCCGATGCCGGTGCCGGCACCCGTGATGAGGAGGTGGCGACCGGCCTGACGGGGAAGACGGGAAGGGGACATGGCTGCTCCAGGGAGAGAGTTCCCGCCGCTATCCCAGCCCGAGTGCGGCCGGCCCCCGCGACTCAGGTGCCAGGTGTTGATTGTTTATCAAGTGGAGCTTGAGTAACAATCAACACCTGGCACCTATTCGGTCGGAATCAAAGAGTGCGGCCCCCGTCCTATGCAATGCTCTGCCCCCCAGTCGGGAGCCCATGTGCCTGCGACCCCCGCCGAATTCACCCATGCGGCCGCCGCTCGCCTCAGCCAGCTCACGCCGCCTCCAGAGGTGGTGGTCCTCGAAGAGCTCCTTCTGGAAGTGCGCCGTGCAGGCCAGTCGCCCGCGACACTGCGACTCCACAACCTGTGGTGGGCCCACCTCGCCGACCCCTCGCAGCTTCGCAGCCGCCTCGACCAGCTGGCCACTGCGGTCTCCAGTGCGGCTGCCGACGCGCCCCTCGACCCGGCGCGGTTGGTGCCCGTCGTTCGAGCCCGCGATGCCTTGCCGGCGGATGCGCCTGTGCGTCCCCTCGCCGGTCCACTCCACATCGGGCTTGCGCTGGATGGCCAGCACACCCGCCGCCTGTTGCGCCGCATCGACGCGGACCTGCTCCGAATGCCCGACCCCAGACTGTTTCTCATGGCCCGCGCCAACCTGACGATGGCGGCGTCTACCCTGCGACGAGAACGCCTTGGGCCGGTCGTGCGCCTCCACCTCGACGGCGATCTGGACAGTTCTCTGCTTGTCGTAGACGCGCTCTGGCAGGCAGTCTTGGCAGATGTGCGCGCGCCGATTCTCGCTGCTGCTCCCGCCCGAGGGGCCCTGCTCTACGCCGCAGAGGCCGACCGAGAGGCGCTCCACACCACCGCCCGACACCTCCGTCGAATGGCGCCATGGCCGCTTCCACTGCGGGTGCTTCGGCGCTTGGAGCGGGGCTGGGAAGTCAGCGACGGAAGATGAGCACCGTGTTGTTGGACGGCATGTCGAGCGTGGCTTCGTGGCGCAGTCCCACCTCGGTGGCCGCATCGATGAGCGCGTCGGTATCTCGTACTCCGAGCAGTGGATTGCGGGCCCTCAGGCGGGCATCGAAGGCTGCATTGCCTTCTGAGATGTGTTGGCCACCGCGCGACAAGGGACTGTAGATCACGAGGGCGGCGCCCGGCTTCAGGGTGCGCGCCGCACCAGCCAACACGCCCAGAGCGGCGGTCCAGGGGGACACCTGGAGCATGTTTACGCAGAGCATGGCGTCGGCGTGGTCGACGGGCCACTGCGTGGATGTCGCATCGAGCTGCACGGGGGGCCGGATGCGGTCGGGGTGGCTGTCCTGGCGCCAGGCCTCGATGCTGGGCAGAGCGTCGGCGTCATGGTCGGTGGGCTGCCACTCCAGACCGGGGAGCTGTGCTGTGAAGAAGGCGGCGTGCTGACCGGTGCCACTGGCGATCTCCAGCACCAGACCGGTGTCGGGAAACACGCGCTGGAGGACCTCAAGGAGCGGCTGCTTGTTGCGCTCGGCGGCGGGATGCTGGCGGCGGGCGTCGTGGAGCTTGTCGCCGTAGTTGTGGAATGCCATTGGGTCTCCGGGGAACAGGCGCCCCTCCTACCCGGCTGTTGACGGCGGACGCTGTCAACCTTCCTCTTTGCTGTCGGCTCGCAGGCGGAGCTTGCGGACCAGCTCGGCCCGCACGCTCGGGTCGAGGTCTACTTGGTCGAGGGCAGCGGCCAGCCCGGCACCGCCGCGGTCGAGCAGACCATGTGAGCAGTCCTCGAACAGCTGCGGCCATGGCTGGTCCAGGAGTACGGTCGGGTAGTCGCGGCACATCCACGGACGGCTCGCATAGCTGTCGCAGAGCCGGGTCTCGGTGTCGTAGTGGGTGCACACAAACGCGAACGCACGCACTCCCCCGCTCAAGCGCTCTGGACGCACAAAGCCGTTGATCTGGCTCTGCCACGTGAGGAACAAGCGCCGCGGGGTGGGCCATCGCCACAGCAGGCGTCCGACCGTGATGGTGGGGCGCTCACAGCAGGCGCCGCAGCCGTTGCACGTGCCGGTGAGCTGCCACCTCGGGGCGGGTTTCAGAGCGCGCCGCAGTCGGTGCTCCATCGCCCAGACAGCGCGCACGATGGACTTGATGGCTCGTCGTCCCCATCCGTCCTTCATCTAAGGAGTCCTGGCTCAGGCGCGTCGGCGGCCCACCACGAGCAGTCCGCTGAGCGCCAGCATAGCTCCACCCGTGCCGGCCACGACGCTGCAGCCGCTCTTTTCGGCGGGTTCGTCGGTGGTCTCCTCGGGCGGTGCATTGCTGCCGGACCAGTCCTCGTTGTCGCCTCCTTGATCGTCGTTTTCATCGTTCTCGTCGTCGGGCCCGCTGGAGGCGTCGCACAGCTCGATGCACTCGCGGTTCGACTCATTGTCGTCGGCGAAGCTGGTGACCTTGGGCTCGCTCATGCCCGAGGCGTAGAGCATGAGGTCCTGGGTGGCGGTGGCCGGCGTGTACTTCACGTGGAGACGGGTGAGGTGGTGGTCCTCGAGTGTGCCGCTGAAGCCCAGGTTGGTGAGGTCCTCGTCGGTGATCTGCACGCCCGAGCACGGCGAGCATGAGCCCGCCTCCCCCGCCCACTCCACGGCCCAGCCGGCATATCCGTCCGCTTCCCAGGCCGCGTTGAAGCGGTCTTTGTAGAACGACATGAAGTCGTCGCTGTCGGGGTCGCCCCAGATGCACTTGTCCTCGACGACCAGCTCGCTGTAGTTGGACACGCCCACGCGTCCGCCAGTGCTGCCGGCGTCGGTGATGGCGTAGATGAGCATGTCCTGCTCGCCGGGTGAGTTGCGCGCGGCCAAGCGGATGGGGATGCTGAACACATCGGCGTCGTAGCCGACCTGGAGAGGTGGCAGCGCAGACCCGTCGGCAGAGGTGGCCTCGGCACTCACCTTGGCGGTCATGAAGTACATGCCTTCCGCGATGTAGTCTTCCAGCACGGGGATGGTGGTCTCGCCGAGGTGGTAGCCGTTGGCCTCAAGCCAGCCGAACAGGCCGGAGGAGTCGGTCGCCGACAGGATGGTGATCTCGTAGTCGCCCACCAAGTACTCGGCTTCGACGGTGACGTCGCCGCCGGCTCCCTCCGACTCCGTCCCCCCATCGGACGCGGTGTCCGAGGGGATGCAGCCGGCGTCCTGCATGGTGAGCAGGCCGGTATAGCCTTCGAGGCGACCGAAGATCTCCCCGTCGAGGACTGCGATGTCGTCTTCCGCCAGCAAGGCGGGCACCGGCAGTACCAGCGCAAACTCCTGCTGCTCGCCCGACGGGTTGATGCTCACCGTGAAGGTGGTGCGGCCATCCTGGTGGACGATGGCGGTGCGGGCCACATCATAGGTGAGCTGCTGGGGGGTGCCGGTGGCCACCGTAGGACACGCCTCGGCAGGGCTGGTGAGGGCGAGGGCAAAGCTCATCAGGACAGGCGACATGGGCGAACTCCGGACACTGGACGTGGCGATAGAATAGCGCCTCGCTTCGCCACTTTGATCGCGGCAATGCACAAAGTATGGGGCAGCGGTGCCCTTCAGTGTGCAGTCCTGCTCTTGGGCAGCGTCGCTACTCAGAACGTGAACCGATTCCGGGCGAAGGCGTAGACCATGGCGTCGTCCCCCGTGAGCCGCGCACCCACCCCGGTGGGCTGCACTACACACAGTCCACCATCGATGCGCACGCCGGGGCCGAGCTTCCAGTCCATCAGGGCGTCGACCTCGAACGCGACGTTGGGGTCGGTGTTTCCGGGCTCCCAGCCTGCGCCTTGCAAGGTGCCCCCGTTGCGTCGCCAAGCGCCTTGTGGGTCGACGAGCTGGAACAGGTGTCCCTGAAGGGCGAGTGTGAGGCGGTGGGCCTTGTCGGGTGTCCACGGAGAAGAGTCGAGCTCCAGCCCCATGTCGCGCATGTTGGAGCCGTTGAATTGGTCGGCGTTTCCACGCAGGTAGTGGTTGCGTCCGAAGCCACTGTCCATGTCTCGAATCACGTCGCTGTTGCACTCTAGGCTGGCGGGGTCGCCGTCACAGGCGTGCCCGGAGTCCTGCTCGAAGATGAGGCCGATACCCGGCGCGAGCTCGCCGCTGCCGAGGCCCTGGCGCGCGCGCACGATGGTGTTCCAGGCCCGAATGGGAGTGCCCGTGTCGTCTCCAATCTGGACCATGGCGTGGGCGTCGAGGGTGGTTCGGTCGGCCTTGTAGAGAAGGCGGGTGGCGGGCGCGACCCACCACTTGCTCTGGTTGGGGTCGTCGGCGGTCGGACCATCGGCGCGGGCCAGCATGAAGACAGTGGGCTCCAGTGCATCGCCGCCAAGCCAGCTCGCAAACACCCCGGCGTGGGTGGTGCCCAGAGTGCTGTTGTCCCAGTCGTCGTCGGCGGGATGGGGTGCCCGCAACACCACGGAGAATGCGTCGAGTCGCACGCTGTCGGTCTCGTGGTGAACCCGAAGACCATCGAAGGTGCGTCCCACAGGGTTCCAAGGAGCCTTCGACATGTAGAGCCCGTTGAGCAGGTGGAGCTCTTGGCGGCCCGCCCGCAGCCAGGTGGACTTGGAGCCCACTTGTACCCAGCTCTCGTAGAGGAAGGCGGTCGGCTCGGCGCTGGTCGAACCGGCGCGTGCGCCCCAGCTCTGGGTTCCGAGGAGGTCTGCTCGGCCCGACACGACTCCGCGTCGTGCGTCGAGTCCAACCCGCGCGGCCTGCTGTACCGCCATCATCGTGTCGTCTTGGTCGGCGATGAAGCTGGGATTGGTGCGCACTTCGGGACGGATGTGGAGAAACAGGCGCGGGCTCAGCTCGGGGTCGTCGGCCGCCTGCGAAGCGGACGTAGACAGAAGCAGGGTGGTGGACAGCAGGGCCTGGGAGAGCATGGGACCTCAGGGCGGACTGGCTTGGAGATGTCTACGGCTAAAACGAGGGAAGGCTAGCCTGGTGGCGGTGGGAGGCAACATAAGAACGGTGGCGGCATGAGACCGGTCATTGAGGATCAAGTCGGTGGCGCGGGATGGAGGAAGGACTAGACTACTTGGCAGAGCGTGCGCCGGTGAGCGCGAAGACGCCGGGCTGTTTGCGGGCCCAGTGCAGTGCGGCTCCTCGATCGGCCTTGGTCGCTGTGGGGTTGCGTTGGATCCGAAGATGTACGCGGAGCTGACGAGACGCTGGCAGATTGCGCATTGCCAGGGTGGTGAGCAGTCGCTGCAGCTCGCGCAGACCCACCAGGAGTGCCCGCGAAGGCTGGGTGGAGAGCCCGGTGGGGTCGAGGTCGACGGCCAGGTCGGTGCAGCCACTGGTGAGGAGTCGGGCGGCGTCTCCCCGTTGTAGACCGTGGGTCCACACCCACACGGTGGGCTGTCCTGCGGTGTGGATGTCGTCGAAGATGGAGTCTGTCAGGCCATCTCGGGCGTCGACGGTGGCCTGGTCGACCCGGTCGAGGGCGGACCATGGCGGGCGGGCGATGGCGGGCGGGGAGATGCCTTTGCCGTCGCGTAGGTGCCAGTAGGCGTGCCAGGCGCCGCCACAGCGGGTGCGCCAAGCGCAGGGAGCACAGGCCGCCTCTTGTCGCTTGTCGCCTCGGTTTTCGATGCCAGGAGTGGGCCGCCAGCCACCGGCTTTCGCCTCGAAGGCTTCCACGCTGCGGTCGGGGTCACCGCGCCAGCCGATGCAGAGAGGCAGGCCACAGTAGGGGTTCAGCAGCTCGATGCCAGCGGCGACCGCACGCTGCCGGGCCAGGGGAATCTGCTCGGCCAACACGTCGTAGTCGGGCAGCAAGGTGGCGGTGTTGTCTCCGCGGCCGGCCCGACCGTGGGGCTGCACCGCCGACACCGAGATGCTCTTCACGCGTGGTAGGCGCTCGGCGACAAAGGCGATGAAGTCGGCAAAGTGGTGCTGGGTGCGCCGCGCGAGCACGGGGTTTAGTGCCACCCGGATGCCATGGTCGAGCAGCGCGTCGATCCCCCGGATGCACCGTTGGAAGGCCCCCTCCAAGCCCGCGAGAACATCGTGGTGCTCGGGTACATGCGACAGCAGAGACACAAATGCGCTGGTGGTGCCCGCCTCGGCGAGGGCCGCTGCGTAGGCATCGTCGATGAGGACCGCGTTGGTCTGCAGCTCCACGAAGGGGATGCCGCCGGTCCGGGCCCGCCGGGTGAGGTCGAGCAGCCGCCTTCTCAGCAAGGTGGGCTCGCCGCCCGAGATCGTGAGGGTAGCGGCCTTCTGGTCAATGAAGGACTGCAGCTGGCGGTCGATCTCGGCCTGCGGTGGGGTGCGCTGCTTGTAGTCTTCGGCGGGCACATTGCAGAAAGGACACTTCTCGTTGCACGCCATCGTGAGCCGCAACAGCCCCTTGGTGCGGTGTGACGTCTCTGCGCTGGTGGGGGTCGGGTCGGACACTTCTGCTCCGGACCGAGGCTGTAGCACCCTGAGAGATCAACATCGATCGCATCTCTCGGCCTCTCATCAGAGGCGTTGAACCACTCCTCGATGAGGCCTCCTTGGGCTGGGGGATGGCGGCTACTTGGCAGAGACCGTCTTCGCCGGTGGGCTCCCCAAATAGGGACTCAGGCGGAAGTACTCAGCGGCCGAGCAGGCCCTTCTTGAGGGCGGCGGTGACCGGCGTGCTGCCCAAGTAGATGCGCCAGAGCACCTCCATCAGGGCCTTGCCGCCAGCGGGACCGCTCTTCTTTCCGGCGACGGTGACGGTGACCCCTTGGCCGGGTGTGTAGTCCATGATGACCTGCTGGCCGGCTTGTACCGGCCCCATCCACGAGGTCACGGTGGCGATGCCTTGCTTCTGCTCGGCGGAGAGCTTCTGGAGGGCTGCCGCCTCTTGAATGGAGTCGACGAGCTGCTCCTTGCTCAGGTCACGCACCATGTGCATCACGATGCGCTTGGACACGTCGTCGGTGATGGCCTTGTTGGCGTCGGTGGTCTTTGCGGGCAGGTACATGCCGGCCACATAGACATCAATCAAGTACTTCTCGCGCAGTCCCATGCCGTTTAGAACCAGAGGCTGTCCGCCGACCGTTGCGGAGTCGGGAAGAGTCACGCCTTCGAGGGTGCCGGCTTGGGTGGGCAGTGCGAGTGCGAGGAGGACGGCGGACCATGTCATGGAGACTCCGATTCGTGGCGCGACTGTAGCGTGTGGCTGTCCGACGACCTTCCACGTGCATGGATGACCAGAAATCTGGCGAGCAGGGGTCAGGACCGCGGGCCTGCGTCCGATCCCTTGTGTGCGGCTGTGGTGGGTCGCCCGTGATGCCGTCGACCGTCTCAGCGGCGAACCCGTATCTCTGAAGATACATGTTCACGGCCGATTGGCAGTAGATGAAACGCGTATTCTCGACGAATATGGGTATGGCACGGTCTATGCATTGGTTCCTGGTACGTACCACGCCGGAGCCCACCATGATCGCACTCGCCGCCCAGACCGTTCCTGTCTCCAGTGACGCCACCCGGCTCGACACCCATACCGTCGTGGTGACCTACCTCCCGCTCATCCGCGCCGTGGCCAAGCGCCTTGTGAAGCGCCTGCCCCCATCTGTGGAGCTCGATGAGCTCATCAACATCGGTGTGATCGGCCTGCTCGATGCGTGGGACCGCTTCGATGGCAGCAAGGGCGTGCCCTTCAAGGCCTACGCCGAGCTGCGTGTGAAGGGCCAGATGATCGACTCCCTGCGCTCCGACGACATCGTGCCCCGGTCGGTGCGCCGCAAGCACAACCGCATCGAGCAGGAACGCGCTGTCCTCACTCAGCGCCTCGGCCGCTTCCCCACCCGCGGCGAGGTGCGCGGCCAGCTCGACATGGCACCGAGGACCTTCGATGCCTACGAGTCGGACTCCCTCATCAAGAGCGTGGCCAGCCTGGACGCCCCCTCCACCGACGGCGGCTCCACCCTGCTGGTTGAGAACCTCTCGCTCTTCGACGACACCGCTGAGGACAACTACGGCAACAAGGAAGTGCGCATCGCTGTGGCCGATGCCATCGACCAGCTCCCCCCCAGGGAGAAGCTGGCGGTCACCGACTACTACGTCCAGCGACGCACCTTGCGGGAGATTGGCGCCGACCTGGGAGTGACCGAGTCGCGGGCCTGTCAGCTCCGCAGCCAGGGCGTCAAGCGCCTCAAGTTCCGCCTGCGTCACCTGCGCGGCTGAGCACGGCCTCGGTCGGGACGGTCGCGCGACCCAGGCGCGGACGAGGCGCCGTCTGCCCGTCCACCGCGCTTCAAGCCGGGAAGGTCACGGGCGACACCTTTGCGAGATGCTGCATCAGTCGTACCACCTGACATGAGTAGCCGAACTCGTTGTCGTACCAGACGTACACGGTCGCGGTCTTTCCGGACACGATGGTCGCGAACACATCCACGATGCCAGCGTGGCTGTTGCCGACCAGGTCGCTGCTCACAATCTCGGGGCTGACGGTGACGTCGATCTGACGGGCCAGCGGCGAGTCGAGCGCGGCATCGCGGAAGTGGTCATTGAGCGCATCGGTGGTGGTCTCGGTGGCCAGCTGGAGGTTGAGAATCGCGAGCGACACGTTGGGGGTGGGCACTCGGATGGCGCTGCCCGTGAGCTTTCCGGCGAGCTGAGGCAAGGCAAGAGCAGCCGCCTTCGCAGCACCCGTCGAGGTGATGACCATGTTGAGCGGCGCGCCCCGACCCCGACGGTCCTTCTTGTGGAAGTTGTCGATGAGGTTCTGGTCGTTGGTGTAGGCGTGCACGGTCTCGACATGGCCATGCACGATGCCGTAGGTGGCGTCGAGGCTCGCGAGCGCCGGCACGATGGCGTTGGTGGTGCAGGACGCTGCGGAGATGATGGTCTCGTTTCCTGTGAGAACGTTGTCGTTGACGCCATAAACGACGTTGGGTATCCCCTTGCCCGGAGCGGTGAGGACGACTCTGCCGGCGCCGGGAGACTTCAGGTGGAGTCCCAGCCCCTCTGCATCGCGCCACTTGCCGGTGTTGTCGATGACCATGGCGTTGTCGATGCCATAGGCGGTGTAGTCGACCGCATCGGGACCGCTGGCGTAGATGACCTGGATGACGTTGCCGTTGACGATGAGCAGGTCGCGCTCGGTGTCGACGTCGACAGTGCCTTCGAAGGGGCCATGCACACTGTCGCGCTGGAACAGGCTGGCCCGACGAGCGAGGTGTTCCTTCTTTCCGGGCCGCAGCACAATGGCCCGCAGCCGGTACTTGTCACCGCCACCAGTCTTGCCGATGAGGATGCGCGCGATGAGGCGACCGATGCGCCCGAAGCCGTAGAGCACCACATCTTGGGGACGCTCGGGCATCGGCGCCGTCTTGGGACAGATGGCTGAAAGCTGGGGATCGACCCACCCCATGAGGCTGGTCTCGCCGCTGCCGGCAAAGCGACGCAGCAGCTTGCCGAGGTCGATGCGGGCGCGGCCCAGGGAGCGGTGGTTCATGCGCACGAGGAGATCGTGGACCGCCTGAAGGTCGAGGGTGGTGTTGGCCTTGCGTTGGGCCTCGGCATGAATCTGCAGAATCGTGGTGGGCGTCTTGCGCACCAGCGACCGTCCAAACAGCTCACACACCACCGCCTGCTCGCGGTACAGCGCGCCGGTGAGGGGCACGATGGCCTCAGCGAGGGCTTCATGGCGCTGCCAGGTCTCGAGCGTGGTGCGGGCGAGGTCGGTGGTCATGGCACATCCCGGGGAGCGGAAGGGACAGCCCGCTATTTGGGGATGGCGCGGTCTGCCTGTGACGGCACAGTGAGGGTCTCAGGGGGCTCCCGGAAGGGGGGCGCTGCCTACCACTTCGCGTAGTGCCACTCCGCGTAGCCTGGAAGCTCTTCGAGCTCGATGTGTTCGCCGTCATCGGCGATGAGGTGCCCGGAGTATCGGCCCAACAGCTGGGTGAAGTTGCTGGCCACCACACCGCCCTGGATGCGCTCTCCGTGGGCCCCTTCCGAGGTGAAGTCGAGGACCACTCGGCCGGCTTCGTCGGTGAGTCGCCACGGCTTGTGGAGGTCGTCGAGGGTGTAGTGAAAGTGGACGGGCGGGAGGCGATGCAGGCGTCCATCCACCCAGAAGCAGTTCTCCTGAAAGCTCGTCTCATTGACCCCACACGACACGTTCATGCCCACCACACGGCCGTCTTGGGTGTGTCCGGCGAGGCATCCCCAGTTCCAGAACGTCTCGCGCCGCATGTAGCCGGCGCTCCAGTCGTGGTGTCCCAACACCCGCGCGGTGGCGAGGTCGAGGGTGCGGCCGTCCCACTTGAGAGTGCCGTGTACCCGGTGTCCGGCGGTCTTGCGCGCATACACCCAGCCGGTCGCGCCGGCTTTTGTGCAGATGCGCAGTGGGGCCATGTCGTCTTCTTCGAAGATGGCGTCTATGTCGATGTTCTTGCCGACTGCCTTGAGCCGACGTCGGCCGGGCTCTCCCGTCATCTCCACCTTCAGTGGTCCCGACGCCAGCCGTGAGGTGCCCGTCTCGGGAGTCTGCACGAAGTCGAAGCCCATGCCCAGCGGGCGCGTCACGCTGCACTGAGTGCGTGCGGCGGTCTGGCGGTCCTGCACATATGCAAAGCCGGTGCCCGCGTAGCGCACATCAGCGATGGCCACGCCAAAAGCGACATCAGGGCCGAGTCCTCCGAGAAACTCGAACTGGTTGAAGCCCAGCCAGCGTGCGAGCCCCCCCGCCCGTCGACCCATCGGCGTGCGCAGGTTGAAGTCGGTGTGGTTGATGGTGTCGATGGGCTTGGAGAACACTCCGAGGCGGACTTCTCCTGCAGGTGTGATGAGGGCGGACGGCATCGGAGGCTCTCAGCTCGGGGGGCCGCCAGAATACCCGACCGGCGACGCTCCACCGGACTACAACCCGCCCCTCCACCGAGGTCACATCAATGCGCATTCTCTACGGCGTCGTCGGCGAAGGCATGGGGCACGCCACCCGCAGCCGCGTCGTCATCGAGCACCTCCTCAATTGTGGCCACCAAGTGCATGTCGTGGTCTCCGGCAAGGCCCACGGCTTCCTGAGCCAGGTGTTTGCCGACCGAGTGGCCTTCGACATCACCGAGATTGTGGGCCTGAGGCTGGTGCAAGACGAAGACGGCATCGATCGGTCGGAGTCGCTTCGCACCAACCTGTCGTCCGCGCCCAAGAGCCTGCGCCACAACCTCCGCATGTACGTGGATGTGGCGTCGCGCTTCGAAGCCGAGGTGGTGATCTCGGACTTCGAGTCGTGGGCCTACATGTACGCCCGCGTCCATGAGCTTCCGGTCATCAGCATCGACAACATCCAGGTGCTGCATCGGTGTGCCCATGCCGACTGGGTCTCGGGTACCCGCAGCTTCAATTTCCTGCTGGCCCGCTACTCGGCGAAGGCCAAGATGCCCGGCGCCTACCACTTCCTGGTCACCAGCTTCTTCACGCCACCGGTGCGAAAGGCCCGCACCACGATGGTCCCGCCGATCTTGAGGCCCGAGGTGCTCGCCGCCAGCCGTGTGCCGGGGGACCATGTGCTCGTGTACCAGCACGCCCCTGCATTGCGGGCGCTGCTCCCCGTTCTCGAGCAGCTCACCCACCAGAGCTTCGTCGTCTACGGGCTCGGTGAGCAGGACAGCGACCACGCCCACATCACCTTCCGTCCCTTCTCCCAGACTGGCTTCATCGACGACCTCGCGACAGCGCGCGGTGCCATCGCCGGAGGTGGATTCTCCTTGATGAGCGAGTGTGTGCATCTTCAGGTGCCCCTGCTGGCCGTGCCTCTTGCCGACCAGTTCGAGCAGGAGCTCAACGCCCGTTACCTCGCCCGCCTCGGCTACGGCGTGTGGGTGGAAGAGCTCTCTCAAGAGGCGGTGATGCGCTTCATCGACGACTTGCCGCGTCACATCGCCGCGCTGCAGGGCTGGCGACCCCGCGACAACAGCATGACTTTGGCGTGTCTCGATGAGCTGCTGCGCAAAGTGGCGATGGGAGAGCCGGCGCCCGAGAGCTTGGATGCAGAGTCGCTGGGCGACATCGTGAGTGCGCGCACCGACGCGTTGCTGGGGTGACGGCACACGAGCCTGCGTGGACCGCGGGTGAGCCGGTGGGTCAGGGGCAGCCCTCGATCACGTACACCCCCTCCTGGTCGAGCTCGTCGCACTCCAGGTACACATCCGCTGGATCGACCACCACCCTCTGATGGGTGCCCAGCTCGGCATGCCCTGCTGTCACTGTGAACTCGAGGCTCGCCTCCGCTGGCAGTACATCTACCGTTGTGATGGAGTCCACCAACACCTCGGTGGTGCCATCGCCGCCGTAGAGATCCACTACGATGCCCGGTTCGAGGTCCACGGGCCCGGCGTTCCAGACCTGGATGGCCACATCGGCCTGTCCGCCCTCTTCGCAGCTCGCGATGCAGACATCGGTGATGGCCACCGACAGGTCGGGCTTGGCGCTCACGAAGATGCTGGAGGGCTGACCGCGGAACAGGTTGGCGTCGGAGAGCCAGGGAGGATCGGGCAGAGTGGGCACCGTGAGGTCGTCTTCGATGTTGACGCTGGAGTAGCTGTACTGGTTGTAGACCGGCCTTGCATAGGGCCAGTCGCCGTGGGTGCCGCCGAACACGGTGAGTCCCGAGTAGCCGCCGTTGCTGCCAAAGATGAGCTCGCCCTGGCCATCCGCATCCACGTCGGCCACAGCGGGCGTCTCGGCCAGCGTGATGCTGCCGTGGTTGGAGTCGCGCAGCACCACCGTACCCGTGGCCCCATCGAGCACCAGGATGTCGACTTCATCGCCGTAGATGACCTCTGGCACGCCGTCGAGGTCGATGTCCCAGCTGGTGGTGCCCGCCAGACCTGAGCCGTCGGTGACCGAGCTCGACCAGCGCACGCTGCCGTCGGGCTCGTAGAGGTAGACCGCGTTTCGAGCGGCCAGCGCGTACTCCTGCATGCCGTCGTTGTCGAAGTCGGCGATGGCCATGGCTGAGCCGTACACCCCGGGGTGAGACACAGCCCACAGCTGGGTGCCGTCGTCGTCGCACAGTGTGAGCTGCCCCCCCCGCGAGACCAGCAGCTCGCCTTCGGGGTCGGCGTCGGCGTTGACGGGGTGCGGGAACGAGCCCACGCCGCCGCTGCCACACGACCAGCGGAAGGTGCCATCGGCGCTGTAGAGGCGATTCTCGAGCATGATTTCCTGCACACCGTCGAGGTCCATGTCGGCGGTTGCGGGCGCGCCCCAGTTGGTGCTTACGCCTTGCAGGGTGGCTTCCAAGGTTCCCGTTGGGCCGTCGAGCACATACTGGTTGGCGATGACCTCGATGTCGCCATCGCCTTCAAGATCGGTGATGACTGCGTAGTTTTCGAGGGAAGTATTCAGCGAAAAGCGCCACAGCTCGTTGCCGTTGAGATCGTAGGCCACCGCGGCGCTGCCGTTCTCCAGGTAGGTGACAATCTCGGCTGGGCCATCGTTGTCGAGGTCGCCCAGGGCGGTTCCTCCGGTCGCGTCGATGCCTGTCTTGGTCCACTCGACGGCCCCGGTCGCGCCGTCGAGGACCGCCAGACAGCCGTTGATGTAGGTTGGGCAGCCGTAGGTCGTCACAACCTCGGGAACGCCGTCGTCATCGAGATCACCGACTGTGGGTGTGGAGTAGATGGCGCCGCCGGTGAACTGCCACTCGATGGTGGTGTTCCAGGGGTCGGCGGGCGGCGGACCGGAAGATGGTCCCCCTTCGCAGTCGGCTTCAAGCTCAGAGCGCGGCGTGGCCAGCTCGACCTCACACTCGCCGTCGAGACAGTCCGCGATGCCGTCCCCATCGGTATCGGGGAAGTCCTCATCGATCAGGCCGTCGCCATCGTCGTCCTCGCCGTTGCACTCCTCCGGCGGCGGGGGCTCCCCGGAGTCGGGTTCGCCGCTGTCCGGCTGGTCGGGATCACCGGAGTCGTCCTCCGCGCCGGGGGACGGCTTGTCTTTGCCGTGGATGTCGTATTCGGAGCAGGCCGTCAGAGTCAGCAGGATGAGCCACGTGGGGCAGCGGGACGCACGCATCTTTGATTCCTCACAGTCGGCCACAGACTAAACGATGCTGTTCGCAGTGTCTGGACCATGTTGCGGGTCATCGTATCTGCTGGCCTCCTGTCGGCTCTCTAACTGGGGCTCCACCGGGGTTGCTGTCGTTCGAGAACTACCGCCAAGCCAGCTCCACAGCCACTTTACCATCGACTGGAGGTCCTCCACGATGAGGTAGAGCGCCGGCACCAGCAGCAGCACGATGACCGTGGCAAATAGCACGCCGAAGCCCAGCGAGATGGCCATGGGGATGAGGAAGCGGGCTTGGGGGCTCGTCTCCCAGATCATCGGCATCAGGCCAAAGAAGGTGGTGAACGACGTGAGCAGGATGGGCCGCATGCGGCGCTGGCCGGCCTTCACGATGGCGTCGACGGCCGCCAGGCCTTGTTTTCGGTAGTCGTTGGCCGCGTCGATGAGCACCAGCGAGTCGTTCACGACCACGCCCGACAGCGCGATGATGCCCATCATCGAGATGATGGACAGCTCGAAGCCCATCACGAAGTGGCCGAGCACCGCGCCCACGATGCCGAACGGGATGGCCGACATGATGACGAGAGGCTGCACGTAGCTGCGGAACGGGATGGCGAGGAGGGCGTAGATGATGAACAGCGCGAGGCGGAAGTTGTCTTGAAGCGCGGAGATGGACTCGTTCTGGCTGCGCTGCTCGCCGACCAGCGACAGCTTGAGGCTGGGATACTTTCGGCGCAGCCCGTCGAAGACTTCGGTTTCGAGCACCTTGACGACGTTCTGAGAGGACTTGGCGCTTGCCGACAGCTCGGCCTTCACGTTGACCGTGCGCTGGCCCGACTCGCGCTCGATGGTGGTGGGGGCCCGGGAGCGCTCGAAGGCCGCGACGCTTCCGATGGGTACGAAGGCGCCCGTGGGGGTCTTGATGCGGAGCTGCTCGACGTCGAATTCGCTGCCGCGCTCCGCTTCGGGAAGACGCACCATCACCTTTATCTCGTTGCGTCCACGCTGCTCGCGCAGAGCTTCGGAGCCGTAGAAGCTGGAGCGAAGCTGGCGGGCGATGTCGGTGGATGACAGGCGCAGAGTGCGGGCGTTGGGCAGCAGGGTGAAGTCGAGCTGGGGCTTGCCGGTGGCGAACGAGTTTTCGATATCCTTGAGATCACTGTATCCGCGCAGGACCTCGGCCATCTCGCCCGAGGCTTGCGCGAGCACCTCGGTGTCGGGATGGGACAGCTGCACGTCGACAGCGGCGCCTGACCCCGGACCCGACGAGGAGCTGAAGGTGAGGGCGTCGATGCCGGGCAGCGGAGGGACCTTTTCTTGCCAGACAGTGGTGAAGTCGGCGGTGGTGAAGTCACGGTTCCCGGTCGACACGAGCTCGACGGTGAAGCTGAGCAGGTGGGAGCCCGTGGCGCCCGGGCCGCCCCCGGGGCCGAAGGAGGCCGCGCCCTGGCCCACCCGAGCGAGCACGCCGGCGACCTTTTGGTCACCAAACTCGGAGATGGTCTCATCGAGAGCGCTCTGGAGCTCCTCGCGCACCCGGTTGGTGGCCTCGGTGGGCGCGCCGTAGGGCAGCCGCGCGCTCACGTTGATGGTGTTGCCTTCGAGCTTGGGGAAGAACGAGAAGGGCACGACCTGCGACACGAGGAGGCCCACGGTGAAGATCATGCTGGCGATGGCCACCGACAGCGTGACGTAGCGGGCGGCGATGAGGCCGCGCAGCAAGCGGGCGTAGGGCCCCTGGGTGAAGCCTTCAAGGCGTCCGGCGACCCACTTCTGGACCGGGGCGTGGGTGCGGTCGACCACGAAGTCAAAGCCTTGGACGAGGGGATTCTTGGACCGGTTGTCGTCGCCGTGGCCGAGGTGGGCGGGCAGGATGAAGAATCCCTCCACCAGGCTGAAGAGGAGCACCGACACCACGATGACCGGGATGACGCTGAAGATCTTGCCCATCACGCCGGGCACAAACAGCAGGGGTGCGAAGGCTGCGACGCTGGTGAGCACTGCAAATGTGACCGGAACGGCCATCTGGCGGGCGCCTTCGATGGACGCCTCCAGCCTTGATTTCCCCTGAATCTCCAGCTCGTAGATGTTCTCGCCGACCACGATGGCGTCGTCGACGACAAGTCCCAGCACGACGATGAGCGCAAACAGGCTCACCATGTTGATGGACACCCCGAAGACCGGCGCGAGGATGAAGGCGCCCGCAAAGGACAGAGGGATGCCGAGGGCGACCCAAAACGCGAGGCGCAGGTCGAGGAATAGGGCCAGCACCAGCACCACGAGGGCAAGGCCCATCGCGCCGTTGCGCATCAGCAGCTCGATGCGCTCGGCGAGCATGATGCTGTCGTCTTTCCAGACGGTCACCTCGACGGTGTCGGGCAGCTCGGTGGTGAGTCTCTCGGCCAGCTCTCGGGTGGCTGTGGCCACGTCGCTGGGGGTCTCGTCGCCCACGCGGTAGGCGATGAGCTGCACCGCTGGATCGCCTTGAAAGAGGAACTCGAGGTCGGTGTCCTGGTAGCCATCGGTGATGGTGGCCACGTCGGACAGCAGCACCTGGGCGCCTGAAGCGGTGCTCTGCAGCACGATGTCGGCGAACTCATCGCCGGTGCGCTTGCGGTCGGTGACCCGGACGAGAAACTCTCCGCCGCTGGCTTCGACCTCACCGCCGGGCAGCTCCAGTGAGGCGAGGGTGATCTGCCGCGAGATGTCGTCGAGGGACAGACCGAGCGCTTCGAGCTGGGCCCTGGAGACCTCGATGGAGACCTCAAGGGGAGGCACTCCAGCCAGCTCCACCTGCGTGACGCGAGGGTCTTCGAGGAGCTTGCGGCGGGCGTCTTCGGCGGCGTCGTGGAGGGCGGCGAGGTCCTGGTCGCCCGAAAACAGCAGGGAGACCACCTCGCGCTTGTTGGAGACCAGCTTGACGATGGGCTTTTCGGTGTCTTCGGGAAAGGTGGTGATGCGGTCGACCGACGCCTTGATGTCGTTGAGGATGCGGTCGTTGTCTTCGCCGAGCTGCAGCTCGATGGACACGGTGCCCACGCCTTCGCCGGCGCTGGAGTTGACGCGCTTCACGCCGTCGAGGCCGCGCACTTCCTCTTCGACGGCCAGCACGATGCCCTGCTCGACTTCTTCGGGACTGGCGCCCGGGTAGGGCACGCTGACCGTGACGAGGTCGAGGGCGAAGTCGGGAAAGATCTCCTGCTTGATGCTGAAGACGCCGCGCACGCCCATCAGGAAGATGACGGCCATCAGCAGGTTGGAAGCGACGGTGTTGCGGGCCATCCACGAGATGGGTCCCGTGAGAAGACGCTTGGCAAGGCTGTTGTCGGAACCGGGGGCGCTGGACATGGGACCTCCGCTCAGCCGGCGTCGTCGTGGGCCTGGGCGGTCACCCGCTGGCCGACGAGGGGGTTGGACATCGCCGACACGACCACGCGGTCACCCGCATCGAGACCGGCGGACAGCACCACCGAGTTGGGCAGCGACCAGGCGACGGACACCTCGCGCCGCTGGAGGGTGGACTCCTCGTCGACTACCCACACGGTGTCGCCATTGCTCAGGGCGGTGCGCGGAAGGCGGAAGGCGTCCTCCCAGCCGCTGCCGTGGATGGCCACGCTGACGAAGGCGCCGGGGAGCAGAGGCAGACCGCCCGCAGCTGTGGTGTGGGGGATGGCGACGGTGACTTGGGCGGTTCGGGTCTGGGGGTCGAGCTGGCCGGAGACTCCGAGAACATCGCCTTGACGAACTATCTGAGAGCCATCGGTGAGGGTC
>Ga0315321_10001052_pt1 | contig 21152 bp, 16 predicted proteins | sample M180m21515metaG_FD_203464 | JGI IMG/M metagenome (GOLD analysis project Ga0315321, IMG submission 203464) | Ammonia-oxidizing marine archaeal communities from Monterey Bay, California, United States - M1 80m 21515 | ecosystem: Environmental > Aquatic > Marine > Intertidal zone | place: USA...
CACACCCGAGGCTGCCTTGGCGGACCGCACCGTTGTCTCACCCTTCACTCGGGCAATGTGCAGCCCCCTGTCCGATGGCGCTGCAGCGGTGTTGGTGTGCAGCGACCGCTTCCGGAATGCGCTGTCTGGAGAACAACGGGACCGCTGTCTGAAGGTGCGTGCGAGTGTGTTGGTAGGCGGCACCTGGCGTGCACTCGACGAAGACAACGTAGTGGCCCATGCCGGCGCTGAGGCTTGGCGCCGAAGTGGCCTCACCCCCCGCGACATTCACATCGCCGAAGTCCACGACGCCACATCCTACTGCGAGCTCCAGGCCACCGAGCTGCTGGGCTTCTGCGACCGCGGACAGGGCGGACTGCTCGTGGACAGCGGGGCCACGCGACGCGACGGGCGCCTGCCGATCAACGCCTCCGGAGGACTCGTGAGCAAAGGTCACCCGCTGGGGGCGACGGGACTCGGCATGGTCGATGAGCTGGCTCGTCAGCTACGCGGAGAGGCAGGCGCGCTGCAAGTGGCGGGTACTCCACGGATTGGCCTTCAACAGAATGCCGGTGGGCTCATCGGTCTCGATGAGGCGCTGTGCCACGTCGGGCTGCTCGAGCGCGTGGCCTGAGCATGCGCGTCACCGAGCTACTGGTCGAAGGACTGCGGCTACGAAAGGTGAAGCTGGCGTTCTGTGGCCCCGAAGGGGTGCGAGAGGCGCTCGCCGATGCCTTGTCAGAGGCCGGAGTCCGTGTGGTGAAGACAGCTTCGGCCGCTTCGGCCGCGCACATGGCCGCCACGGTCGCGCGGATCACCTCGCAGCCCGGCACCTGGCTCTTCGGGCACCCGAGCGAGGCCCTTCAGGGGGTGGCAGCCCTCCATGAGGCTGACCAGCTGCGCGCTCCCGTATTGGCGGTGCATGCGGGATACGACGTACTGCCCGACGCGGCCCTCGACTTCCTTCGCCCCGCCTGTCGACGCATCACGCAGGTGTCCAAAGAGATGGGCGCCATGCAAGTCTTGACCGCTCTGGCGTCGCTGAACCGCACACTGCCCGGTCCGCTGCTGCTCGACCTTCCACCGGTGGCCGACACAGCCGATGCTGGAGAGTCCAAAGCCGACTGGGGACTTCGGGCCCGCCGCTCGCCTCCCCCAGATGTGTCCCAAGCGGCCGAGCTGATTCGAGACAGCAAGCGCGTCGTGGTCCTCGTGGGTGGAGATGACCGCTCGGTGGCCACCGCAAATGGGGTCCGGCGGCTCGTGAATGCTGTTGGGGCGGCTGCCTTGCAGGTCCCTGCCTCGCTCGGGGCAGCCGATGCCACCCACCCGCTCTACGCCGGCCCTCTGTCCAGACACCCCGACGTCTACCCCCACCAGCAGTCCATGGTCGCCGAAGCCGATCTTCTGATCGCTGTCGGCCTGTCGCCCGAGCAGCTCCCGTCGCAGTGGCAACCCCCGTGGTCTCCCGAGCTGCCCGTGGTGAGCGTGGACCGCTTCGAGCGCCCCGAGAGCCTCCCCGGATGCGTGGTGGACGAGCTGGTGGGGCCGCTGATGCAGGCGCTCGACGACCTCCGCATCACCGCTGTGGGCCCTTCCCCGGAGGACGACCCTGACGCCTGCCTCACCGACAGCGCCTGGTCCGCTCCACAATTCGTCGACACCCGCCAGCGATGGCTCCACGCGCTGGCCCGCCATGCAGACCCGCTCATCGCGCTCACCCGCGCCGCGCTGTCCGCCACCGCTCCGGACACCCGCGCATTTGTCGACCTGCCCGCGGGCCCTGCCCTTGTCCATGTGGTCCGCGCCGATGCCCCCGAGCGGGTGATTTCCGTGTTCGCCCCGGGACGCGCCATCGCATCGGCCACGGCCTCGCGGCTTGCCGAGCCCAAGGTGCCCGTCCTGGTGGTCATCGCTGCGCAGCGGATAGCTGCAGCGCTTGGCGACCTTGACTATGCGTCCAGACAGGACCTTGTGGTGGTGGCCCTCGACACCGATAGAGCTGCGCTTGACCCGGACAAGACAATTGAGTCTGCCAACGCCGCATGCGGATTCACAGAAGGACCACGTACACTCAGCCAGGCTGTAGAAGCTGCGCAGAAGACCGGTGGACTGCACCTCATTCACGCCAAGGTCGCGCCGAAATGACTAGTATCTTGTTCGCGCTCACCGGTGCCCTCGCGGCGATATCCGTCGCCCTCGGACTCTGGGGAGCCGCCAAGCGCAGGTCCCACATCGACGCGAGCATTCACACTCGTCGGCTCAAAGCCGACCTCGAAAAGAAGACCCGCGATCTGGCCTACTTTGAAGAGCGCAACAAGACGTTGGCGGCCGACCGCGCGCGCATCGAGTCCGAGCGCGACCGCTACCGCGCCATCGCCACCAGCCGCGACCTGCCGCCCCCCGACCAGCTCCCCTCGCCCGTGCGCATCCTCGACCCTCTCTGGGTCGATCGCATCTACGCAAACCACCCAAGGGTCAACCTCGAAAGACTGGCGGCCGACATCGATGAGTATGCCGGTGAAACGATCTTTCTCACTATCCGACTCGACCCTAAGGGCGGCTGGATCCGCAAGCTGAAAGGTCAGCCTGAGCGCACCTACACCGGCTCCACCGACCGGGTACTCGAGGACCTCGTGTGCTGGCTTCGCGACGACGACATGCGGTTGGTGGAGCGCCGAAGCGAAGGCGTGGAGTGGTCCGACGACGACTCTCCGCTTCACTTCCACATCGACCTGGCCCGCGTGACTGACGAGCGGCCCGAGGTCCATGTCCAGACCGTAGAGATCGCCGTCGTCGAGACCAAGGTGATCGAGCGCTTTGTCGAACAGCCCGTCGTCATCGAAGTGCCCACGATGCCGAGTGCGCAAGTGGATGTCTCGGTGGGACTGTCCCGAGACGAAGTGATGGCCCTGTTCGAGGTGGAGCTGGAGAGCAAGCTCGCCGAGCTCGGGCTCCACCGCATCCACGACGAGCTGCCGCCACAGCAGGACCGCAAGCCGCGGGCGATTGTGGCTCGTCAAAAGACGTAGACCCCGTCCGCCGACTGCACAGCTTCGCCACCGTTCCGCCGACCAATCCCCACATAGGCGGAGCAGTCCCGCAACACCCGCTGCCTACACCGCAGACGTGAGCCCAAGCCATGGAGCTGCTCGATGTCTGCCGCCGCGCCCCTGCCCTTGCAACCGCCCCTGCCCCTGCAACCGACTTCGCCTTCGCCTTCACCGCACCCGGCCACAGCGCACTCCGAATCTCAGAGTCGAGCCAACGCCCGCACACTGCCTGAGATGCTGCTCTCCAAGCTCGAAGTCGACGCTCCTGCTCCGACCGCAGAGCGCCCGATGAGCGCCCGAGACATTGCGCTCGGACTTGCCGGTTACATCGCCCTGCCCGCTGTGGGACTGCTCGATGTGGGGAGTGCGGGGGTATTTCCGACCGCTGTGGCCCCACCCGTAGCGGCACTCTTTCTGTCGGTGCCTTCGCTGCTCGTCGGACACCAGTTCCTGGGCCTCCACGCCGACCCCCGCGAGCTGATGGCCGATGTGGGACGGGTGTTCGTACTCGGCGGGCGCTTGGCGCTCGGTGTGGTGCCCGCGGTGGGGCTCTACGCCGCCACGACCAGACTTGGCCCCGTCGCCCTGATGTTCGCGCTCACGGTCATTGGCGTGGGGAGCGTGGAGCTTGCCCGACGCAGACTGCTTCGTCGCGAGGCGCTCACCAATGCGGAAAGAGCGGGACCGTCCAAGGCCCGGCGGGTCCGCATGACCCTGCTCGCCACCGCCTGGTCCGCCCTGTCGCTCCTCATCGCAGTCCGCCTCGGCATCACCCTGCTGACCTCCATCTGAAGGGAGTCCAAGATGACCACCGCAAGCACTTCTTCGGCCCGTTCGTCTACCGGCCCCCGCATCCTCGACACCTGGATTCGCCTGCTTCGGGAGCCCCGTGCGCTGGTCGACGATGTCGCCACAAAGGGCGGCATTCCCGCACATGCGCCGGCCTTGCTGGCCGCGACCGCTGTGGGTGGCGCGCTCCTCGGCGGCGTCGTCGGCAGCCACCATGGCGGTCTCCAGACCCTCTACGCAGCCGCTAAGACGCCCTTTCTGCTGTTGCTGCCACCGCTGTTTGCACTGCCTGCCGTCGAGGCGGCCTGGGCACTGGTGGGCACCCCGGTGTCGGTGCGTCGACTGCGCGCGGCAACCCTGGTCGGAATGGCCCGAACAGCCGTGCTGGCAGCAGCTCTCGGGCCCTTCGTGTGGCTGTGGTCCTCGGCGGGCGTCGAGTACCACACAGCGGTGATGGGCTTCGCTGGCACCCTCGTGGTTGCGGGCATTCCCGGCCTGCTCACGGTGCTACGGGCCCTGCCACGTCCGGCGCAGATGCATCGCTTCGCCATGCTCGGAAGCCTCATGCTCCTGGGCGCCGTCTTCGCACAGACCGGCTGGCTGCTGCGTCCTTTCGTGGCCCGACCCTCCGCCGAGGTCACCTTCTTGCGGTCCCTCGAAGAAGACGTGTTCAGCAGTCTCGCCGCGTCTCAGCGATCCGCGCGTGGCCACTACTCGGGCTGGGAGACTCGCAGCAGCGGCTTCCTGTCATCCCCCGAGTACCCCACCAAGACACCCATCTCCGGGAGCTCGCCGGCCGTCCCCTTCACCCCAGCAGGCGGGAGTGAGCGATGACCTCCACCATGGTCGTGCTCCTGGCTGTCGCGATCTACCTGGCCATCGGCGTGACCTCCGCCCTGCGCTTCCATCGAGACGGTCACAGCGCCACTGCGGCCGCCGCCGTCTTCACGTGGCCTCTGCTGCTGGAGGGCGCAGAAGCTCCCCCAGAAGACCTCCCGGGCGCCGGACCTCGCAGCGGTCCTTATGCAAGCGACATCCGCAAGCACCTCGTCGACCTCCGCACCGCACTCGACGAGCCCGGCGTCGAAGGTCTCGTGTCCCCTGAAGACCTCGCCGCCATCTCCCGCGCACTCCACGCCGCAGATGCCCGGGTCGGCACCGTGGACCGCATGCTCACCGACCCCGCCATTCGCCAGGCCGAGCAGGGCGCGCGCCTCGTGTCTGCCCGGCAGACCGCCGCGGCGGAGGTGGAAGCGGTGCTCAAGGGACTGGTGCAGCTCAGAGTGCAGCTTGGGCTCGTGGCCTTGGTGGGAGAGACCGCGCCAGTGCAGGACCGTCTGCGCGAGCTGTCGGCCAGGCTGGGCGCCATCGACGAGGTCGGCTGATCAGAAGTTGGACTCCTTCACAAACACCTGATCACCGGGCTGGAGCACCACATCGGGGTCCTTGCCTGCCAGTACCCGACGCACATTGACCCGGATGCGCTCCTTGTCGCGCAGCACGTACACCCGGCCCAGGTTGGCCAGCTCCGTCGCCCCACCCGCCGCGGCGATGCAGCGCGAGATGGACAAGCCTTCCCGGTAGGGAATGTCGCCCGGGGCGCCCACCGACCCCATCACCGAGATGGTCAGCTCGGGCACATAGATGACGTCGCCGGCCCGCAGGGTGAGGTTCTGCGAGCCCGAGGTCACGAGCCCGTCGTAGGGGATCTCCACGACCTCTTCCTGGTGCTCGCCACGGGTGAGTCGCAAAACATCGATGCCGTCGGTGGTGAGGCCACCCGCCCGGCTGAGCATCTCCAGCACGGTCGTGGGCCCCTCAAGGTAGTACACACCCGGCTTGCGCACCGAGCCGAGCAGCGACACAGACTGGCTCTTGTAGCCATCGAGCCACACGGTCACATCGGGGTCGCGCAGGTAGCCGGCCGCCAGCGCTTCGTGGATGCGCGCCGCCACACAGCCGGGGGTCTTGCCGCCGACGCCGATGCGTCCCACGAGGGGCAGGTTGACGTGGCCGCCTGCATCGAGCGGAAAGGCCCCTGAAAGGTCGCTCTCGCCGTAGACCCGCACCTGCACGACGTCGCCCGGACCCACCGTGTAGGCCCCCTCCCCATCCGAAGCGGACCCACAGGTCTTCGCACTGGCCGGCTGCGGAGTGGAGCCTTCGGCGGCCGGCGGATCGGTGGTGGCGAGGGCGATCAGCGCGAGAAGGATGGGACTCATGGAGCGGCTCCAGTCAGACGCTCCCGTAGGAACCGACGTGTGCTCTGCCTAGTGTAGAGATCGATGTAATCGGCTGCCATGGCTCCGACCGTGAACCGGAGGCGCGCGTGGACCCGGGCGACCCCACCAGCCTGCGCAGCTTGGTCGAGATCACCTGCCAACGCGGTCATCTCACGGGACAGTCTGGCCTCATCACCCTTGTCCACCAAGACCCCGGCACCCACCACCACAAGCTCCGGCACACACCCCACTGAGGTGGCCACAACCGGCAGGCCCGCAGACATCGCCTCCATCACCACCAAGGGGTTGCCCTCCCAGTCCGAGGCCAGCACGAAGATGTCGGCCGCCGCCAATAAGTCCGGAACGTCCTTTCGGATTCCCAGAAAGTGGACCCGCGGACCCAGTGGTGCCGCCTGGGACTCAAGAGCGGCCCTCAGGTCCCCGTCCCCCACCACCAGAAGATGTGCTTGGTTGGGCACCTGGGCAAACGCACGCAAGAGCAGGGCGTGGTTCTTCTGCTCGTTGAGCCGCCCCACCACGATGAAGACCGGAGTGCCCGGCTCGAGTCCCAGCTCGCTGCGCAGGCGGCTGCGGACCCCAGGACCGGCCTTGAAGCGACCCACTTCAATGCCGTTGGGAATGGTGGCCGCCGGCTCGATGCCGTAGAGCTGACGCACACTCTCGGCGACTGCTCCTCCGATGGCGACCGGGGCGACCCGATACCGGAACGCGGCCTGTTGGACCTTCTGATCTGCCGGCTCCGCTTCGTTCTCTGCGAGGTTGTGGAGCGTGTGGACGATGGCGTCTGGACGCCAGACCGCGCGAGTGGGCAGCAAGTACTTGAGCACATGCAAGTGGGTGTGGACGACTTCAGGACGCACGCTTCGCAGGGCGACCCCCAAGCGCGCGATGGTCTGGGGCTCGAAGCCAGCCCCCTTGCCCAGAAAGGTGACCGACATCCGGGCAGCGCGCAGGTCGCGCTCGATCCAGCTGTCCTCCGACTCTCCGAGAACGACAATGTGGACTTCATGACCGAGGTCTCGCTGGGCCGACGCCAGCAACGCGACGATGCGCTCGGCACCACCGACAGACAGCGTGGGGATGAGCTGAACGATGCGCACTCACACCTTCCGTAAGCGCCGTAGGTCGCTTGGATGAAAGGCGCGCACCAGCACGCCCACCACAGCGTAGACCACCACGCCGAAGCCGATGTCGACCACCACATGAAGCGAGGGCACCATCCGGAGAGCAGCCGCCATCGCGCAGACCGCCACGCCGATGCGCAGGAGTGGTCCCCACACCGTCAAGCCCGCGATGATGGGCCCCACCCGCCAGCGATTCCACGACAGCAGCGCGACCTCAGTGGCCAAGGTGGTCGCCGCCGCACCGACCGCCCCGTAGTGCGGGATGACGGCCAGGTTGAGGCCGAGGTTGAGGATTGCGGCGAGGAACACGCCCCGGGTGCGATCCCGCTGGCGGTCCAAGGTACTGAGAGTGGTTGCCAGTGCGTTGTTCACAAAGCGCAAGGGCAACAGCGGAGCCATCACGATGAACGGCGCCGCGCTGACCGCGAACTCGGAACCTCCAAGGAACACCATCAGCGCTTCGGCGGTGAGCATGCCTCCCACGGCCGCGGGTACCGAGATGGCCAGCAGAACCCGCACGATGAACGACAGCTCCTCACCGGCCCCCTTGGGGTCGCCCAGCTTGCGGGCCATGCGCGGGAAGTAGCCAGTGGTCAGAGTCACCGCGATCACGGGAAAGAGGCTGATAAGCATCACCGCACCGCGGTAGACCCCCACCTCGGTGTCGCCACAGATCATCTCTATCAGCAGCACATCGACGCTGAGGTAGATGCTGCCGAACAGCAGCTGGAGACCGAAGGGCAACGACCGGCGGACCAGCGCCCGCACCTTGGACAGCGAGGTGGCCAGGCCCCTGCGACCTTGCCAGCGCACATAGGCGCCGCCAATGATCGAGGCGACCACCAATGAGTCGACCAATTGGCCCACAAACACCGCGTAGAGACCGAGTCCCGCCCACAGCCCGATGGCCGTGGTGACCACCAGCGCAATGCGGCCGGCCATCTGCCCCTTGGTCGCAGGCCCCATGGTGCGGTCGGCGTGGAATGCCGCTTCGGGCACCCGGGCCAGCGCCAACACACCGGTGGCAATCGCTGCCAGCGTGGCGGTGTGGACGACGTGGGGGCGGCCGTCGATGAGCGTGGCCCAGCCGATGATGCCCAGTGCCGTGACCACTGCGAGTCCCACGGTGGCGGTCAGGCCGGTGGCCACCATTGGGCCACGAGAGTCGGGCTCCCTGGACAGGTCGCGCACGATGAGCCGGTCCATCCCCAGGCCAGCCCCGAAGGAGGCGAGCCCGACCAGGGTCATCACGTAGCCGTAGACCCCGAAGCCCTCGACACCCAGAGCGCGCATGAGCATTACATTTACGCCAAGACCCGCCGCCAACCGCGTGAACTTGGCGGCCGCCAGCCGGACCAGGTTTCCGCCGCGCTTGGGCTCAGGAGGCATGAGACTGACCGGATGCGCCTCGCGCAGCATCACTCTGGTGGACGACTGCGAGCGCGAGTCCCAGCATCGTGTAGCCCATGGAGAAGGTGAGAAGACCAAGCGTAGCGGCCATCACCGCCGATGCAGCCAGACCGGTAGCCGACCCGAGAACCCGCGCCCGGTGACGTTCGCTCGGCGCTTGCTGGAATGCCGACCACATTGTCAAGCCCACCATTCCGAAGAACGCCAGGCCCGCGACCAGCCCGACGACGCCCTGCTCGCTCGCCACCTCAAGGTAGGTGTTGTGGGCCGGACGCAGCCGCCCATCGAGCGAGATGAAGCCGGTGGCGTGCACGTAGTTGCCGGCGCCCACGCCCAGAAACCAGTTGTGGAAGAACAGGTCGATGCCCTGCCGCAGCAGCTCACCGCGCTCATCGAGGCTGGAGTCCATCACGCTGCCACCGCTGGCCCGGCCGAGCAGTCGACCAAAGCGACGGACGGCCGCCTCCAGGTCGACCACAAAAGGAGCGGCGAGCAGTCCCATGGACGCACTGCCAATCAGCTCGGTTCGCTGCCCGCGCAGCATCACTACGCAGGCCACGCCCACCACCAGCCCCACCAGCAGGGCCGCCCGGGAACCACTCGCGAAGACGGACAGCGGCGCGAGCCCCATCAGCGCCAGCCGCAGCACGCGCGCAGCGGGTGCCCGGTCAGTTGCGAGTCCACCCAGCAGTGCGGGGGTCACGAGCAGCACCAGAGTCGCCCACTCGTTGGGATCGCCAAAGGTGCCCGTGGCCCGACCCGCCGTGTTGACGGTGCCGCCCCACACCGACAGCGCCATGGCACCCGCCAGAGTCATCCCCATCACGCGGTAGCTCCAGGTGAGGTCGCGCTCCGCGAGAATGACGTAGACGAGGCCAGTCAGTACAGTGACCATGCCCAGCCCGATGAGCGAAAAGCGGCCCACATTGAAGTTGCCGGCGTTGGCCACCGACACACCGCACACGAAGGTCATCAGCACCATGGCGTAGAGCACGGGGTGCAAGCGAACGGCCGAGCGACGTCCCAGCAGCGCATGCACCGCCCACAGTCCCAGGCTGCCCAGCACCGCTAGCTTCGACGCGGTGACCGGCAGCTTGGCCACCTTCGCGCCCGTGACGCCGAGGCGGTCGAACAGGATGGCCGCAAAGATGCCCAACACCAGCAAAGGCGGGTGCTTCACGCCAGCCCAGGCGAGGCCGAGCCCCCCCACCCCAACGGCCAGCAAGCGCACATCCACCAGCACCGCACCCGCGACCACGAGTCCGAGCAGCACCGTCACGGTGACCGTCCCAAGGCCCGGCCGTCCGTTCATCCCTTGGCGGTCCGCTTGTCGGTGGACTCGCTGTAGTAGCCCCGACCGTAGAGGCGGGCGTCGCGGCTTGGCGGCACATCGTTGAGCACCGAGCCAATCAGTCGGGCCTCTGCACCTTGAAGCTGCTGCACGGCATCCACCGCAAGGCGGGCCGGTGCGTGGTCGCGGCGAATCACCAGCAGGACACCATCGACCTTGTCCGCAACCGCAAGGGCGTCGGACACCAACCCCACCGGCGAGGTGTCGATGAGCACCACCGAGAAGACCTTGGCCATGCGGGCCATCATCTCGGGGAACACCGACGAGTAGAGCAGCTCGGCGCCGCTGTCTGTGACCGCCCCCGCAGCCATGTAGTACAGCCCCTCCACCGGGGTCTTTCGCACCAACGTGAGGGGGTCGACCCGACGAGACAGCACCTCCGCGACCCCTCGGACACGCTCTCCACCAAACGACACGTGAACCCGCGGCCTGCGAAGGTCGGCGTCGACCACACACACCCGCATCCCAAGCCGCGCAAAAGCAGCCGCAAGTCCCACGGTGGTGGTGGTCTTGCCCTCGCCAGCCACACCGCTGGTGATGAGGAAGGCCAGGGGCTTGTCCTGTGGCGCACGGACCTGAATCATCGTGCGCAGCGACCGGTAGGCCTCGGCGGTGAGCGAGTGAGGGTGATCGAGGGGGTACAGCGGCTTCTGGAGCTCGGGAAGCCCCGCCGGAAGGCTAGGAAGGGTCGCAATGACGGGCACCCCGACACGCCGCTCGACATCCCCCACCGACAGCACCGAGTCGTGGCCCTGGTTGCGCACGACCGCCAGAGCGATGCCGCCCACCAGGCTCACGATGAAAGCCAAGGCCAAGTTCAGCGCGGGCTGCGGGCGAGACGGCGACTCGGGCGGGGTCGCCAGATCGACAATGCGGACGTCGCTCAGCTGGGTCTGGGCCTGGAGGTCCACCTCGTTTCCGCGTTGTCCCAGGGAGCGCACAATCTCCCGGGCGGCGTCTTCTTCTCTCGCGAGCTCGTCGTACTGTTTGCGCAGGCGCTGATCTTCGAGGAGCCGCTCTTTCACACCGGCCAGCTCGTCTTCGAGACGCTTCTCCTGACGACGAAGGGCCTGGTAGTCGGTGCGTTCGGCCCGAATCAGCCGCATGACCTGGGTGCCGACGAGGACCTCGACCTCCTTGAGGTTGGCTTCCGCTTGCTTTGCCTCGGGGTGAAGCTCACCGTAGCGGGCGCGAATTTCCGCGGCTTCGGCCTGCATCTCGGCCTGGCGCTGGGCGATGGCGCGCAGGCCGACATCGTTGAACATGCCTGCCAGCACATCGGTTCGACCCTTCGACAGCAGGCGCTCATGCTCGGCCAGCTGTCCGCCGAGCAGCACCCGCTTGGTGTTGGCGTCGCCGATGGCCTGCTGGAGGGCAACAAGGCGGGCAGACGTCTCGTCGAGTCGCCCCGAGAGGTCGACGATGCCGTGCTCGTCTTTGAAGCCGAGCAGCTTGTGAGTTGCGGCCTCGAGGCGGGCTTCGTGCTCGACAGCCTGCCCTTCAATCCATCCCTTGGTGTCTTTCGCAGCGTTGCGGCGGAACTCCAGGTTGGCCTCGTAATAGACTTGGGCGGTAAGGTTGGCGAGCAATGCGGCGGCATCGGGCCTGGGGTGCTCAACGCGAACCTCAACCAGTTGAGTGTCTTCGCGGGGACCTGCGCTCAACAGCTCACCGAGGGCCTTCGCCCCCTTGCTTCCGGCGGCAAGGTCCAGCTGCCCGCCGTCGCGGTAGCGGCGCACCACCTCTTCGCGGACCGGCTTGCTCTGGATGATCTGGATCTGGGTCCTCGCCCGGTCGCGGCCTTCCATGTAGCCGCCCTCATCGAGCTTTCGGACCTCGTTGGTCTCGATCTCCTGACCCGCTTGGGGGAGCAGCTGAAGCACGGCTACGGCGGTGTACCAGCGCACCGAGTAGTGCGTGGCGACCGCTACGGCACCGACACCCACCACCACAAACAGCACGATGGTCCACCACTGAGCGAGCAGGATGCGGCGGATGAGCTCGACATCGATGTCAGGAAGCGAGCTTTGGGGGGACGACGCCACCAGGTCTCCGTCGGTCACTCGGGCCCAAGCGCACCTCCATCCGCAGCGGACGACAGTGCATCGCTCAAGCCTCGGCTCCAGTCTGCCAGAGCGGCCGGCAAGCCGGCGAGAAGTGCAGCATAGGCTGGCTACGGATTATCAGGCGGACCAAGCGCGGCCCCTGGACCATAACTGGCGAGCGTCGGTGAGCTTGACCTCCCCCTGGCTTCGGGCCTTTGCGCGCGGACCCGAGCTCGACCACCGCCAAGCCGACGCGACCATTTCGTCGAGCCCGTGCTTGGCGCGGAAGCCCAGCTCTCGCTCCACCTTATTGCAACAGGCGAACGCCACGGGAATGTCGCCAACCCGCCGGTCCCCATCGATGTGCGGCACGGGCCGGCCCGCGACCCGCTCACAAGTGACCAACACTTCGCGCACACTCGCCGGACGCCCAGTGCCGATGTTGAACACTTGGTGACCCGGTCGCTCAAGCCCGCTGAGAGCCACAAGGTGGGCACGGGCCACATCCACCACGTGAACGTAGTCGCGCTCACAGGTCCCATCGGCAGTGGGGTAGTCGGTGCCAAAGACCGTGAGCAAACGATCCTCGCGGAGCAACGCACACAGAGCACGCGGCACCAGGCTCGCAGCCGTGCACAGCGGCTCCCCCAGCAGACCGGACGAATGGGCCCCCACCGGGTTGAAGTACCGAAGCGAGACCGCCGACCAACCGCGATGGGTGGCCATCTGACTCAGCATCTGCTCACCCAGTCGCTTGGTGACCCCATAGGGACTCGAAGGCTGCAGGGGCGCGTCCTCGCGAAGCGGCATCTGAGTTTGTGGACCGTAGACCGCCGCCGAAGACGAGAACACAATGCGGCGCACCCCATGGAAGTCCATCCGCTCCACCAAGGTCGCCATGCCCCCCACGTTGGTGGAGAAGTAGCGACCCGGCATCTTCACCGACTCACCCACCAGCTTCAGAGCTGCGAGATGGAGCACCACATCGCAGCCTTGAAGGGCCTCGTCGACCCGCTCGGCATCAGTGATGCTCCCCTGCACAAAGTGACAGGCACGGCCGGCCACCGCCTCCGCGCGCGCCAATGCATCAGCGCAGCCGGTGCTGAGGTCATCGAGGACCACGACCTCATGCTCACTCTGAAGCAGCTCCACGAGCAAGTGGGTGCCGATGTAGCCCGCCCCGCCGGTGACAAGAAGTCGCATCACCGCCTCCAGCAGCGGGCAGTCCCGACCGCGACTGATGACCCCTTTCCGACCGGCCTTCTGCCCCCTCCTGCCGCCATCCAAACCCCTCCAGTCATCCAAGACACAGTCGTCGACAACACGGTCGTAAAGCCAACGGTGCAGCCCAAAGTCGAAATAGTAAGCGGGGGGCGCTTCCAGAACACGTGCGCTCCAAAATGCGCGGGTAAATACCCCGCCCGGTGCTCCCGGGCGGATGGCCAATTCTGACTCCTTCCGCATTTCGACACAAGCGTTCCGCACCGACTGACGCCCGGACCAAGGGGCAATTCTGTCCCGAGAGTTGCAAGGTCTGTCCTAAAACCACACCTCAGACAGGTCAGCACACACATTCCATGACGGCAAGGCCCCCTTCCAAGTCCACGTCACAACACCCCACTGCTTGTGGTCCCAGCCATGACCCCTCGCAGCTATCTGTACTCGTCTCGCGCCGTGGCTCTCCGCCCCCCCCCCACACCGCGGACGAAACATACATGTATTGGCCTCTTCGCGGCAGCAGCTCACGAGGTCACAAAGAGTCTCAACTTCGAAATTATGCTCGGCCAGCCGCCCTCCCGGTGGAGCACACAGCCAAACACCACCTCGACCACACACCCTTCGCACAAGTGTGAGTCCCTCCGCCGTCTCCTACGGACGGGCGACCGTGTGCACGACCTCCAGCAGTTGGTCCACCATGCGCTCGTGGCTGAAGCGAGCATGGGCGCGAACCTGCGCCCGTTCACCCATCCCGCGGAGCAAGTCTGGGTCCGCAGCCAGTCGTGCCACGCCCGCGGCCAGCCCATCCACGTCGCCCACCTCGGCCACGATTCCTGTCTCCGGAGTGAGCAGCTGGTCGGCGCCCTCAGTGCGCGTGGCCACGATGGGCAGGCCGGCGCACATCCCTTCAATCGTGCTCAGGGGCATGCCTTCCCAGTCCGAGCAGTTGAGGAAGATGTCCGCAGCAGACAGCAATTCAGGCACATCGCGCCGGATTCCCAGAAAGCGAACCAAGTCGGAGGTGCCTTCCGCTTTGTTTAGCGACTCCAGCTCATCGGCCCGCTCACCCCACCCCACCACGACGATGCACAAGCCCGGCACTCGATCGCGGAGGCGACGCGCGATGCCAAAGAGGTGCTCATGCCGCTTCTGGTCCACCAGGCGGCCCACCACAATGACCACCATGGCGTCGGCTGGCACGCCGATCTCAGCCCGCACACGAGCCCTGTCTTCCGGACTGGCGAGGCGCTGGAACGGACTCACATCCACACCGTTGTACACCACGCTCACCCGCTCTTCATCGAGTCCCGCAGCGACGAGACGTGCCTTTACGTCCGGCGACACGGCCACCACCCGGTCCGACACCCGCATCCGCGGAGCCACCACAGCAAAACGCTCAGAGGGCCAGCCATGCCCCACCTGTACCACCGGGATGCGCCGCGTGGTCTGCGCAGTGCGACTAAGAATGGCAGTCGCAAGGCTGTTCGCGACAATAGCGACCGGCTCACAACGCTTGAGCACCGCTCGAAGCTCCAGCGATGCCAGCGGCAGACGGGCCCGAACGGCATTGAAGCCACCCTTCACCACCTCGATGCCGTCGACAAGCTCCTGGTCCAGCTCGCCCCCACCGTGGACCACCATGACCTCGGAGCCGAGGGCAGCCAGACGATTGGCCACCGTGACGACGTAGCGCTCTGCGCCGCCGCGTCCGAGGGTGTCGATGATGAGCAGCACCGGCGAAGGCACCGGCAGTGGCACGGGCTTCCAGTCCAAGAAGCGCTGCTCAAGGTCGTCACAGATGGCGCGAATGGCCGGACGAGCAACGGGAGCGGGCGCCCGACCCAACGAGCTCGACCGCACCTGGCGGACAAATCGCGGCGACCAAGCGGCCCCGAGATGGTGAAACAGTGGCGCGAAGGCCTCGACAGGGGTCGTCACCAGCTCGGAATACAGCACCAGCCGCATCCGGGGAGTGCGGTCGAGCCCCTGCGAAAAGAACGTTTGGTTGCGCATCCACCAAAACAGAAGTGCGCCTTCTTGGGCGGTCAGACGCTCCCCGCGAGCCACCTCGGAAAGCTCGGCTCGCATCGCGTCCGATAGCCCTGCAGTTCGCCATCCAAACCGGTCGAGGTCGCCGGCCAAGACGGCCTCCACGACATCGCGCTGGTGGCCGCCCCACTTCTTCACCGCCGAGCTCGCCACATCATCGGCCCGTCGCGCCACCCAAGCCCCACGCGCTTGTGGAAAGCGCGCCAAGACATCCGCAGCACGGTGGCTGTCGCAGATTGGCTTGAACAGTTGCACCGGCGCCGGCGTGAGACCGATGAGCGCCCGCAACACCCGGTCGGAGCGGAGCTGGAAGTCTTCGAAGGCCACCGAGTGGTTTTCGTGGAAGACACGCGTCTCGTCGGCTTCATCGAGCACTCGCATCACCATCTTCGTGCCGGACCGCTGGCAGCCAAACACAAATCCGAGACGCCGCGCGTGGCCCCAGCCGTGTCGTGTCTGTCGAAGGGTCTTGACCTGGCGACGGACAAAGTTCGGAGCCGCACGCCGCCACTCTACAAGATCGGGTAGCTCGAATCGTCGGGAGGCCATTGCGCCCTCGGCAGGAGTAAGACGGGCCTCCTATACGGCCGCCGCCCCCCCGTCCCAAACAACACCATGACGCGTCGTCGCAAGCCGCTATGCCATAATCCGGGCGTTGGTAAGTCACCCGGTGGGTTCGCGATGTCCCCGGCAAGCAGGTGGATCGTGGATTCCTCAGCGCCCTACGGCAGCGCAACTCCTCCGTTGCGAGTGCTTCTGGTCATCACGCGTAGTGAGCGGGGAGGCGCCCAGGTTCATGTTCGAGACCTCCTTGCGGGTCTCTCCAAGCAGGTGGAATACCACGTAGTTGTCGGCGAAGACGGCTTTCTCGCTAAACAGACCCAAGCACTTGGGGTGTCGTTCACGGTGCAGCCCTCGCTTCAACGAGCGGTCTCTCCACGGATCGACGCCCGCGCGCTTCGCGACCTCGTGCATACCATTCGCCGCTTCCAGCCTCATCTCGTCCACACTCACTCCACAAAAGCCGGGCTGCTCGGAAGACTCTCAGCACGTCTCTGCAAGGTACCTGTGATTCACACCGCACACGCTTGGTCGTTCTCCGACGGACTGTCGTGGAAGCGTCGTTCATGGGCCATCCCAGTGGAATGGCTGGCCGGTCGAATCACCGATCGATTCATCACCGTGTCCGAAGCTGACCGCGAGGTCGGCACCCGCTGGGCAGTCGCAAGGACGTCGCAGGTACGCGTTATCCACAATGGTGTCGAAGACAGCGCCCCCTCGGCATGCCCCGGCGAAGACACCGTCCCCCGAATCGTGATGGTGGCCCGAATGGCACCACCGAAGGATCACACACTCCTGCTTCAGAGCCTTTCAACGGTCCAACATCCGTTCGTGCTGCGGCTCGTCGGCGATGGACCTGACCGGGCCGAGCTCGAGGCCCTCGCTGGCCGCTTGAACCTCACCGATCGCATCGAGTGGATGGGCACCCGCAGCGACGTCGGGGACCAGCTCGCCGCCTGCCACATCTTTGCCCTCGTGTCCCGCCAAGAAGGCTTCCCACTCGCCATCTTAGAGGGCATGCGGGCCGGCCTGCCTGTGGTCGCCTCCGATGTGGGCGGCATCCGCGAGGCCGTGTCTCATCAAGAGACGGGCTTCCTTGTTCCCCGCAGCGACCGTGATGCACTCTCGCAAGCCTTCGTCCAGCTGCTCTCCGATCCGTCCCTTCGCTCCAGACAAGGGAAGGCAGGACGACGTGTCTTCGAGAGCCGCTTCAGCTCAATACAGATGTGTCAGGCCACCGCAGACGTATACGCCACCCTCGCCAAAGAGCGGGGACTTCCGCAGCCGTTGAGAGAATCGCCTTGATGAAGATCGCTGGCGTCCATGTCGAGCGCCGCTCGACTGTCTACTTCGTGGGAGACGTGGTGGTGGCCATTGTCGCCTTGGCTGCGGCGCTGGCGTTCCGCACCGGGACCCCCATCTACGCCATCGACCTCGCGGGCTTTGTCGATCGGTCGACCGGGGCGGCGTCCATCTTCGTGCTGTCCCACGTGCTCTTCATCTACATCTCCGAGGCCTACGCCCCCAGCCGCGACTACCGCAAGCCATCCAACGTGATGCGCCTGTGGACGGCCATGGGCGCCGCCTCCCTGATGCAGACCGCGCTGTTCTACATGCTCCCCTATTGGAGCACCAGCCGGGCCCTATTTTTGGTCGCAAACATCGCATTCTTCGCCGGTCTCACGTTCTGGCGAGGCCTGATGTGCCAGATCAGACCCAAGCTCTCCGTCCGCCACCGCACCGTCATCCTGGGCGCAGACCAGACCGGCCACGACATCGCCAGCGCCATTCTCAAGGACCCCGAGGTCCGCCTTCGCTACGACATCGTGGGCTTTGTCGACGACCCCAATGAGCTGCTCGACCCCATCAACTCACCCTCAGGCTTGTCCATCGTCGGCGGCCGCTCCGCTCTGCGGTCCTGGGTGGCCGCCGAGCGCATCGGCAGCATCATCGTGGCGATTCGCAGTGGCATGCGACAGCTGCTGGAGTGCAAGGCCGCTGGCATCCTCATTGAGGACATGCGCGTCGTCTACAAGCGCATGACCGGCAAGGTGCCCGTCCAGTACGTGTCGGACACCTCCATCATCTTCGGCCCCGAGTTCGCTGGCCGCCACGGCACCCACTTGTTCTTTCAGCGCTTGGCCGACATCGCCGTCTCCGCGCTCGGTCTGCTGCTGTCCGCGCCGCTCGTCGCCCTCGCCGGCATCGCGGTCAAGCTGGAGACGAAAGGTCCGGTAATGTACTCGCAGACTCGAGTGGGTCTCGACGAAAAGCCCTTCACCATCTACAAGCTGCGCACCATGGGGATCAACGCCGAGGCCAAGTCCGGGGCGGTGTGGTCTCAGGGCCCTGCAGATCCCCGTGTCACCCGCGTCGGACGCTTCCTCCGACGCACCCGCATCGACGAGCTGCCCCAGTTCTACAACGTCTTCGTGGGCGACATGTCGATGGTCGGCCCTCGCCCGGAGCGACCCCACTTCGTCGAGCAGCTCAAGGGCCAGATTCCCTACTACTCGCTGCGCTTCGCCGTAAAGCCCGGCGTCACTGGCTGGGCCCAGGTGATGTACCACTACGGCGCCTCCGTCGACGACTCGCGGGAAAAGCTCTGCTACGATCTCTACGCCATCCAAGAAGCCAACCCGGCGCTATATGGCCTCATACTGCTCAAGACCGTGCAGACTGTGCTGCTCAAGCCGGGCTCCTGACCCCAGGATAGCGGAGCCGCCGAGGAGGCCTCATGCCCCGGATTCTCGTGGTCGACGACGACCCCCACCTGCGCGAGGTCGTCACCTACGCCCTGCAGAGGGCCGGCTTTCAAGTGAGCACCGTGGGAGATGGCCGCGCCGCCCTGGTCGAGGTGGACCGCAGCCCCCCCGACCTCGTCGTCCTCGACGTGATGATGCCCGAGATGGACGGTCTCGAGGTCTGTCGCCGAATCCGCGCAAAGGGACGTCTCCCCATCGTGTTCCTGTCCAGCCGCGACGAAGAGGTCGACCGGGTGCTCGGCCTTGAGATGGGCGGCGACGACTACGTCACCAAGCCTTTTTCCACCCGAGAGCTCGTGGCCCGGGTGCGCGCCGTTCTTCGCCGCGCGCAGCCGCCCGCCCCCGACGAGCTCGAAGAGGCCATCCTCGAAGTGAGCGCACTCCGACTGGAGCCCGCCTCCCGCCGCGTCTACGTCCACGGCAAGGAGATCACGCTCACCGCCACTGAATTCGAGCTGCTGCGCGCCTTGATGCGCAGTCCCGGCCGGGTGCTCTCCCGCGCCGCCCTGGCCGAAGCCACCTACGGCGCAGGACACCACGTCGCCGACCGCACCCTCGACTCCCACGTGAGCCGGGCCCGCCGCAAGCTCCGAGGTGCCGGCGCCGACCCCATCGAAGCGGTGCGCGGTGTGGGCTACCGGCTGGTGCGCTGACCCGCATGTCGCGTGCACGCACCCCTATCTGGCTGGTTCGTCCCCTCCACGACTGGTTGCTGGTCACCCATCTCGTGGCCTTCGCGCTGCCGGTACTCGTGCTCATCGGCACCGGGGCGCTCGCCACCGACTTGCGCAACCAGACCGTCGACGACATTGCCCACCAGGCCGTTCTCCTTGCCCTTCACATCGAGGACCGACTGGCGGCCACCGAAGAGCCAGGTCCCCAGGCCCTCGACACGGTCGCCAGCGGCCTGTCTCCCCTGCTGAGCACCGCCAAGGTACGCACACTCGCGGGCTATCGGGTCATCGATGCCGCGGGCACTGTCATCGCCAGCAGCAACGGCACCACCGGCGACAGCCTGGCCGGCGACCCCGAGGTGGCGCGCGTCATCGAGTCCGCGCGCAACAATTGGTGGTGGAAGGAGCGCGACGCCGGAAACTCGATGCGCACCCCCCTCGCGAGTCCGAGTCGACGTGCCACGGTGCGGATGTTTGTGGCCGAGCCGGTCATGTGGAAAGGCACAGTGCTGGGCGCAGTCGTCGTGTCGCGCACCCCCCGCGAAGAGCTCCAGGCCTTCTGGCACATGGCGCCCCGCTTGTCGGTGGGGGTGATGTTTGGACTGGCCTTCACCGTGGGACTCGCGGTGCTGTCTGGCCGGGTTCTCTCACGCTCGCTGCGGTCCTTGTCGGCCGCCTCTCACCGCATGGCCGCCGGCGACCTCAACGCCATCGGGGACCTTGCCACCGCCCAAGCCTCCCGAGTGCTCGAAGCCCGGGAGCTCGCGGGCGCAATGGGCTCGATGGCCACCCGCTTGCAGACTCGGCTCAAGTACATCGGCGAGTTCGCCAGCCACGTGTCCCACGAGTTCAAGACCCCGGTCTCCAGCCTCCGAGGCACCGTCGAGCTGCTGCTGGACGACGATGAGATGCCGCCTGCCACCCGCGAGCGCTTCCTCACCAACGCGCTGGCCGACCTCGACCGCCTCACTCGGATGGTGTCGGGACTGCTCCGCCTGGCGCGGGCAGAGGAAGGCGGTGGACGGCGTGTGTGTGCAGTCGAAGAGGTCGCCCGTGAGGCACTGGAGCGGCATCGGTACGTGAGCCTGAGCGGTGCGGGAGGTCTGGTCGATGCCAACGCCGAGCAGCTTGGAATGGTGGTCCACAACCTGCTTGAAAACGCCCGTCGATACGGGGGTACGGATGCCTCTGTGAGCCTTCGGTTGTGGGCGAACGACGACGAGACCGGCGTGGAGGTCCACGACGATGGGCCCGGCATCTCCGAGGCCAACCTGCCCCAGGTGTTCGACCGCTTCTTCACGACGGGACGCGAGCGCGGGGGGACAGGACTGGGCCTGGCCCTGGTGCGCGCGATTGTGCAAGCCCACGGTGGCGTCGTCTCGGTGACCAGCCAGCCGGGACAGACGGTGTTTCGGGTGGCACTGCCCAAGGCATAGCAGGCGAAACGTGCACCTTTTGAACCACAGATGCACCACTTGCACCACGACACTCCCACCAATGCAGCCCAAGGCAGGGGCGCACTCGGCGAGAACGGGCCATGTGAACTCAGCGTGGGCCAATGGGGCGGCACGCAGCGGGAGGTGACCGTGGAGGTGGTGATGCTCGGTCTACTAATCGGCGGGCTGGTCCTTGGCGTGCCCATACTCATCCTGGTGCTGCTGTCCTCCGCCCACCAACGATTAAACAAGGCCGAGCGGCGCCTGCAGTCAGTGGAGCGGGAGGTCACCGACCTGCGCTCGCGGCTCGCCCGCCGTGCTGTTCCCGTCGCCCGAGCCACCGCCGCCCAAGCCACCGCCGCCCAAGCCACCGCCGCCCAAGCCACCGCCGCCCAAGCCACCGCCGCCCAAGCCACCGCCGCCCAAGCCACCGCCGCCCACGCCCCCGACGCCCA
>Ga0315321_10001053_pt1 | contig 21150 bp, 15 predicted proteins | sample M180m21515metaG_FD_203464 | JGI IMG/M metagenome (GOLD analysis project Ga0315321, IMG submission 203464) | Ammonia-oxidizing marine archaeal communities from Monterey Bay, California, United States - M1 80m 21515 | ecosystem: Environmental > Aquatic > Marine > Intertidal zone | place: USA...
TCGCGATTAGTCGGCCCGCGGCGGGCGGTTTTTTGAAGGGTATGATTTCCGGGAAGCCGGATGTTATTTTAATTATTGTAGATCGCTCGGCGAGCATGGGGGCTTCGCAAGGCGAGAAGACGCGGCTTGAACGCGCGGTAGAGGTGATCATGGATTCGTCAAAGAAATTTGGCGATGAGGTGCGCTACGTGGTGATGGAGCACACCGATGAACGCCCTCGTGAAGTGAAGGGAGGCGTGAGCGCGCTACCAGATGTAATCAGCAAAGAGGTGACGGATACGGCTGCGGATATTCCTACACTGTTAGAAGCGGCTGTTGAATGGTTTGCGGAAACGAAACCGGGTATTGGTGAGATTTGGGTGGCGTCTGATTTGCAATCGAGCAACTGGGATCCGGCGGCGGAGAAACGTTGGCGCCAATTATCCGGCAAGATCGAAGGATTGCCGCAATCAGTCGGGGTGCGATTGATGGCGCTCGACGAGGAGATGCCGACCAATGTCTCGGTACGTTTATTGGAGGCAGGGCGGCAACGCACAGCGGATCAAGTGGAGTTGGTTTTGAAACTGGAATTTACGCGCGGCTCCGCATTGCCGGTGGAACTGGATTTGGCGATTCAAATCGAAGGCCAAGAAAAAAGCGCCACCGTGTCGATGGAAGGCGTCACGCACGAACATGAGTTGCGTTTTCCGTTGCGCAAGGACGCCCAGCCCGGCTGGGGCCGTGTGGAGTTGCTGGACCAGGAAGACGGCAACGCTCGGGATAACTTGGTGTACTTTGTTTACGGCGAACCTATCCAGGCACAAACGGCGGTGGTTGGCGTGCTGGACCGTTTCGAAACGCGCTTTTTGGATTTGGCCGCCGCGCCGGATCCGGCCAATACCAATCAGGTGAGCACGGTGATCGCCCCTTCGGCGGTGAGTCAGCAGACTTGGACTGATTACGCCATGGTGTTGTGGCAGGCACCTTTGCCCACGGGCGAGGAAGCTGATCGCTTGACCGATTATGCCAAGGCGGGCGGCTTGGTGATTTGTTTCCCAGAAGAGGCTTCCGATAACAATACGTTTAACGGCCTGTCTTGGGGCGAGCTCAAGCGCTTTGAGCAGGACGCAAAGACATTCGATAGCTGGCAGGCCTTGGTGGCGGCTGAGGAGGAGCAGGAACATCTTGGGTTTCGCATTACCAGCTATTCCGATAGCGAAGGGCCTCTGCAGCGCACGGAAGAGGGCTTGTATCTGCCTGTGGATGATTTGCGGGTGAATCAACGGAAGGCGATTCAGGGCGATGGGTTGGTGCAGGCTTCCTTTGAAGATGGAATGCCGTGGTTGATGGCCAAAACCGTTGGGAAAGGGCAGGTGATTTTCTGTGGTACGCAACCCACCGATGAGTGGAGCAGTGTAACAGAAGGGTTGGTTCTCGTCCCCATGCTGCAACGGTTGTTGACTGAAGGGGAGGCCATGCTTTCGGGACGTTACGTTCAGGGGCATCTGCGCGTTGCGGGAGACGACCGAGCAGGAGAAGGAGAACGCTGGATATCGGAGGAAAGCGGTGAAAACACGGCCAAGGATTTTAACTTCGAAGCGGGGGTGTACAGGATGGGGCAACGGGTGGTGGCGGTCAACCGACCTCAGCGAGAGGATGTGCTGATCTCGATGGATCAGGAGGAAGTGAAGGCGCTTTTTGGAGAGGTGCCGTTGGTTTTGTTTCAGGAAAGCACGATTGAAATGGAATCGGATGATGATCGGGAGCTATGGAAAGCATTTCTTGTGGTCATGGCTTTGGCGCTTTTGATCGAGGGAATATTAATCCTGCCCAAAGGCACGGATGAACGTGTGGAAATTCAACGGTCGGCCACCGGCAAGGTTTCGACTCAACAGGCAATCTGATGGAGAACGGCTGGGAATTCCAACCTCTGCAGACGCCCGCATGGCTGATCGGTTTTGCGGTGGTGGTTTGGCTGGCGACGGCGGTGGTCAGTTATCGCAACTGGGCGCGGCGCGGCGGTAAGGGGGTGGCGGCCTTAGAGTCGTTGCGATTCATCATCATGGGCCTGATCCTCTTCACCTTGTGCAAGCCGGAGTTTTTGCGCGTCACAGAAATCGAGGAGCAACCGGAAGTGGTGATCCTGACCGATGCTACGCACAGCATGGATACGCGCGATGTGGTCTTGGGTGCCCGCGATGTGGTGACCCGCCAGGAATGGCTTGAAGGGCAGATGGTCACGAACTTCTGGGCGCCTCTAGAAAGAATGGCCAAGGTAACTGTCCAGGATTTCGGAATGAGCTTCACCAACGCCGAGGTGTCGCTGGGCGATGGCACAGATATCTATCATGCGCTGGAATCCCAGCGAACCAAACGCAAAAACCTGAAGGCTGTGTTTATGATAGGTGACGGCGATTGGAATGTTGGCGATCCCCCACAGCAGGCGGCCATGAAATTGGGCGCGGAGAAAGTGCCGGTGTTTACGCTGACGGTCGGCAGCGAGCAGGCGCAAAAGGATCTCGTGCTCGAATCGGTGAATCCGCCGAAGTTTGGCTTGTTGGGCGAGCAGATTTCTATTCCGTTCCGAGTGCGAAGCTATATTCCTGAACCAATCCGCACGCAAGTGAAGCTCACCAGCCGTCGCGGGGCCGTGGTCTCCATTGCCAAGCCAATCACCATTCCGGCGTATGGCCTGGTGAATGACTCCATCGTTTGGGCTCCGCGCGAGCTGGGGGATTACACCATGACGCTGGACCTGCCGGTTTGGCAGCGGGGGAACGAAAAGGAATTAATCGAGGATAACAACGCGCAAACCTTTCACCTCTCTGTTCGTACGGAGAAGCTCAACGTGCTGGTGGTGGAATCGTATCCGCGGTGGGAATACCGTTATCTGCGCAATGCGCTGACGCGCGATCCGGGTGTGGATGTTAGCGTGCTTTTACTGCATCCGGAACTCGGGCCCGGCGCCGGGTTGAATTACATTCAAAAATTTCCTGAGACCCGTGAACAATTGGCGAAGTTTGATGTCGTTTTTCTGGGGGACGTGGGCATTGGCGATAGGGAACTGACACGCGAACAGTGTGATTTGCTGCGCGGCCTAGTGGAGCAACAAGGCAGCGGCCTGATCTTTATGCCCGGGCAACGCGGCCGCCAGCTGACCTTGATGGATCATCCCTTGGGCGACCTGATTCCCGTGGAGTTGGATCGGGATAAGCCGGAAGGGTTGTTCATGCCAAGTGAAGCCAGCTTCAAATTGAGCAGCAGCGGCAAGGGGCACTTCCTGACCATGCTGGCTTCCGACGAAGGGTTGAATGAAGTGATTTGGAAAAATCTGCCTGGATTTTTTTGGTGTGCCGGCGTGGAGCGGGCGCGGACAGGAGCGCAGGTGTTGGCCACGCATTCGAGCTTGCGTACCTCCACCGGGTATTTGCCGGTGTTGGCCATCCAGCCTAAGGGCAATGGTGAGGTGCTCTTTATGGGGACGGACGCCGCCTGGCGTTGGCGGCGCGGGGTAGAGGATACATATCACTATCGATTCTGGGGGCAGGTTGTGCGCTGGATGGCGCATAAGCGCAAGATGGCCCAAGGGCAGGGCATGCGTCTGACGTACAGTCCGGAGAACCCAAAGGTGGGCGACGAAGTGTATTTGCAGGCAACGATGTTGGATCTTTCAGGAGACAATTTGAACACCGTCCTGCGCGCGGATTTGAAGGAGCCGAATGGCAAAACGCGCAATTTGGAATTCACCGCGTTGGAAGGTGGATGGGGCGTATTCAAGGCGCGTTTGAAGATGCAGAATGGCGGGCTACATCAGCTCACTATTTACAATCCCAACGGCAAACAGAAACTAGAGACAGAAATTAATGTGGAAAAGATCACCCGAGAATTGCTGGGCCAACCGGCGAATTTGAAGGTCATGCGCGAGATTGCCGAACGCACCGGTGGACAGTCCGGTGGCCCGGCTGATCTGCAAAAGTTGATCGGGGCAATAAGTTTGGTGGCAGAAAACGAAGTAATTGAGGAGCGTTTCCGTCTATGGAGTAGTAAGTGGTGGGGAGGCGCAATTGTCTTCCTGCTTGTAGTTTACTGGGTATCCCGTAAGGTGCTGGGGTTGATTTAAGGAAAACGGAGGGGAAAATGGCTGAAAAGAGCGTGTTTCAAGTGGATTTGCCGGAGGGCTTGAAGAACAAGCTGTCTTCCTTGCAGCGCAAATTGTTCGTGGTCGACACGGCCATCGCTCTCAGTGGTCTGATTGCCGGGTTGGTAGTGAGCTGGATGCTGGTGTATTTCTCTGACCGATTTTGGGAAACCCCATTCTGGGCGCGTGGCCTCTTTGCTCTTGCGGGCGTGGCGGTGGCCTTCATTTTTGCATGGCCGTGGGTGCATCACTGGTTGATTCACCGGCGCGATAATCGCGTGCTGGCCGCCATTGTGCAGCGCAAGCACCGCCGATTAGGAGATCGCTTGGTCAGTGCGGTGGAATTGGCGGATCACGAGCAACGCCCAGAAGATGTCTCCGAAGCCTTATGCCGGGCGGCCATTGAACAGATAGATAGTGAGTCCGAGCGGTTCTCATTCAACGAAGCGGTCGCGACCCGCAAGCCGTTGATGTATTCACTAATGGCCATCTTTGTGTTGGCTGGGTTATTTTTCACAGTCGACTACACCCCGGATGCCAGCCGGAATGCGCTCAAGCGTTGGGCCATGTCCAGTGAAGAACGTTACACCTTTGTCGAGGAAGGCGGACTGCGCGTAGATGGCCGGGCAGACGTAGGGGGGGTGTTTTATGTGCCGCGCGGTGAAGAGTTTGCTATGCAATCCAAATACGCATTTGCGGATGCGGCAAGTCAGCAACCGTTTTGGAAGGTGTTGGAACGGCAATGGAAAACCACGAGCGCCTCGGCCGCCCGTGCGGATGATTTTTTGCGGGCCGAATTGAACGTGCAGGCCGACTTGGCGAATACCTTTGAGACCCTGCTTCCCGATCCCTCGCAAGCCGTGCTCTCCAACGGGAAAAAACACGAGACTGCCGCCATGGAAAACGGTGAGGTGACCTATCAGATTCCCGGCCGCACCAAGAAATTGGAATTGGGCCTGCGCATGGGCGACACTAAACGCACCGTGACCATTCAGCCGGTGGCCCGCCCGAATGTGGAACTTCCCAATGCAACGGTGAAATTCCCGGCTTACTTGCAATATGAGGATACAGACCGTGAAGTGCATGGCACGGTATTCCCGTATCTTGAAGGTAGTCAGGTACAGTTTTCCGCCCAAGCCACCCGTGAATTAAATCAGGTGCGGCTGAAGCCCGTGCCCAATATTGGTGGCGAAATCGAGCCGGTCCAGTTGGAGGTGAATGGGGATCAATTCAAGTCACAGTTTTTGGAACTGGATGACTATCGTGAATTGGAGTTTGCCTGGCGTGACGCCTATGGGATTGAGGGGGCGCAACCCTGGAAACTTTCACTGGAACGGCAGCCGGATAATCCGCCGCATCGCGTGGATTGCCCGGGGCAAGCACCGGTGGTGGCCATTCTGCTGGAGGAGGTTTTGGATATTCGAATGATGGCCGAGGATGATTATGGGTTGAAGGTGCTCTCCGCTGAATGGGAAGCCTTCCGCCGTGGAGAGACCAATCGGCTGGCGAATGGGGTTACGGTATTGCGGGAGTTTGAGCCGCGCAATCTAGCCGGCGATTCCACTTACCTGTTTGATCCACGCAAACTCAAGCTGCAGGAAGGGATGATAGTGAACATCTACGCCGCGGCGCAGGATTATTATCGCAGTGAACGCACAAGCCGCTCATTGCCGTTTCAGGTGTACATCCTGAGCCCGGAAGAGCATGCCCAGATCATTCAGCAGAATTTTGAAAGTAAGATGGCGGAGCTGGATGACCTCGTTCGCCGACAGGAAAATCTCCTCGAGGCCACGCGTGAGACTCAGCAAAAAGACGCCGAGCAAATGAAGGGCGATCTCACCGATAAACAAATCGGTCGGCAGGAACAGGAACAGCGGGATATCGCTGATAAGCTTAAGGAATTGGCTGACGATCTGGAAGATCTTTCCAAAGAAGCCCTGAAGAATAAGGAGATGGATCCCAATGATCTGGCCAAGATGGCCAAGGCTCAGCAGGAAATGCAAAACCTGTCTCAGCAGGAAATGCAACAGGCCCAACAGGCCCTGGCTCAGGCCCAGCAGTCCCAACAAAATCAGCAGGAACGCAAAGAGAATCTCGAGAAAGCCGAGCAGAAGGAAAAAGAGGCGCTCGATAAAATGAAGGAGATGCAGGGGGACGCCAATGAAAGCGTACAGGACATGTACGCCAACACCCTCGTGCTGCGCCTGCGCAAGATTGCGGAGTTTGAAGAAAAGATCGCCAATGATTTTCTGGAAAATATCGGCCTCCTAATCGGCCGGAATATCGAGGATCTGGATGAAGGCCTCCGGAAGATGATTAACGATGCTTACGGGTATCAGGGATTGAACAGTCAGAAAGCCGCTGAATTGCAGGTGGAGATTGCGCGTTTTTATGACGCCACCCAAAGTGAAAAATTTGGCGAAGTCACTAAGCTGATGTCTGAGGTGCAGCCCTCGGAAAAAATGGATCGCCTCGCCGACCTTACCCTTCGAAACCAGACCAGTCGGGTCATGAGTTCCGCCAAGGAATTGGCCGGTCAATTCAATAAATGGGCCGATATTCTCGATCCCAAAAATGACGAGGACGGGGGAGATGGTGGTGAAGGCGGTGAAGGCGGCCAGCCGAATGAGGATTTGATTGAGCGCATGAGAGAACTCCTGCGGCTACGACAGGCCGAGATGGATCTTCGCGGACAGACCCGTCAACTTGAAGCTGAGCACGCCACGCGCAAACCGGAGCAGTTGGAGGAGGATACATTTGACCTTCGCTTCCGGCAGTTAATGCTTTCTGGTGATTTGCAGTTGGAAATGGAGAAGCGCGGCGAAGGTGAATTTCTGAATGCGGCGCGCTACCGAATGCGTGATGCAGAGGATGAATTGAATCTGCCGGGCGATGCCGAGGGATTGATGGAAGCATACCAATGGGCACTCGTGGCCAAGGCGCAGGTCAAGGGCGATGCTGAAAAATTAAAGGCTGTGGATCAAACATTAAAAGGCCTAGAAGCGCACCTGAGCGACAAACAAGTCAAGAACGCAACCGGGCGCGCTGATAAAATTTTAAACAATAACTAACCGGAAGCCTGAATTATGAGACAAAAACTCATCGCCCTGACCGCGCTCGTGGGCTTCGCCTTGCCGATGGTGGCCGAGGAGAATCCCAAGCTGATCGAGGCAAAGAAACTGCTGGAACGCGCCCAGACTAAACACCGGATCGGCGAGGAAGCTGAGGCCATTGATCTTGGCCGAGCCGCCGCTAAGCTTGGCTTATTGGAAGCCCGAGTGCTGATGTCCGGTTGGCTGCTTGAGCGCAATGCGCCAAAGACAAAAAACAAGGCCTCGAAGTCGCTCCTACAAGCCGCGAATTCCGAGACCGATGCCATTCATATGATCGAACAGGAAATTGCTGCACTCATGAAACAAAGTCAGCAATCTCAATCCACCGGTCAAATGAGTGAGGAACAACTCCAGATGCTCATGATGATGATGCAGATGATGGGCATGAAGCCTGGTGAAAAACCCGGGCAAGGTCAGGGCAACACCCCCGGTATGAGCTCGGCCGGTGGCAATACCAAGAAGCCGAACGAGGCTACTCCAGGCAATGTGGCCGGTGGTGGAGTGAATCCGGACAACAAGATTCAAAAGCTGGCCGGTCGCAATGCTCAGTTGCCTAAGGAATTCCAAGGACAACTCAAGGGCTTCTTTAAGGGCGTGGATGAGTTGAGGAAGAAGAAATAGCGTGATTCGGTTTGTTTCCATTCTTTTGTTGGTCGGTCTGTTTCCGTCACAACCGGTACGGGCACAGGGGATCTTCGAGGGTCCAACACAATTGATACCTGTGGAAGTGGATCGAATGTATGTGAAGGGCTTGAATTTCCTGCGCGATCATCAAAAGGAGGACGGTGCGTTTTCTACGCCCGGCCGGAGCGACAGTTACGGCTCGCAACCGGGCGTGGTGGGGTTGGCAATAGTAGCCATGATGGCGCACGGTGATGATCCAAATCGAGGCCCGTACGCATTGGTTATTCGACGCGGGTTGAATCTCATAATCAAAAACCAAAACAGTTCCACCGGGTACATTGGCAGTTCTATGTATAACCATGGATTTGCCGCCTTGGCCTTGGCGGAAGCCTACGGGCAGGTTAATGATAAGCGCCTAGGGCCAGCCTTGAAAAAGGCAACCGAGTTGATACTGAACGCCCAGAAGCGCAGTCGCCCCGGTGGATGGCGTTATTCACCGGAGAGCACTGATGCGGATACGACCGCTAGCGGCGCAAATTTCGTGGCTTTGATGGCTGCTCGTAATGCCGGCCTGGGTGTGCCGCAGGAATCCATTGATAAAGCGCTTCGTTTTTACATCGCCTGCCAAAACACCGACGGAGGGTTTGGCTACACCAGTGCCGGTGGTTCCAATGGGCCGCGCACGGCGATCGGCGCCTTGTGTTTTGCTTTGGCGAAGAAGAAGGAGAGTAACCGATTCAAGTCGGCGATGGATTACCTGGTTCAACAGGGGGCCAACGGTGGCTACGATCATTACTACCATTACTTTCTATATTATGCCTCCCAAACATATTTTCACGCCTCGCCCAAACTGTGGGAAGAATGGAATGCGGCGAACATCAAACGCATGATGGCCAGTCAACAGGAGAATGGCGGGTGGACCGGAAACTTTGGCGGCAGTTTCGCCACGTCGGCGTCGTTGTTGTCCTTGGCTTTGAACTACCGGTATCTTCCGATCTATGAACGTTAAAATTGTTGGAACCGTTCTCGGCGCCTTGATCATTGCGGCGGGCGCTCAGGACAACACCGATCCCGCGCCGCCCAAGCAGGGCATGGCTGTGGATCTGGGAGATCTCAAGCCCGTTCGCTCCGCTGACGCCGCCCAAGTGACGCGTCCTGTTGCGCCTGAAAAACAAAAGAAACAATCAGATCAAGAGGATCGCCTGAAACTATTGGGCGGCGGTTCATTGGATGGTAAATTCCTCGGCTTTCATGAAGGTCGTGTTCGTTGGGCGAATTCCGCTTTTGGCGCCCCCGTATCCGTGGATGCAGGGGCTGTGGATTCTGTTCGCGTCAAACAGGCAGCCCTGCCACTCAAGGCAGCCGATTGTCGGGTAACCTTGGTTACCGGCGAAAACATCATCGGCAGTCTCAAATCGCTTAACGAGCAAGCGCTCGTATTAGAGACTTGGTATGCCGGTGAATTAACCATTCCCAGACGAGCTATTCAACTCGTGGAGCCCCGCCGCACAATGGCGCGGGTCGTTTATGAAGGGCCGAAACAGGGGCCTGATGGTTGGTTGACTGGCAATCGAAATACAGGGGTTGCTCTCAAGCCCTTCAACGTAGCCGAGTTGCAGGCGCAAGGGGCCGTGCCGGCGCAGGAACGAGCCCTAGAAGTAATTGGCCGACGGGCGCCGGGGGGGCAAGGAGGCGTAAAGAAGTCCGCGTTGTGGCGGTATTCAAACAAGGGGTTTATGAGCATGATCAGTGGTCCGATCCTCGGTCGAAAAGATCTGGAGCTGCCCGATCGTTGCGCCTTGGAATTTGATTTCCAATATGTGGGCTATTTTAATCTGGGCATCAACATTTTCGCTGACCAGATCAAAAACGAATATTCCGGCAATAGCTACAGTTTGCGTCTTGATCAAAACAACGCTTACCTTTATCGCATTCAAAATGGCAGCACCTCCAACCTTGGCAATGCGCAATCCCAGCTGACTGGAAAGACCGAGTGTCGGGTTACGTTGCTGGTTGATAAACCGGCCAAAACTCTGGCTTTGTTGATCAATGATCGCTTGGTGAACAAATGGGAGGATGGCCGGGGTGCATTCGCTGGAAAAGGGAATGGGGTGTTGTTTACCTCACGCAACAACAGCGCCATGCGCATCAGTAACATTCGAATCCGTGAATGGGATGGCACCTTGCCAAACGGTGATAAGCAAGAATTGGGGAACGGTAAGGAAGATTATGTGCGATTCAGCAACGGCGACGGGTTCTCTGGGCGAATCCTGAGGGTGGAAGACGGCAAGCTGGTGTTCAAAACCAATTTTGGCGAGGTCCCTGTACCGATGGACACAGTCGAAAAAATGGCCGTGATCAATCCCGCCCAAGAAGCGGGCAGTGCGCCGAAAGCTGTTTCAACGGATCTGATGGGTGATGGGAATTTGATATTGGAATTCCTTGGCTGGGAACAGCAGGCGGTCAAGGTGCGCCACCATTTTTTGGGGGAAATTTCGATGGATCCCGCCGTGTTCGAATCACTTAAGTTCAACCTCGACCAACCAAGGCAGCGTCAGGGCGCTGGCTTGTTCGATCAATGAAAAATATTCAACTCATGTTTGTGGCGGCGCTTTGCGGCACTGGCCTTTCGACTTTCGCCGAAATCGTGATCAAGCCGGTGCGCACGCCCTCGGTATCCACTAATCGTCCGGGCATCATTGTGCCCGGGCCGGACGGGGGTGGGATTACGCATGAGCAACCGCCACAAGTCATTGAGTTGCTCGATGGCGATGTTCTCAAAGGAACTTTTGTGGGGTTTGATTCCGAAAGCGGGGCCAAGTGGCGGCATTCGGCCGTGAAAACGGACATCGAATTCATGACCGATAGTCTCAGCAAGATTAGTCTTTTTCCACGGCCTTACACGGGTGCTCCAAGTGACAACACAAGAGTGGAGTTGGTGACTGGTGAGGAATTGAGCGGTGAATTACTGGAGATGAACAACCGGCATTTAATTCTGAAGGCATGGTATAGCCGCAGCACCTTGCGAATTCCCCGTGAAAAAATTCTCGCCATTCGGCCAGCGACTGCAGAGGCAGGTGTGATTTATGAAGGGCCCTCCGGTATGGAAGGATGGAAGGGCCAGAGTGTAAAAGTTGTTCGAGATCCACGTATACCGCCGCCTGTTATCCTCCAAGGGAGGCCTTTAAATAGACCCGGTAATATTTTTCGTGCGGGCAAGGAAGTTCCTATGCCAGGCGGGGCGGCTCAGGGTTGGCAATACAGCAACGAGTCGTTTGTGGCCACGCGGTCCAGTTCGCTGATCGGTCGGGAGATGAAGCTGACGGATAAGGTGAACGTGGAGTTTGATCTGAATTGGCGTGGTAATTTCAATCTGGGTATCAGTGTTTTTGCGGATAAGTTTGATGCCTACTCGGGTAACTCCTATATGGTTGGGTTCAGTCCCAATGATTGTTATCTGATGCGTATGGCTAACAACGTGCAGAATAATCTGGGCCGGGCCAGTTTTCAGGATTTGCGGAGTAAAACCAAGGCACGTATTTCCGTGCGCATAAACAAGGAGGCGGGGACCATTGCGTTGGTGTTGAATAACCGCGTGGTAAAAGACTGGGAGGACAACGCAGGGTTTGCCGGCAAGGGTGGGAATGTGAGTTTTGTGTTGCTGCAGAATTCACACGTCAAAGTCAGCAACATCCGTGTGAGCCAATGGGATGGGAAACTGCCTTCCGGGGAAGGCTCAAAAAAGGAAGGGAAGGATTTGCTGGTGATGAGCAGTGCGGGCAGTTTGTCCGGCGAATTGCTGGGGATTCTGGATGGTAAGGTGCGCTTCAAGGCAGCGTTTTCTCCGGAGCCTTTGGAGATGACACTCGACACGGTGGCGCGCATCAATCTTGCCGACACGGAATTGGAGAAACCCAAGCTCGGCTTGGGCGATGTGCGGGTCACCTTCTCTAACGGCGGTCAATTTACGTTTCTATTGGAAAATTGGGGGGCGGACCGGGTCACCGGCTTGAGTACCGTTCTGGGTCGGGTGGAATTTCAGCCGGATGCCTTCTCGCTGCTGGAGTTTAACCTGACTAAAAAAGAAGGCTCAGGCAGCGCGGATCCGTTTGATGATTTCTAGGTCGATGGCGGCTACATAATCGCGGCGTGAATAGCCCGCGAACAAACCTTCAATAACTGGGCCTTGAGAGCCCGGCCAAACGAGGTACGCTGAACTGCGAACCGTATTCCACCATGACGATTGCTCATTCCAGCGAGGAAAACACCACCTCCAATCAGGCTTCCACCTCTCAGCGACTCACCAATGCCCGGCTCTCCAGTGACGAGCTTGCCGTGCTGGAGAAAATGGGTGAGGACACCGTGACCGTGAATCTCGACATCACCTTGCGCCCCGTTACGTGGTTGGCTTTGCAGAAATACGCGATTAAACATGATTGCTCGTTGTCCAAATCCTTGGAGCACGGACTGGAGGAGTCGGAGTCAGTGGGCGATTGCATTAATATTCGCCAGGCCAAGCGCTAAGGCGAACCCAAAACAAATCTCATGCCGGTGTGGTGGAATTGGTAGACACAGGGGACTTAAAATCCCCCGGCCGTTAAAAGCCGTGCCGGTTCGATTCCGGCCGCCGGTACCATTTTTCATGAATGCAGAAGAACAAATTGAAACGCTTGGATTAGAATTGCCGCCGGCGCCTAAGCCGGGCGGGGTTTATCAGCCGTTGTTGATTCATGACGGATTGGCTTATGTGTCCGGGCATGGGCCGCTGTTGCCGGATGAAAGCTATCTGACCGGCAAAGTGGGTGGCGAGCTGAATGTCGAAGACGGCCGGGCCGCGGCACGCCAAACCGGTTTGGCTATTTTGGCGACCTTGAAGGTGCGACTCGGGAGTTTAAATCGTGTGAAACGCCTGGTGAAGTCGTTTGGAATGGTGAATGCCACTCCTGATTTCGGAGAACACCCGAAGGTGATCAATGGCTATAGCGAATTGATGGCCGAGGTGTTCGGGCCGGAACATGGGGTAGGCACGCGGAGCGCCATTGGAATGGGGTCGTTACCGGGCAATATCGCGGTGGAAATCGAGGCGGTGTTTGAAGTGACGGACTGACGATGGGCGAACTCTGGTATCGCGTTTCGAATGAGTCGGAAATTCCCTCGCCGGCGCTATTGGTTTACCCCAACCGCATTGTCCAAAATCTCCAACGCATGGTGGACATCGCCGGGGCGCCGGATCGCTTGCGACCTCACGTGAAGACCCACAAGTTGCCCGAACTGATCGGAATGCAGCTTTCCTTGGGGATTAACCAGTTTAAATGCGCCACGATTGCAGAGGCAGAAATGGTAGCTGGTTCCGGGGGAGGGGATATTCTGCTCGCCCATCAACCCGTAGGGCCGAACGCCGCACGGTTGCGGTTCTTAATGGATCGTTATCCTAAGGTGCGCTGGGCGGCCATTGCGGATGATCCGAACTGGGTGAACACGCTCAGTCGACTATTTTCTGACGCCCCACGTAAGTTGGCGGTGTATCTTGATTTGAATTGTGGCATGCATCGTACCGGGATGACGCCCGGCCCGGAGGCATTGGAATTATATCGGACGATCTCCCAGTCGCCCGGTCTGGAGCCCGGCGGTTTGCATGCCTATGATGGCCAGAATCACGAGCCGGATTTGGCTAAGCGCACGACTCAATGTGATGAGGATTTTGCGCCCGTCCTGGGGTTTCGAAAGCAGCTTGAGCAGGAAGGGTTGAGAGTGCCCGAGTTGGTTGCCGGCGGCACTCCGACATTCCCCGTGCATGCGACGCATTCGGATCGGACTTGTAGTCCGGGAACGACGACCTTGTGGGATTTCGGTTACGGCGACGGCCTTCCGGATTTGGAGTTTGATTATGCGGCGATATTACTTACGCGAGTGATTAGCCGGCCCGGAGCTCAGCGTGCCTGTTTTGATCTGGGTCACAAGGCCGTTGCGGCTGATAAGCCATTGCCGCGTGTCCGTTTATTTGGGCATGAAAACGCTGAGGCACTTGTGCACAGCGAGGAACACTTGATGTTGGAAGGCGCTTCGATGGAAGGGTTGCAGGTGGGCGATTGTTGTTACGGCGTGCCCGCGCATATTTGCCCGACGGTGGCCCTGCACGATCACGCCTGGGTGATTCAGGAAGGCAAGGCGATGGGGCTTTGGGAAATAGCGGCGCGGCGTCGGAGTTTGGGAGTTTAATATCATGTGGATTCTGGACGCGCATTTGGATCTTTCCATGAACGCCATGGAGTGGAACCGGGATTTGACCCGGTCAGTGGCGGAAATCCGAGGTCGGGAAAATGGCCAAACCGATAAGCCGGATCGCGGGCAGGGGACCGTGGCATTGCCGGATATGCGCCGCGGGAAGATCGGGATTTGTGTTGCCACACAAATCGCACGATACGTTAAACCGAGCAATAATCTTCAGGGGTGGAATTCGCCTGAGCAGGCTTGGGCTCAGACGCAGGGTCAGTTGTCATGGTACCGGGCTATGGAAGAGCGGGGTGAGCTGTTGCAGATAAAAGATGCGGAAGCACTGAACGCACATGCGGAATTATGGGCGAATGATCCGCCAGCGGATACGGCCATCGGTTATATCCTGAGTCTTGAAGGGGCGGATTCCATCATCACGCCGGAGCGTCTGGAGCGTTCTTATGCGCAGGGTTTGCGCGCTTTGGGCCCTGCACATTATGGCCCGGGCACCTACGCGCAGGGCACAGCGCACACCGGCGGTTTGGGGCCACGGGGAAAGGAATTGCTCCAGGAGATGGATCGGTTAGGCATGATTTTAGATGCGACGCATTTGTGTGATGACAGTTTTTGGGGGGCAATGGATATTTTTCAAGGGCCGGTTTGGGCGAGCCACAACAATTGCCGCGCGCTCGTGCCGAATGATCGGCAGTTTTCCGATGACCAAATCCGTTGCTTGGTCGGACGCGGGGCGGTGATTGGTGGTGTACTGGATGCTTGGATGCTGGTGCCCGATTGGCAGCGAGGGCAAACCACACCCGAGGAATCTGGGGTAAAGCTCGAGGATGTGCTCGATCACATGGATCATATTTGCCAACTGGCCGGAAACGCCCGACACATTGGTATTGGGACGGATCTGGATGGTGGCTATGGGCGCGAGCAAAGCCCAAGAGACCTGGATACGATTGCAGATTTGCAACGCCTTCCGGGTATGCTCGCGGCGCGGGGTTATGCCGAGGCGGACATTGCCAACGTGATGCATGGCAACTTTCTACGTTTTTTGAACGACGCCTGGGTCTAGGCAATCCGCAGGGCGCATGCTAGGCTGTGTCATGCATTTACGATATTGGTTCCCCCTTTTCCTTTCACTGACTGCTCTTGGGGACGAACGCCCGCAAAAAGAATTCCCGCTATGGCAGGGTAAAGCGCCGGGGCAACAAGGGGACACCGCCCGGGATATTCCGACACTGACTCCGTACTGGTCGCCGAATCCAACCGGGGCGGCCATGGTTATTTGTCCGGGAGGCGGCTACGGCGGATTGGCCGGGCACGAGGGCAAGGGTTATGCCGATTGGTTGGTGACACAGGGGGTCGATTGTTTTGTGCTCAAGTACCGTTTGGGTTCCGCCGGATATCGGCATCCGATCATGTGGCAGGATGTATCTCGCGCCATTCGGTCGGTGCGGGCGAAGGCGAAAGACTGGAAACTGGCCCCGGACCGTATCGGGGTCATGGGTTCCTCGGCGGGGGGGCATTTGACTTCAACAATTGTGGCGCATTTTGATTACGGATCGAAAGAGGGGGATGCTATAGATCGGGTGAGTTCTCGGCCAAATCTGGCCGTGTTGTGCTATCCAGTAATCAGCATGGGGAAACACACGCACCAAGGTTCAAAACGGAATCTCTTGGGTGAAAAGCCTTCGCCGGAACTGGTGAAACTGTTGTCTAACGAGCTGCAGGTGCAAAAGGATTCGCCGCCCTGTTTCATATGGCATACGTGGGAGGATGGCCCGGTGCCGATGGAGAACAGTATGCTGTTTGCCTCGGCCCTCCGACGGCAAGGGGTGCGCGTGTCACTGCACATTTACGAGGCCGGCCGGCATGGTATCGGGCTGGGGGGGATGGATCATGAGAAACTCCATCCTTGGACTGACCAGTTGATGTTTTGGTTTAAACAACGGAAATTTATTCGGTGAGCGGAATTTCGCCACCCGGATGTTTGGGCTTAATTACGGTTTTCAGTGACGATTGAAGGCTGGGTTGTGCCGATGAGTTCCAGGGGCTCTATGCCGTAGTATTAGGCGGCGCGACCGAGAAGATCACGAGAAACGTGGTCATTACGATCGGCTTCGTGGAAAACCGAAATTTCATAATGGCACCTTTGGTAACCTAGTTCACAACCAGTTTGGCGGAAATAGTTCTTATTGGGCGTTTAATGAGGTAGCATCCTTGAATGCGCCGGGCTGGATTCATACTGCTTCTCTTGGGAGGCGTTTTTCTATGGGGCTGCAAGCACGAGGCCGAGAGTCGGCCGCCGGTTCCGGCAAAAGAGCCAATGACCTTTGATCCGACTCATCTTCAATTGGCCAAGGTGCTGGAAAAGGTAACCGATGGCTTTGGATTAGTAGATTATGAAACACTGCATCACGCCCCTGAGCCCTTGGATGCTTATCTGAACCACGCCGCCAGTGTGCCGCGTTCGCAATTCGATAGCTGGACCAAGCCTGAGCGCATGGCGTTTCTTTTGAATGTTTACAATGCGGCTACCTTGAAATTGATGGCCGATCATCATCCTGTTGCATCCATCAAGATGATTGGCGGCGTTCGGAGTGTTTGGAACCTGAAGGTCGTACGGTTGTTTGGTAAGAAGTGCTCCTTAAACCACGTGGAGCATGAGATGATTCGTAAAATGTTCCAATCCCCATTCATTCATTTTGCATTGGTTTGTGGTGCCAAAGGATGCCCGATCCTGCGGAAAGAACCGTACACTGCGGCCCGATTAGAGGAACAATTTGCTGAGCAGGCTCGGGCGTTTCTGGGGGATGAAGAAAAGAACTTCGTGGACTTGGGGGGGAGGGAGCTGCATCTCTCGCCCATATTCAAATGGTACGGAGAGGATTTCGGGAAGGGTGATGCCGAAATCATTCGATTTGTGGCCGATTATTTCCCGCCCAAAACCGCAGAGGCCTTGCGGGTCGGAGGGTTTAAGATTCGCTACACCGAATACGACTGGAGCGCGAATACGAAGAAATGACTTGCTCCAGAATGGTGGAGCCGATACATCTCCCATCCCGGCTGCGCCCTTAGCTCAATTGGATAGAGCGTCTGATTACGGATCAGAAGGTTTGGGGTTCGAGTCCCTAAGGGCGTGCCATTTTTCAAACCTGTTCCTGCAGGGTCTCTATCGCTTCCCGGAATATTTTCCCGACGCGTTGTTTCGCCATGTAGACTTGGGCAGCATTGACACCCAAGGTGCGGCAAGTTTCGCGGACGGTCCATTCATCGATGTAATGGCATTTGAAGATTTGGAATTGCTTGGGGCTGGTGAGTTTCTTGGTGCGGTTCAGGGCGGATTGAATGAGGTTTTTGCTCCATTCTTCATCCCAGATCTTCTCGATTTCTGGGCCTTCTGGGTCTTCCAAGTTTTGCAATTCATCCCCGGTCGCTTCGAGTGGCTGGTTGAGTGCGGGGCGGCGTTGTTGTTTTTTGAAAAAATCATTGAGGCGAGAGCGAGTAACTGTGCGCAGCCAGCCTTTGAAGGTGCCCCGTTTCCGGTTGTATTCGAAACGGTCGAGGCTGTTGTGTACTTTGAGAACGGTTTCTTGGACAATATCCTGGGCGTCCGCCTCGGATAAGCCGGCACGCCGGGCGACATTGTAGATGAGTTCCCAATAAGTGTGGAAAAACTCCTCCCAACTTTCGCCGTTGATGGTGGCTTTAAGGCGTTGGATGAGGCTGCTGCGGGTCTCAAGCAGTGGGGCCTCCGGCTTCATGGGCTTGGATTCCATCATAAGTGGGCGTGATGGGCAATGGTGAAGCAGTGGGTTAGGTTAGCGCCCGCCCGGCGTGCCAGGGGAAGGCACGCCGGGTCGGGGCTCGCTCAGGGTGAGGGGGCGCCCGTCCGGTTGCCCGGACGGGCGAGGGGACCCCGGCTGCGGGTAGAGGCATGAGGAATGCGGAGGCGTGCAGTCTTTGCTTAACCCAACCATGACTGCGGTATTCCTCATGCGAATGTAGCCTTCCTGGTAAATTGATGGACGGTCAGCGCCACGGAAACATTTGCTGCTTGGGCGCGCGCGGCCATGGCTCGGAGGGCGGATCGGCGTCCTTGTTTAGCCGGCCGCGGATATGCTTGAACCAGAGCTGGCCGATGGCGTGGTTGCGGTTGCGGGACACTCGGCGCGCTAGTGCGGCTCGGTTGTCCAGTTTGAGTTTCAGTGTGCTTTGGATCATTAGATGCCCCCATGTCATTAATAGGTACCGCCGGCGCGGAGTCATTCTAACAATTTTCTCAATTTATTTTTGTTCGACGACCTGCAGGGTGAATAACCTTCCCTTTGTGAACAACCCCCGATAACTTATTGTTCGAACAAGGAGGTGAATAACAATCCGCAACAGCGGTTCTGTAAATCACGTGTGAATACACCATTTGAGGCAGTGCCAGATTATGGGTAAATCATTTCAAATCCCGGATTATGAGCTGGTGATCGAGATCGCCCGGGGCAGCTACGGGCAGGTATGGTTGGCCCAGAGCGTGCTTGGCTCCTGGCGGGCGGTGAAGATTGTGCAGCGGTCGCTTTTCGAAGATCCACAACCCTACCAACGAGAGCTGAATGGCATCCGACATTACGAGGCAATTTCCCGCGGGCACGAAGGACTGATTGATGTGCTGCATGTTGGCCGGAATGATGAGGAGGGTTACTTTTATTATGTGATGGAACTGGCCGATGATCAGGTGGTGGGTCAATCGGTGTGGTCGGCGGATTACAGTGCACGGACGTTGCAGTCGGATCTCAACGCCCGTGAATCCTTACCGGCCGATGAGTGTGCCTACCTTGGAGGAGAGTTGGCCGATGCCTTACACTATCTTCACGCGCACGGCCTAGTGCATCGGGATATCAAGCCTTCGAATATCGTTTATGTAAACGGTCGGCCCAAGCTAGCGGATATCGGGTTAGTGGCCGGTTCCGGAGTGGCTTCGGGGGAAGTCGGGACCTTGGGTTTTTTGCCGGAGGAAGGGGCTGGTGACTGGCGCGGGGATTTGTATGCGTTGGGTAAGGTGTTGTACGAGGCCAGCACGGGCATGGATCGTAATGCCTTCCCTGATCTGCCGCCGGCGGCGCGAGGACTGACTTCCCGTGATCCATTGATGCAACTGAATCGACTGCTGCTGCGGGCCTGTTCAGTCGATGAGCGCGAATCGTTCCCGGATGCGGCTTCGCTGGCGGCGGCTTTGCGGCAGCTGAATGCGCCTTCATTTTTTGCAGGGCCCTTTACGTGGCGAGAAAAACGGTTACTGGCGCTGGCGGCGGCATTGGCATTTTTGTTATTAGCGTCTGATGCGTTATTGGTGTACCTCGGCTGGGGACGTCATCAAGCTGAGTCGGTGGCGATTGAAGAAGTTGTGCCGGCCGACGAAGATTCGGTGCGGGGCAAATTCGAATCGAATTTCGGCCAGTAGGTTTCTATTGTTCTCCGCACTCGGCGCCTCTATGGTCACGCCGATGGCTTCTGTGGAGATGGATTCTGTGTTGTTGCGCCTTCGCGAAGGGGATCATGTGGGCGTGCTAAAGCGGACCCTGAAAGGCGGCACGGAATTGGTCCACGGCATTGAATCGATTACCACGGCAGCGACGATTCCGGCTGGTCATAAAATCGCGTTAAAGCCCGTAGCCAATGGCGAGCCCGTGCACAAGTACGGACAGATTATTGGGTTTGCGGAGGGCGATATCGCGGAGGGCGAGCAGATTCATTCCCACAATTTGGTTTGCAGGGATTATGAACGGCAACATCGGTTTTGTGCGGACTATCGGCCGACAGAGTTTTATCCTCAATCTGAACGCCGCACGTTTCAGGGGTTTTCACGCCCGGGCGATCGGGCAGGGACTCGCAATTATGTGGCGGTGATTTCCAATGTAAACTGCTCGAATTCCGTGTCGCGTTATGTGGCCGAACGGTTTTCCGGAGAAGCGTTCCAACAGCAGTTCCCCGGGGTGGATGGCGTGATTGCTTTGAAGACTCAGGGCGGTTGCGGTGTAGAGCTGGGTGGGCCGATGCAACTAATTCGGCGCACGCTTGGAAACATAGCGCGTCATCCGAACATTGCCGGTTATGTGATGATCGGGCTGGGTTGTGAGGATAATCAGATTGCCGGGATTCGTGATGATTACCATCTGGATAACTTACAGGAAGGTGAGATCGCGCCGGAGTTCATGACTATTCAAGGCACGGGCGGTTCCCTTAAAACCATTGAGGCGGCAGTCAAGGCGGTGGAACAAATTCTACCCAAGGTGGCGGCTGCACGACGAACCGAGCAGCCGTTAGCTAAATTGTTGCTGGCGGAAAATTGTGGTGGGTCAGACGGCAACAGTGGGTGCACGGCCAATCCCGCTCTGGGCGTGGCCTCGGATGAACTGGTGCGGCACGGGGGGACTTCGGTGTTGGCGGAGACAACTGAGATTTATGGCGCAGAACATTTGCTCACCAATCGCGCCGCCACTCCAGCCGTGGCGGAAAAACTCATGAGCCAAATTCGTTGGTGGGAGGATTACGCCCGGCGACACAACAGTACGATTGATAACAATCCCTCGGTTGGCAACAAAGAGGGCGGACTGACGACGATTTATGAAAAGAGCTTGGGCGCCCTAGCCAAGGGCGGGCAGTCGCCGCTCATGGCTGTTTATGATTATGCCGAGCGAATAGATACGCCCGGATTTGGCTTCATGGATACACCCGGCTACGACCCGATTAGCATGACCGGTTTGATCTCCGGCGGGTGCAATGTGGGGGTGTTTACCACCGGTCGGGGCAGCGTTTATGGCTGCAAGCCGGCACCCTGCATCAAGGTGTCCACGAACACTGCGCTCTACAACTGGATGGAGGAGGATATGGATCTCAATGCCGGCACGATTATGGACGGCACCGAAACGATTCAGGAAGTGGGGATGCGGCTCTTCGATAAAATCATTTCTGTGGCCAACGGCGAGAAAACTAAGAGCGAACTGAACGGCATTGGGGATGAGGAATTTCAGCCGTGGTTTCCCGGGCCGCAGTATTGATCACATCACTGAGGCGCGCGCGGGCTGG
>Ga0315321_10001054_pt1 | contig 21143 bp, 17 predicted proteins | sample M180m21515metaG_FD_203464 | JGI IMG/M metagenome (GOLD analysis project Ga0315321, IMG submission 203464) | Ammonia-oxidizing marine archaeal communities from Monterey Bay, California, United States - M1 80m 21515 | ecosystem: Environmental > Aquatic > Marine > Intertidal zone | place: USA...
GGTGTCGAAGTCCAAGGGGTCAGTGCCATGGGACAGCACCTCGTCGCCGTCAGAGAGGCCATCTCCGTCGGTGTCGGCGTCGGTGGGGTCGGTGCCGTGGGACAGCACCTCGTCGCCATCAGAGAGGCCATCTCCGTCGGTGTCGGTGTCGGTGGGGTCCGAGCCGTGGGTGAAGACCTCGTCGCCATCGGAGAGACCGTCGCCATCGGTGTCGTGGTCGAGTGGGTCGGTGCCGGCTGCCGCCTCTTCGCCGTCGGACAGACCGTCGCCATCGGTGTCGGGATTGGTGGGGTCGGTGCCGGCTGCGGCTTCGTCTTCGTCGGACAGGCCATCGCCATCGGAGTCAAGTGGAGGGTCGCCGCCGCCATCGCCGTCGTCGCCGCCGTCACCGTCACCGCCGCCGTCCGGTTCGTCTTCTCCGTCGACGGTGCCTTGGGTCTGGCTGGCATCGGTCTTGTCTGTGGGCTCGCAGCCGATGACGGTGAGCAGGGCAAGGCAGGGCAGCAGGTGGGCGCGCATAGAGACCTCGATGATGAGTCGAGGGTACCATCCCGGTTGTTCAGTGGGGTGGAGTGTTGGCGGAGTAAGGGGTCGGCCCGTTGCTCGGCACCTCGGGCGCTGGATGGACCAGTACCCCCACTATGTCCGCTCCCCACATCACCGCAGTCGTCAGGACCAGGAGTCCGGTGATCCTCGCCAGCAGGTCGACGCCACTGAGAATGGCGATTGCGCCCACTGCGATGCTCGCCGCGTGGACGACAAGCGATCGCTTGAGCGTGGCTTGGGCGTAGAGCTGCCGCATGGGAGGGACCCCCGCGCGGCCAAGCAGGGGCGACATGCGGTGGAACCACACGAGGAAGGGCACGATGCGGGACAGCATCCCGTGCATCACGAGACCGGCTGCTCCCCAGATGGCAAGCCAGGCAAACAGCACCTGAAAGGGAAGCCAGGCGGTGAGCGCCGCAGCAAGGCCCACAACCGCAGTGAGCACCGCGATGCTCAGCCCCCCGAGCCACGCTTGCACGCTGAAGTCCCGTCGCTTGCGCTTGCGGCGGCGGAGGGCCCAGATGCCCCATGTTGGGAGTCCCACACCGACCGCGAGACCGGCTGGGGCCGCTGCGAGGTAGACGAGGTCGAGCCGGCCGGCTGAAGCTGCAGTTGGCAACGCGAGCAGCGAGGCCCCTTGGAGCAGCACCAGCGCCCGGGTCAGTCGCGGGTCGGCATTGGGCGCGGTGTAGAACATCGGCAGCACTTGCCAGGCCACCGCACTCACCAGACCGCCCACCCACACCAGCAGTCCGAGCAGAAAGTGGGCACTGCGCCACGCGGGCATTCCGCCGGGAATCGGCAGTCCGTGGCCGGAGCGAGACAGTGCCAGCCACACCCCGATGCTCGCCAGAATGGCGAATGCCAGCACCGACAGCCGCAGGCCAAAGGAAGTGTCGGTGCGCACCTCGGACCGCACCAGCGCGAGGAGCGTGGGCACCACAAACAGCGTCGCACCCAGCGCGAGCGCGCCCCCCCCGAGGGCGACCAGTGGTGGGATACCAGATAGAAGTCCGCCCACCAAGGCGGTGATCCCCAGCGGGAGCGCGACCTGCACCGCATGGGCCAAGCGAGCGGGCCGTACAGGGGCACCCGCCACTGTGGGGGCAAACTGGTACAGCGCGCCGACCATGCACGTGGCCAGCAAGCCGAGGGTGCCGAGATGGGTGAGGGCGATGGAGTCGGGGGTCCAAGGGGAGGTGAAGGGGGCGCCGCCTCGGGCCATCAAGAGGAGGCCGGCGGCTGCGGCTGCGAAGGGCGCCATGACGAAGAAGGGGGCCACAACGGACAGCGGCGGGCCCTGATCGGGACTCACCCCCGCGCTTGGAGGAAGCGGACTCTTCATGTGGGACGCCAGATGAGCGCGAGACCAGATCCGTCGGCAAGCTGGACAAATGCGCCGTCAGTGCCGAGGTCGGGAAGGCGCTCGGCAAGGAGCTGAGGCATCCGCGGAGTGCGGGCGAGCAGGTCGGTTCCGGGCTGGAGGGCAGCCGCGGCCCGGAGCGTGGCCTCAAGTGGCTCTGGCGCGGGCAGGTCGGAGAGGTCGACCAGCTGAGCCGCCCGATGAATCCGAACCAAGGCGACATGGTGGTCGTCGGAAAGCTCCATGCTGTGAACGCCGTGCCCCCGCTTTTGAAGCAAGCTGAGCAGGGGACGAGGCTGAAAAGGCGCCTCAAGGACCAACAGATCGCCGGTGGACAGCGGGCGCAGAGCGGCTTGAATCTCTGCAAAGGGCTCTTCGCCTCGGGCCAGCTGAGGGCGAACATCAAGGCAACACACGCTCGGCGGGGACCAGACCTCGGAGGCAAGTGGGGGAAGGGCAGCGGCCGTGGTCTTGATGGTGGCGGAGGGGCGCAGTCCATCAAAGAGTATGGCAATGAGCGCATGGGCTCGCTCTGGCGGTGGCAGGGGCCCATCGGCCACGTGCGCCCGCAGCACCAGACCCTGCATTGCTCCCACAAACAGGGTGCCCACATCGGTAGGATCGACGCTTGCTCGCAGCTCCCCACGCGCTTGGGCTCCCGCGACAAGCCCCGCGACTACGCTCTTTTGCTGGTCAACCAGCCCCCCGAGTGCGGCGTGGAGACGTCCCTGGCCCGGCTGTCCTCCCGCAAACAGCAGTCGTGCGATGCCCGGTGTGCGATGCAGCTGGCCCAGGATGGCGACCGCCAGCTCCGAGACCATGATGTCGACGGGCGCATCCGAAGCCAGCAGAGGGATGAGCGCCTCCCGCAGGGTCGACCGAGTCTGGGAGACTGCAGCGAGCAGGATGTCTTCACGCGAGTCGAAGTGCCGAAACAAGGCAGGCTGGCTCACCCCCACCTCGGCGGCGATCTGGCGGGTGGTCAGCGCCGCGACGGGGATGGTGGCGAGCAGCGTGAGGGTGGCCTCGACGATCTGCTGACGACGCGCGGCTCCAGTCATTCTGGCCATGTTTCCGCCTCGGTAGGTAGCTTGTTATCGCTTGATAACTTACGGTCAGAGAGACCACAACGCCTCGCGGCAGAGATCCCCAACTCGAAGCCCTCTTCGAGACCATGGAGCACCACATGAGCTGGACACCACGCTTTACCGACGACCTCGTGGGAACCCTCACCGACGACCATCGCGGAATCGACGCTCTCTGGGCCGAGCTCGAAGCTGCCGTAGACCGTGGATCAGAAACCAACGCGGCCTTGGTGGAGCGCGCCCGGTCCTTCGTTGGCCACATGAACCGCCATCTGGCCATGGAGGAGGAGGTGCTCTTTCCGGCCTTCGAAGAGGCCACGGGCATCGTGATGGGGCCCACCCGAGTGATGCGGCTAGAACACGACCAGATGCGGGCGATTCTCAGCCACATCACCGACCATGCGGAGCGCGGCGCATTCGATGAAATGCTCGACTATGGCGACACCCTGCACATGCTCATCCAGCAGCACAACGCCAAAGAAGAAGGCATGCTCTACCCGATGTCGGCGGCCCATCTGTCGTGGCGCTCACTCGCCGAAAAGATGAAGCGCTACGTGAGCTGAGTCGCCTCAGTTGTCCAGCCCTCCGGCGGCGATGACCTCGCTGAAGCGGGCGGCCACGGGGCGCTGCACGCGCTCTTTGGTGTCGATGTCGAGGGCGTACAGGCCAAAGACCATGTCGAGACCGTGGTTCCACTCGTAGTTGTCGACAAACGACCAGTAGTGGTAGCCGCGGACATCCACGCCGGCGTCGATGGCGTCCATCATCTGGGCGAGGTGGGCGTCGAGCACTTCTTCGCCCTGTGTCTCGACGTGGGGCGTGCCGTTTTCGGTGATGTACACCGGCACGCCGTAGCTGTCGGCAATAGCGAGCACCTTCGAGAGTCCCTCTGGGTGGGGTTCCCAGCCAAACTCGGGCACGAAGTCGAGCAGCGGAATGGAGCCGCCGAGCGCAGTGCCCACCCCGGTGACCACCACCTCGTTGTAGTAGTTGACGCCCACCACATCGAGGGTGCCGGCGAGGTCGGCTCGGTACTCGTCGACGACGCCGTCGAGGTCGGGGTCCCAGGCGCCGGTAGCAAAGGCGTCGAGGTAGAGCCGGTGGTAGAGGTAGTCCATGTGTTCGGCGCCCAGCAGGTCGTCTTCGTTGGCCGGGTCTTTGGGCGTGATGTCTACGAAGTTCATCACGATGCCCACTTCGGCGGTGGTGTCCTCGGCCTTGAGCTGGTGGTAGATGGCGGCGTGGCCCTCCATTTGAGACAAGATGACAGCCAATGAGGCGTCGACGTCGAAGGTGATGCCGGGGGGAGCTGAGCGGCTCTCGCCGGGGAGCAGGTAGCCACTGAGCGTGGTGGCAAAGGGCTCGTTGAGGGTCATCCAGCGGTCTACACTGTCGCCGAATTCGCGGCCGAGAAAGCCGGCGTAGAGGCCGATGTGGTGGGTGGTCCGGTCGGCATCCACCCAGCCTTTATCGGTGCAGGTGGACAGGTCGGTGTGGCACTCCAGCCCGTTGTGGATCCACAGCGGGAGGGTGTAGTGGTTGACCGTGACCATCGGCGTGATGCCGGACCCGATGAGCGCATCGAGAATCTCGTGGTAGCGGGCCACAGCGTCTGTATCGGCGTAGTCCATCAGCTCGTCGACGGACGTGACGCTGTCGGGCACCCGCTCGGGAAACAGCCGCGACCACTCCATGCTCATTCGGTAGGAGGTGTGTCCGTCGGCCTTCATGATGGCGATGTCGTCTTCGTAGAGCTCCCACATGCCCGGGCCATTCGAGACGGGCTCTCCGGTGACGTAGAGACCGCCGTCGTCTAGGAAGGTGGCCTCGGTCACATACTGGTACCAGTCGCTCGAGCCGTCGTCGCAGTCTGCCGCACTCCAAGTGGGGCAGCCCATGTCCACCTGAAAGCCCGCGGTGGCCGAGCCGATGGCGAAGCCGGAGGGAAGGGGGCGGTCTGGACCGTCGTTGTGGGTCTTTTCGGCCGCACAGCCGACAAGGAGGAAGGCGAGACAGAAGCGCATCGGGTTTCCTTGGACAGGGACAGGGCCAATTGGCGGAGTGGATAGCATGCGCCGCTTCACTGGAGAATAGGTGCCAGGTGTTGATTGTTTATCGCTTCGGAACCCGCACCACAGCGCCATCCTCGGCGGCCACCACCTCACGGAAGATGGGCTTCGCCTCTTCGAGGAACACTGCCACATCGGGGTGACGCTGCGAAAAGTGAGTGAGCACGAGCTTCCTCGCCCCAGAGTCGCGGGCGAGAGTGGCCGCTTGGGCAGCCGTCATGTGACCGCGCTCCCACGACTCAGTGGCCTCCGACTCCAGGTAGGTGCTCTCGCAGATGAGGAGGTCCACCCCACGGGACAGCTCCAGCGCGCCCGAGCACGGCCGGGTGTCCATCACAATCGCGGCGGCCTGGCCTCGGCGCGGGAAGCTGACTTGCTCCAGGCGCACTAGCTTGTCGCCCACCGTGACCTGTCCATCGCGCACCAGCTGCCCCACCATCGGTCCCTTGACACCGAGCTTTGCCGCGGCCTTGCTGTCGACACTGCGGCGGTCGTCTTCCTGGATGCGGAAGCCCCAGCTGGGCACCGTGTGGTCGAGCTCTTTGGTGGACAGCGTGTAGCCGTCGCCCGTGAACAGCACGCCTGGGGCATTGAAGGGCATCGGCACCAAGCGCGAGCGGTCGACAAAGATGCTCGCCCGCCGCAAGCGCTGGAAGTAGGCCTCGCCCGACGCCGGGTAGTGTACGAAGACCTCGTGTGGCACACCATCGAGGGAGATGCGCTGAATCAGCCCGGCGAGTCCAAGGCAGTGGTCGCCATGGAAGTGGGTGATGCAGATGTGGTGAATCCGGCTGGTACGCACGCCGGCCAGAGTCATCTGTCGCTGAGTGCCTTCGCCGGGGTCGACCATCACGCCGATCTCGTCCCAGCGCAGGAAGTAGCCGTTGTGATTCCGGTGACGTGTGGGCACCTGGCTGGCGGTGCCGAGCACGACCAGCTCGCGGCTGGACATGGGTGCCTCCTGTGGTCGGGAAGAGGGCGGGATCGGGCTGGAGCGTTCGTCGAACGCAACGCGGACATCGCGGTGACACAGATTCCTGCTTCAGTCCAGCCCAGGCGCGCAAGAACTGAGAAAAGGGGCTAAGGGCGCCGAACTCTTGCCGCCTGATTGAGTTGGGGGGTGCGACCCCTTCTCTCCGGAGATGAGCCCGATGACCGAGTCCATACAAGACATCATCACCGAGTTCATCCTTGAGGAGTTCATGGATGGTGAAGGGGAGCTCGACCCAGACGAAGACCTCTTTGAGGAGGGCATCCTCGACTCCATGAGCTTCATGCGCCTGCTGGAGTTCTTCGAGGTTCGATTCGACGTCCGTGTGCCGATGGCCGACATCACCATGGATCGCTTTAACACCATCTATCGCGCCGTGGCCCACCTCCGTTCCCAGGGCGCGACCGTCTGATGGACTTCTCCTGGTCCGCCGAAGCCCGTCAGCGACACCGCGCTGCCCGTGACCTCGGCCGCCGGATCTCCGCTGACATCGACGCCCGCGACCGAGCCGCCGTCTTTTCCATCGATGCCTGGGATGCGCTTGGCGAAGCGGGCTTGCTCGGCTGCTTTGTGCCGCTGGAGCTGGGTGGACAGGGCCTGAGCCTGCTCGACACCGTGTATGTCCACGAAGGGCTGGCGCGCGGCTGCGACGATGGGGGACTGCTGCTCGGGGCCCACGCCCACATGTTTGGCTGCCTGCCGCCGCTGCTGGCCGGGTGCAGCGACGACCAGAAGGCGCGCTGGCTGCCCCGTCTCGCATCGGGCGACGACATCTGTGCGCTTGCGATGTCCGAGGCCGGTGCGGGCTCCGATGCCTTCTCGTTGTCCACTGCAGCCACCCAAGATGGCGACCACTACGTCATCCAAGGCGAAAAGGTGTGGACCACCAACGGGCCGCGTGCCGACTGGATTCTGGTCTTCGCGCGCACCGGCGATGGGTCGGCGATGCAGGCGCTGTCAGCCTTCATGGTGCCCGGCGATGCACAAGGCCTGGTGCGCCATCCCGATGTGCCCCGCCTCGGACTGCGCACTTGCGATGTGGGCCCGGTGTCCTTTGATGGCGTACGGGTGCCCGTCGGCGACCGAGTGGGAGCCGAAGGTGCTGGTGCACAGCTGTTTCTCACCGCCATGGAGTGGGAGCGCATCGGCATCATGACCGCTGCGCTCGGCAGCATGGACCGCTTGCTCACCGACAGCGTCCGCCATGTGCGCAAGCCACGGGGGGACCGCGCTCCGCTGAAGTCCCACCAAGCGGTCACGCACCGACTCGCCGACTTGCGCCGCGACCTCGAAGCCAGCCGCTTGCTGCTGTACCAGGCCGCTTGGAAGGTGACCGACGGACGCCGTGCCGCGGTCGATGCTGCGCTGTCGAAGCTCACGTCGTCCGAAGCCCACTTCACTGCCGCGCTCACGGCTCTGCGCAGCTTCGGAGCGGCCGGCCTCGTCGAAGGCAGCGGCGTCGAACGCGCTCTGAGAGACGCCACATGTGGGCTCATCTACTCGGGCACCTCCGACATCCAGCGCAGCCTCGTGGCGCGGATGATGGGCGCGTGAAGCTGGCCGAGTGTGCGCCCGAGACCTGGGCCGCAAGCCTGGCGGTGGTCGACGGCGAGCTTCGGTGGACCTGGGGTGAGCTCGACCGCGAGACTGACCGGGTGGTGGGTCTTCTACAGCAACACGGTGTGGCTGCGGGCGACCGGGTGGCCCTGCTCGCAGACCGCTCGGCGCTGACTATCGCGGCGCTGCGCGGCGTACTCCGAGCGGGCGCCATCGCGGTGCCCATGGAGCCTCACGGACCGCTGTTGCGCCAGGTCGCCATCCTCGAAGATGCGGCGCCCAAGGTGGTGCTCGTGGGCAAGCGGGCTGCGCGTCGGTCCAAAGCGGTGCAGCGTCGAGTGACCGCCCCCTTTGTCCCGCTCGATGGGGCATCGGCCGCGGGCCGCTCCGCTCCGGTCGCTGGGTCCGATCCAGCCCTCATCCTTTACACCTCGGGCTCCACAGGGCGGCCGAAGGGTGTGGTGCTCGCTCATGAAGCGGTGGGCTGCTTTGCGCGCTGGGCGGCCGACACGCTGGAGCTCACCGCCAAGGACCGGGTCGCCCACCTGTCGCCGCTCACGTTCGATCTGTGCACCCTGGAGCTGTTTGCCGCGGCTGAAGTCGGCGCTGCTGTGGTGGTCATTCCGCCGGTTGCCACGATGTTTCCAGCCACCCTGGCCGAGGTGCTCACGGCGCAGCACTGCTCTGTGGTCTACACCGTGCCCTCGGTGTGGATGCGGCTGCAGTCGGCCGCCCTCGCACCTCTGTCCAAGGGCCCCCTGCGCCACATCGTCTACGCCGGCGAGCCCTTCCCGCCCGCGGCGCTGTCCAAGCTGATGGCGGACCTACCGGGGCGAGTGGTCCACAACTTCTTCGGTCCCACCGAGACCAACGTGTGCGCGGCCCACCGGGTGCTGAGCCCCCCCCTAAATGCCGTTCCCATCGGGTTTCCGCCGGACTACTACCGCATCTCGGTGCGGCCCGATGGCGAGCTTTGGGTGAGCGGCCTCGGCGTGATGCAGGGCTACTGGCGCCGGCCTGAGCTCAATGCTGAAGTCTTCGTCGAAGAAGGCGGCCACCTCTGGCTGAAGACCGGAGACCGGGTGCGGCGCGACCCGGACGGCACCCTCCACGCTCTGGGTCGACGCGACACGATGCTCAAGCTGCACGGCTTTCGGGTGCAGCCCGAGGAGGTGGAGCAAGCGCTCTCGGCCCATCCCGGTATCCATGCGGCTCGGGTGGGTCTGGATGCCGAGGGCGTCTTGATGGCAGAGGTCGAGGTGGCTTCCGGGGATGTCCCTGCCGACCTCTCCCGGCATCTTGCCCGGCGGCTTCCGCGACACATGGTGCCGGCCAGGGTCGATGTCGTCGACGCACTTCCGCGCACCCCGCGCGGAAAGCTCGACCGCGCGAAGCCGCTTGAAGCCGCCGTCCGGTGATGTGGAGGTTGGGTCGAGGGCGTCGCGCAGGTGGAGCCCCCGCTCCTGCCGAAGTGGGCCTCAGGCCTCGATGGCGTCGTGGGAGTGGGCCAGCAGGTGTTCGAGCTTGCAGTGGCGCAGAGCGAGCAAGTGTGTCGCAGCCAACACCACCATCGGAGCGCGCCCGGCGGCGTGGGCTTCCGACCAGCGCGGCGCGCACAGACACCACTGGTCGCCAGGCTTGAGTCCGGCGAATCCAAGCTCGGGCCGGGGGGTGCTGAGATCGTTGCCCTGGGCCTGACTGTAGGCCAAAAACTCGGCGGTCATGAGTGCGCACACCGTGTGGCTGCCGAAGTCTCGGTTGTCGGTGCGGCAGCAGCCATCGCGGGTCCAGCCGGTGAGCGGCTTGAGGCTGCATGACTGTAGTGGACTGCCGAGGACGTTCCTGGCTGGCTTCATCTGATTCTCCCGTGCCCGGCGTTTACTACCCGGATGGTTCGGCGATGCCAGTGGTCTTGCGCTACAGCCGGACAGGAGGTGTCATGTCTACCGACTTCGATGTTGGCATCATCGGCGGCGGTCCAGCCGGCTCGGCTCTCGCGGCCTACCTAGCTCGAAGCGGCCTGCAGGTCGTCATCTTCGAGTCCGCTACCTTTCCTCGGCCCCACGTGGGCGAGTCCTTGGTTCCCGCTGCAAACCGAGTGCTTGGAGAGCTTGGTCTGCTCGCCGCGATGGAGCAGGCTGGCTTCCCTCGCAAGTACGGTGCGGTGTGGCGCGCCCACGGTAGTCGTCACCTCTACGACCACGACTGGCAAGGCGTCTCGGCCGACTGTGAGGCGAGCATTCGCTTCGACGAGCGGCCCCAGGACGGCGTGGAGCGGCCCTACACCTTCCACGTCGACCGCGGGCGCTTCGACCACATCCTGCTCGACAATGCCGAGACCCAGGGCGCCACGGTCTACCAGGGCGAGAAGGTCACCGACGTCACCCTCTGCGACGCGCCCGTCCTCACCACCCCCAAGCGGTCCGTGAAGGTCCGCTTGGTGGTCGATGCCAGCGGCCGCACCACCCTGCTCGGCCGCAAGCTCAAGCTGCGGGTGCGCGACCCCGTGTTCAACCAGCTTGCGGTCCACAGCTGGTTCCAGGGCTTCGACCGGGGCACCACTCGCGCCGACCACATCTGGGTCCACTTCCTGCCCGCGCCCGACGCTTGGGTGTGGCAGATCCCCATCACCGACGACATCACCAGCTTCGGCGTGGTCACGCAGAGTCGCAACCTGCAGTCTTCCCCCACCGCGAAGACCCTGTTCTGGGAGCATGTCGCCAAGGTCCCCGAGCTTCACGACCGCTTGCAGTCCGCTCGCCAGGTGCGTCCGCTGCGCTTCGAGGCCGACTACTCCTACGCGATGACTCAGATCACGGGCGACCGCTTCATGCTGCTGGGCGACGCCGCGCGCTTTGTCGACCCCATCTTCTCCAGTGGGGTCAGCATCGCGCTCTCCAGTGCCCGCTTCGCAGCTCCGGTGATTGCAGGTGCCCTTGATGCGGACTCTTTCGACGCGTCAGACCTCGAGCCCTATGCCGAGGCGATGCGCCGGGGCACCCGCACCTGGCACCGCTTCATCAGCGTGTACTACCGCCTCCAGGTGGTGTTCACCTGGTTCCTGCGGCATCCAGAGCACCGTCTCGATGTGCTTCGGCTGCTCCAGGGCGACGTCTACGACGAGGTCGACCCCCCCGTGCTCGATGCCATGGAACAGCTCGCGGATGCCGTGGAGTCGAACCCGAACCACCCCCTGCGCGGCGCCCTCGGCACCTTGAGCAGCCACACCTTCGCGCCCCGATTCTGAGTGAGGTCCCCCAGCCGCCCTCGGCCTGGCTCCGTCTCGGGCTTCGGTGGAATAGTCACGTCATCACAGGAGGTGTGATGCCCGAGTCTGACGAACTGTTTCTTAAAGAGTCGCCCTACCGACCGCCTGAGGCCGACCTTCAGCCAGCTCGCGAAGTCTTTCGGGAAAAGAAGGGTCAACAGCGCTTCGACCCCACCAAGATCGACCCTACGCTCGCGGTGCAGTACCCCTTTTCCAAACCGCAGTGGTGGAAGACTGCTCTGCTGCTTGGTGTGCTCCAGCTGGTGCCGCTGCTGGGCATTGCGGTGGCTTATGGCTGGATGCTGCGCATCTATGACGACGTTCGCGAGGGCTCCGGGGATCCCATGCCCGATGTGTCGGTGGGGGAGGACTTCGGCCGCGGCCTGCGCCTGATGGGCATCGTCATGGTCTGCTGGTTGGTGATGGTGGGCGGCATCATGGCCGTGATGCTGCTGATCGCTGGGCTCATGGGTGTCGTAGGCGCGATTGGGGGGGAAGAGGTCGGCACCGCCATAGGCAGCGTGGTGGCCATGGGGCTTATGGTGCTTCTGATGTTCAGCATGATCGGCATTTATGTGCTCATGCCCGAGCTGATGCGACGCTGCTTCAACGGCGACTGGTTCGGCATGCTCCGCTGGAACAAGGCCGTGCGGGTCATCATCGCCCATCCGCTGCCCTATCTCACCCTCCTCGCGTCAATGCTTCTCGCCGTGATTCTGCTCTACTCGGGCATGTTTGCGCTCTACCTGGGCATTTTGTTTTCGATGCCGATCGGTATGGCGGTAGGGGTACATGCCATGGCTCAGTGGGATCGCTTCTTAGAGCACGACCGCACCGACTACCGGTAGGCGCCTCTTCTACGCACTGGAGATGAGATGGGATGGCGCACTCTTGAAGACCGGCTGGTCCGGCGCCCCACCCGCAAGGGCCTTGATCGACGGGCATTCTTGGGGACTCTTGCTGGAGTCGCGGCCTGTGGTTCGGCCAAGGGACCCGGCACCGCGTCCTCGGACTCGGGCTCAGACACCGGCACCCCCGACCCCTCGGGCACCTGCTTGCCGGATGCCCCCTCCGCGTCGGGCGCCATCGACGATGTTCGTCCATCGCCGTTTGCCGGTGATCCCTTCCAGCTCGGCGTCGCCAGCGGAGATCCGCTCCACGATCGGGTGATTCTGTGGACCCGTCTCGTTGTTGACCCCATCGATGTGGTGGCGTCGCCTGCTGAGGAGGCGGACGTCATCTGGGAGCTCGCGGACTCACAAGACTTTGGGAATGTCCTCCAGCAAGGTGTCTTCGTGGCGTCCCCGGAGCTCGCCCACGCCGTCCACGTCGATGTCGATGGCCTGGAGTCTGACACCGTCTTTTGGTACCGCTTCCGCTGTGGCGATCACACCAGCGTCGTCGGTCGCACCAAGACGTTGCCCTGTCCCGATGCGCGGCCCGAGCAAGCCCGCGTCGGCTTTGCGACCTGCCAGAACTGGATGTCGGGCTTCTATGCGAGCCACCGGTCCATGGCCGAAGCGGAGCTGGACCTCATCGTGTTTCTCGGCGACTACATCTACGAGTCGGGCACCACTGGCGCTGTGCGCGACCATGGCGCTTCGGAGCCTTTCGACCTCACCGGCTACCGCGACCGCCACGGCCTGTACCGCAGCGACGCCGACCTCCAAGGATGCCACGCCAGCGCGCCGTGGATGGCCATCTGGGACGACCACGAGGTCGACAACAACCACGCGGGGCGCATCACAGATGATGCGGACTTCACCGCGCGTCGGGCTGCCGCCTACCAAGCCTGGTACGAGCACATGCCGGTGCGCCTGCCCGCCCCCAGCGCCGAGACCACCTCCTGGGACATCTACCGCTACGTCGACCTGGGCACCCTCGCGCGTCTCATCCTGCTCGACGGCCGCCAGCATCGCGACGCCCAGCCTTGCGACGACGAGATCGGCGCAGCCTGCGATGAAGTCCACGACGACCGCACCCTGCTTGGGTTGGCGCAAGAGGCTTGGCTCGACGCCGCCTTTGAGGGCCAGAGTGCGGACTGGGTGCTGCTCGCCAATCCGGTTGTGATGCTGCCCCTCGACCTCGGCGGGGTGTTCCTCAATCCCGACCAGTGGGACGGCTACCCCACCGCGCGCGCCCGGCTCCTCGAGGCGGTGGCAGCATGGGCGCCCGGCCGCACCATCGCGTTCACCGGCGACATCCACGCCGCCGGGGTGGGCGCGGTCCCCGGGACCCCCTCCGTCTACGAGAGCACCCCCGCCGTCGCCGAGCTCATCGTGCCGGCCACCAGCTCGCGGGTCACCCTCGACCTCGCCGACACGGTGGGCCCGCTGCTCGCCAACCAGGCCCACATCGAGTGGTGGGACTGGTCGGTCAACGGATGGATGGAGGCCGTGGTGAAGGAGTCCGGCGTGGAGGCCATCTTCCACCTCGTCGACGATGTCGCCGACCCGGCCTCGGATGTGCGCGCAGCCCGTCGCTGGAAGGTGGTCCCAGGCGACCTCCGGCCGGTCGACCTCGACGCCTGAGCCCCACTTCGCATCGCCCAGGCGCTATCCTCCGAGCGCTTCTGGAGGACCGTCCCATGGCCAAGCCCCGTCTCGCACTGCACTGGCAGATTCTCATCGGGATGGCCCTCGGGCTGGTCGTGGGCATCATCGTCAACCTTGCCCAGGATCCCATCCAGGCCACCATCGCCGCGGGCGGTGTGCAAGGCGGTGTGCTCACCTTCGTCGCCAAGCTCAACGGCTTTCTGGGCGATGTGTTCCTACGAGGGCTGCGCTTCATCGCGGTGCCCATTGTGCTCTTCAGCCTGATTGTGGGGGCCAGCAGCCTCAACGACTTGAAGAAGCTGTCTCGCATCGGCGGTCGCACCATCGCCATCTACTTGGTGACCACCGCCGTCGCGATCACCATCGGCTTGCTGTTCGCCAACATCGCCCAGCCGGGCACCTGGCTGTCCCCGGAGCTGCGGGACTCGCTTGCAGCCGCCGGTGCCGATGTGGCGACCTCCAAGATGGCGAAGGCGGCTGCCCCAGATGTGTGGGCGACGCTGCTCAACATCATCCCTAAGAATCCCTTCAAGGCCCTCGCCGAGGGCAACATGCTGCAGGTCGTGTTCACCGCGCTTGCAGTCGGGGTGGCGCTCACACTCATCGCCAGGGAGAAGGCCGAGCCGGTCATCCGCGCCGCCGATGGCCTCACCGACGTCATCATCAAGCTGGTGCAGGCCATCATGCTCACCGCTCCGATTGCGGTGTTCTGCTTGATTGCGCGCGTGATGGCCAACATGGGCCTCGAAGTGCTGGGCGCTCTGCTGGTCTACTGCCTCACGGTCATTGCTGGCCTCGCAGTCATGACCTTCTTGGTGTACCCTGCGGTGCTGTGGGTGTTTGCGAAGGTGCCCCCAAAGCGGTTCTTCTCAGCGATTGCCCCCGCCCAGCTCCTGGCGTTTTCGTCGTCGTCGTCGTCGGCCACGCTACCCGTCACGATGGAGTGCATGGAAGACCGGTTGGGCACCTCCGAAGAGGTCACCAGCTTCGTCGTGCCCCTCGGTGCCACCATCAACATGGACGGCACGGCGCTGTACCAGGGCGTGGCCGCGCTCTTCATCGCTCAGCTCTACGGCATCGACCTGTCGTTCGGCGACCAGCTCACCATCGTGCTCACCGCCACGCTGGCCAGTGTCGGCACTGCGGGTGTGCCGGGAGTGGGGCTCATCATGCTCGTGATTGTGCTCCAGGCCGTGGGGATCAACGACACGGTCATGGCCGGCGGCATCGCCATCATCTTCGGTGTGGACCGCCTGCTCGATATGTGTCGCACGACCACCAATGTCACCGGTGACTGCATGGTGACCGCCGTGGTGGCGCACGCGGAGGGTGAGCTGGCGTCTCCAGACGTTGTCGCTGCCCGTCGGGCCCGAATGCGCGAGACGGGTCTTGATGAGCACCCCAAGGCGGCGCCCGAAGACGGCTGAAGCCAGTCCTCAGGTCCCACTTGCGCAGCGGACGGGATACAAATGAGCGCCTCTGTGCGCCCCGAAACTGAATCGCCATTCAGCAGTGGCTGGCGGCACCCAGATCCCCGTCCCATCCGAGTCGTTCATGCACATCCTCGAAGTCATTCTCATCCTGGCCGCTGCCGGCGCCGGTGTGTTTTCGTTCGGCAAGATTCTGTGGGAGCAGCGTCTCCGCCACATCTGGCCAAAGCGCGGCGAGATTAAGGTCGTCAACCCCGGTGGCTTTTGGCCGGGTGTGGCCGAGGTGGTCCTCCAGACCCGCGTCATCGCCAACCGGCCCGTCGCTGGCATCTTCCACCTCCTCATCTTCTACGGCTTCGTGGCATTCGGTGCGAAGAGCGTCACTCACGTGCTCAACGGCCTTCTCGGCCGGGAGCACCCCATCGCCATGGGCCCGCTCGACTTCCTCATCGACATCTTCTCGGTGCTGGTGCTGTCGGGCGTCGTGTTCATGGCGATCCGCCGCTACACCGTGATGAAAGATCGTCTCACTCACATGCTTGAGTCGGGCATTGTGTTGGCGCTCATCGCCACGCTGATGATCACCTACATCCTCGAGCGGCCCTGGGGCGCCGACCTCGGCCTGATGGGAGTGGGTGCGAAGGTCAACTGGTGGGTCCACTTCCTGGTGCTGTGCGGCTTCCCGAGCCTTGTGGCCTACGGCAAGCACCTCCACCTCATCCTGGGCCCGGTCAACGTGGTGCTCCGCCACATCACCGAGCTGCCCTCCGACCGCTTCGTGGCCGGTGGTGACCTCGACATGGGCGACGAAGACGCCGAGGAAGAGGACTTCGAGAAGGAGCTCGCCCGCGTGGGCATGCCCAACGGCGTGCTGGACTTCACCTTCCACACGCTGTTCGACACCACCGCCTGCATCGAGTGTGGCCGCTGCAACGACGCCTGCCCTTCCGCAGAAGCGGGTCTCAAGCCCCGCGAGCACTTCGTGCTGGCCTTCCGCGACCCCTCGGTCGACCGGGACGGTCTCATCGAGCTGGCGCCCCCCGACATCGTCGCCACCTGCACTCAGTGCCGCGCGTGCGACACCGTGTGTCCCGTCGGCAACCGTCCCTCGAAGTCGGGACTGGAGCTTCGCGGTCGTCTCACCGCAGAAGGCGAGTACCCGCCCCGCGCCCTCAAGGAAGGCGGTGTCGACCCGGTCACCGCAGCCGGCAACATCTTCGCGGCCGACCCCGACGACCGCACTGCCTTCATTGAAGAAAACGACATCCAGATCTTCGATCCCGGGGAGCACGACGTGCTCTTCGTGCTCGGGTGCCAGGGCTCCTACAGCCCTGAGGTCCGCCCTGTTGTGGTCGCCACCGCGCGTCTGCTCGAGTCTGCTGGCGTGAAGTATGGCGTGCTCGAAGAAGAGAGCTGCTGGGGTGAGGGGGTGCTCCACGGTGGCGGCATCATGGAGGACTGGCCCTTCTACAAGATGGAGAAGGTCGAGGAGCTGTCTGCGGCGCTCGACGAAAAGCACGACCGCACCATCCTCACCATCTGTCCCCACTGCAAAGACAACATCGGTGTGCAGATATCTGCGGCGGCCGAGGCGATGGAGAAGGACCGCTTTTCCAATGTGGTGAGCCACGTCAGCTTCCTGCTGGGCCTTGCGAAGTCCGGCAAGCTCTCGCTGGCCCCCAAGGCCGACGAGATGGCTGTGCACCACCCCTGCAAGACCATCCACAACGACGAGGCGGCTGACTTCGACGAGCTGCTCAAGATTGCGGGTGTCACTGGCAAGACCGCGGGCAACAGCCCCGCCATTCCCCGCTGCTGTGGTGGTGGTGGTGGTGGCTTCCTGTGGGACAGCCCCGCCAAGGTCAACAAGAACCGCTTCACCGAGCTGCTCGCTGAGACCAAGAAGAAGACTGTGGTCACCGGCTGTCCCGGCTGTCACCGCATGCTCGGTGTCGTCAAGGACGAGGACGCCAAGCTCGAAGACATCGCCACCGTGCTCCACGACCGGCTGCAAGCCAAGTAGGTGGCCCACAACCCCTATCAGTCCCCCGGCAATGACCTTGAAAGAGAGGATGTCGAGGCCCAGCGTGGTGCCTCGACACTTGTTGGGGCTGGAGGGGCAGTGGCGTCGGCGGCTGGCATCTTGATGGTCGCCACCGCTTGGCAGCTGCAGTCGATGCTGTGGTTCCGCTACGCTTGGCACGAGTGGTGGATCTACGCCATCGGCGCATGTGGTGCGGTGGCAGTGGTGAGCGGCGCAGGCTTCACCCAAGCCCGCAAGTGGTCCATCCTTCCGACCGTGGGCGCCACCGTGCTCGGCGCGCTGCTCACAAGCGTGTGGGTGACCTATGCGTTCGTCGATAGCGGGCTGTTTACGCTCGTGAGCGTGGTTGGAGCGGGGGTGTCGGTGTGTGCGGCCTTTCTCACCGGTCTCGGGATGGGGATGGTTCAGCGGGTCGTCGCCGCACGGGAGAAGCTCTACGCTGATCCGGAATAGTGCCCCGTGCGTTCCGCTCAATACACCTTCGCTTTGCGCAATCGGCGTCCTAAGCCAGCTAAGATGGACCAATGCTCGCCTTACTCTCCACGCTCGCCTTCGCAGCCGCGCCCACCTGCACCACCTGGGGCGAGCCCGCTTTGTTGTCCACCTGCGACGACTGCCCCGAGCTCAATGAAAGCAGCGGTGTGGTGTGGGCCCGCAACCGGCCCGGAGTGTGGTTCACCCACAACGACGCGGGCGGCACCAACAACCTCTACGCCTTCAACGAAGCCGGCGAACACCTTGAGACCCACTGGGCCAACGGCTCCGCATTCCGCGACTGGGAGGACATCGCCAGCGGCCCCTGCCCGGCCGGTGTCGAGGCCGAGAGCTGCATCTACATCGGCGATGTGGGCGACAATGGATCGAGCCGCGAGTCGGTCGACATCTGGGTGGTCGCAGAGCCAGACGAGGGCGAAGATGCCCTGCTGGTGGCCCAGTGGCGCTTGGAGTACCCCGTCGAGCCCCACGACTGCGAGGCCATTGTCGTGCATCCGTGCACCGGCCGGGTCTACCTGCTCACCAAGGAGCGCGAAGGCGAGCCGGTCGTATTTCGAGTCCCAGCCGAGCCCACTGGTCCCGACACCGTGGGCAGCCTTGAGCTCGTGGCCACACTGTCGCGCACCTGGCTGGGCGACAACGGTCTCATCACGGGTGCAGACTGGTCCGACGGCGGCGACCGCCTGGTGGTGCGCACCTACGACGGCGGCTGGGAGTGGGTGACCGACCCCGAAGACCCCGACGCCCACTGGGACACCCCGCCCACGGTCATTCCCATCGATGTCGAGGGCCAGGGAGAGTCCATCTCGTTTCACCCCGACGGCGGTGTGCTGACCACCACCGAGCGGGTGCCCATGCGGATTGTCCACCTGCCGTGCGCGGAGTCGGTCGATGCAGCCGTCTGCCCGCCTCCCGGAGAGGAGCCGGTGGACACCGGGGACTCTGGGCTGCCCACGGACACCGCTGACTCGGCCGACACCGACACCGACACCGACACCGACACCGACACCGACACCGACACCGACACCGACCCACCCACCTCAGACTCCGCCGAGGGCGACCCTTCCACGGGCAGCAAGGCGGGCGACAGCTGTGGCTGTGGCAGCAGCTCTGCGGTCCTGTGGCTCGGCGTGTTGGGACTGGGGCTGCGGCGCCGCTCCGACTGAGCCGGGCGTCAGTCCGACGACTCCAGCTCCTCGAGCACCGCCTGCCCTCTCGCCATCACTCACCCGAGCTGCAACAGCTCTCGCGCTTCTTCGGGACTCGCAATCTCCCGTCCCGCCTCTCGTGCCACGGTCACCATCGCCTCGATGAGGTCGCCATTCCCGCGGCATCGAGACCCATCCGGCAAGTAGAAGGTGTCCTCCACGCCGGTCCGCAGGTGCCCTCCCAGCTCGGCCGTCGCCCGGTGCAGGTCCCAGATCTCCTGCCGTCCAATCGCGGTCACCTGCCACGGCGAGTCGGCCGGAATCCACTCGCACAGCAGCGGCAGCAAGCGCACATCGGCCGCCATCCCCGACGCCACTCCCATCACCAGGTTCACCTCGGGCGGGCGGTCATCATGCAGCATGCCCGCTTGCCGAAACATCGCAATCGAGCGCACAATGCCCGTGTCGAAGCACTCGAACTCGGGCTTGGCGCCGTGCGCGTTCATCGCATCGAGGAACCGCTGCACCTTGTCCACCGGGTTGTCGAACAGCATCGGCGGCCAGGCCCACTTCCCGGAGCGACGCACCTTCAGGTAGTTCAGCGACCCCGCGTTGCAGGCCGCGATCTCCGGCTTTACGGCTGCCATGCATGACAGCGGACCGTCGATGTCGTCGCCAAACACGCCGGTGCTCATGTTGAGAATGACGCCCGGACAGCGCGCGCGGATCTCATCGCAGATGGCCTTGGCCACCTCGGGCTCCCAGCTTGGGAGGAAGCCCATGCCAGGGGTCTGGTTGCGAAAGTGCACGTGGAGAATGGAGGCGCCCGCGTCGGTGGCTTCCTTCGCACTGGCGGCCATCTGCTCGACGGTGACCGGCACGGGGTGCTGGGCGGGATTGGTGAGCACGCCCGTGAGCGCGCAGGTGACGACGGCCTTCATGAGGACTCCGTGGGGCAGGGGGCAGCCGTCGGACCGAGGGGTCGTGGCTGAGTGGTAGATGAGATGAAGGGTGCCGAGTCAGCCAGACCGCGCTTGTGGGGGTCAAGAATCGCACGGCGCTGAAAGTGCATCGCTCGCCGCTTGCCGATGCCGGATCGACTGGCCCGCGCGTGAGTCATGTGGGGTCAATCCGCACCAGCACGGTGCCTGCAGTCGCGGACTCACCCGGAGCCGCGCCCAGCTCGATGACCACGCCGTCCACACCCGCGCGCAAGGTGGTCTCCAGCTTCATCGCCTCTACGCGCGCGAGGACTTGTCCGGCGGTCACGGTGTCGCCGACCGCCACGTCGATGGACAGCACGGTGCCGGCCATGGGCATCACCGCAGATCCGCCAGCGGAGGCGTCTTCGGTGGTGGGAGAGGGGTCCCAGCGGCTCACTTGGAGCACGTGTCCGTTGAGTCCCACCCAGCAGAGGTCGCGGGTGCGGTGGAGGTGAGCGGTGCGACGGACCGTGCCCACTCGAATGCGCCGGCGGGGACCCTCGCCGGGCAGCAAGGCCACTTCGACCGAGGTGCCGTCGACGTCCACTGTGGTGCCGGCGCTGTGGACCCGCACTGTGGCGGCGATCTTGCCGTCGCCCAGGTCCATGTCGAGCATTTGGGGAATGGGGTGGGCGCTGCGGAAGCCCGACAGGTCGTGACGCGGCTTGGGCTGGCTGAGGACCCACAGTGCGATGGCCACCGCCTGGGTCTCTGCGTCGAGCGACCGGGCCTCGGCCAGCTCGGGGTGGGCATCGAGCCAGCGGGTGGTGGCCTGTCCGGCGGCGAAGTCAGTGGAGCGGAGGACGTTCTGGAGCAGGACTTGGTTGGTGCTGCCCCCGAAGAACACGGTGTCGTCGAGTGCGCGAAGCAGGCGTCGGCGAGCGGTCTCCCGGTCGGAGCCATGGGCGATGAGCTTGGCCACCATGGGGTCATAGAAGGCGGTGATCTCGCCGGACTCGCTCAGGCCGTGGTCCACCCGGATGCCGCTGGGAGGCGACCACAGTGCGTAGGGACCGGGCTGCGGGAGGTAGCCTTGTGTGGGGTCCTCGCAGTACAGGCGCACCTCGATGCTGTGACCGTTGAGGCGGACGTCGTCTTGGGAAATCGGCAGGTGCTCGCCCAGTGCAGCGCGGAGCTGCCACTCCACGAGGTCGAAGCCGGTGACCTGTTCTGTGACGGGGTGTTCGACCTGCAGGCGGGTGTTCATCTCGAGGAAGTAGAACGACTCCCCGTCGCCATCGAGCAGAAACTCCACAGTGCCCGCGCCCACGTAGCCCACCGACTCAGCAGCAGCGCAGGCCGCGCGTCCCATCTTGTGTCGGAGGTCCGGGTGGACGGCGGGACTGGGGGCTTCTTCGACCACCTTCTGGTTGCGTCTCTGCACCGAGCAGTCGCGCTCTCCCAGATGCAGAGTCGTACCGTGGGCATCGGCGAACACCTGAATCTCGATGTGACGGGCACCGGTGACGAGTCGCTCGAGCAGCAGGTGGGACGACCCGAAGGCCGCAGCCGACTCGGCTCGTGCGGACTGGATGGCGTCTTTCAGGCCGGTGGGGGACGCCACCACCCGCATGCCGCGCCCACCCCCCCCAGCGCACCCTTTCACCAG
>Ga0315321_10001057_pt1 | contig 21112 bp, 12 predicted proteins | sample M180m21515metaG_FD_203464 | JGI IMG/M metagenome (GOLD analysis project Ga0315321, IMG submission 203464) | Ammonia-oxidizing marine archaeal communities from Monterey Bay, California, United States - M1 80m 21515 | ecosystem: Environmental > Aquatic > Marine > Intertidal zone | place: USA...
TGCTGGTGTAAGCTTGAAATACGGGTGCTAAGCGTTGTTGCAATTGTAGTCGCAGAGAAGCGACAAGCTTTTGCGCCGCAATCAACGCATGTTCCGCTTCTCGTACACGTGCTCGAGTCTTGTTTTTCATTGGAACTGGAACGGAAACCATCAGGTTTCCATTGGCCGCTCCAATAGAACTATCGTGTTGTAAGATTGCTTGGATATTAATATCCGGGACAGATTCGGCTTGAGCGCGTCGTACAATTGTTTTCGCTTTTTTAACGCTAGCTTGTCGAGCAGCAATTTCTGGGCTGCTTTCGAGTAGATGTTCAAGAGAGGATTCCCACACGATCTGGTCGACAGCTTTATCGAGGTTACCAACTAATGGTTGGTCGATGATTTCTGTAGACCCTACAACTGCAGCAAGCACTTGCCAAGCAGCAGCGTGCTCATTTTGGGCGAGCTGTAATAAGCTTTTACTCGTATTACTTTCGATTCTCGCTTGTAGCAGATCTCGCTTACTTGCTTCTTTACTTTCAAATAGTGCTTCGACCGTCGTGGTAGCTTTTAAATTGATGTGGGTGATATTGGTAAGTAGCTCTACTTTTTTTTGTGTACAGAGAACGTTGAAGTAGCCGATTGCCACATCTGTTTGAACTCGCTGTTGTTGGATCTGCAGTGCTTGGCGCAAACGGTTGATATCGTGTTCACTGATTTCTTGATCAAGTTGCCGCTTGTTGCCACGCAAGATTTCCTGTTCGACGACAATTCCGATTTGTTCAGTGTCTGCGCTACTACCGAGTTGTTGACCGGAGAAGCCGACGCGAGTGTTGGGTCGCATACCGATTTGAGCGGCGTGACTTTGGGCAGCGCGGATATGCGCTTTTGCTACTGCGATACTAGGATTATTTTGGAACGCGTATTTTTTTAGGGCAACCAGTGTTAGAGGTTCTTCGAAAAGCGATCGATCAGCGGAGAGAGTGTCTGATTGGACGGGCAATGCGGGTAAGTTGATCACCGATTTTTCTGAAGTTAACTGAGGCCAGCCTATTGAGTCTGATTTGGTGCTTGCCCGTGGGCGCAGCGGCGTACATGCTGAGAGCAGCAGCGCAGCGGCGGTTAGTAAATATAAAGGAAGATGCCGATTCATCTCGGTTTTCCAGGGATAAATGTGCGCAGTCCTTGCGCGTTGGTATTCGTATCTGGATAAATCGGACAAAAATTAGAGGACCTAAAGAGGCTTTTAGCTTATTTTTCAAGGTAAATTAGCTTTTGTGTTTGTTTTTTGAGGGGAAATGGGCCGAATTGGCCAAAAACGCAAGGCTGCTAAGTGCTAATAATTTAGGAAACAGATAGACTCTGCAACGGGTTAGCCAAATTTGTGATTGCTGAGTAATCGCAAAACTTATTTAGATGTATCGATGGGTGGCTGATTCCATAATCGATAGGGGTCATCGAGGCGTTGTTGTTCTTGTAATAGCAACGCCTCCATTTTTTTGAGTTGGTCGGCATAACGGGGATCGTCAGCTAGATTGCGCTGCTGGGCATCAGGTTTGTTGCCCACGAGAGCAATCAAATCTTGAGCATGATGTTCAGCCAGCAGTTCTAGCGGATTATCTGCTAAGTTGAACAACTGAGTTTTTTGCACGGTGCCCTCGAGTACGTCGTACTTAATCAACTTCCAGTCACCTTGACGAACACATCTCATTCCAGGCTTAGTACCACCACAATATACTCCATAGAGAACATCCCGTATCGTTTGCTGCTTGCCAGTGAGCACAGGTAAGAAACTTGTGCCTTCATTCATCTTGGGTGGCGTAATATCGGCGAGGTCGCAGAGGGTTGCTAAGATGTCGAGCAGATAGATATTTCCTTGGGTCCGCGTGCCAGATTTAATTCCAGGACCCGATACGATGAAAGGTACTCGCCACGTATGTTCGTACAGGTTCTGTTTTCCCTGCAGTCCATGACGTCCAATGGCCATACCGTGATCTGCTGTATAGATGACATAAGTATTGTCGAGTTCCCCCATTTGCTTGAGCTTGTCTAAAACACGTCCAACTTGCGTATCAATATTTTCACTACAGGCAAATTGGCGGCCAAGTTCATTCCGCATCGTATTTGTATCCCGTTTCTCCCACACACCTGGGACGTTGACTTCGTCTCGCAACTCTGGGTGTCCATGCGGAAATGGGTGCGCTCCGAGGTAGTTAAGTGGTAATGCTGGCGTCCGCGGTTGAATCGCTGGAACATTAATTTTGTCCGTATGGTTAACCGCTCCATATTTTTTCAATAATTCGCTGTTTCCCATACGCGGGTCATGGGGGTGAGAAAATCCAAAGTAAATCAGGAACGGCTTGCTGTCTGATTGTACTTCTCGGTTACTCAGATAATCGAGCACTTGTTGCGCGTGCCAGGCACTACCATTCTCGTCGGTTGCCCCTCGATTGGTACGCTCTTTTCTGACAGTAAACTGTTCATTGGCTGCTCTAAAACTGTTGCCTACTTTACAAGTCCGCATCGTCGCGTAGCCTGCTTTGTTAAACACAGCGCCCATCGTAAATTCTGCCATATTTGGTGGCACTAATTGGGGATTTCCAGCATGTGGGTTCCTGCGATTTTTACCTTGGTCAGGAATGTGCCAAACGCTGCGACCAGACATAATCATGTGCCGTGAGGGTGTGCAGACTCCGCCAGCCCACGCGCCCATATGATACGCTCCGTCGAACACCATTCCATCCTTGGCCAATTGATCTAAGACAGGTGTGTCGAGCACCGATCGTTTGTTATAGATCTGCAAATCCCAGGGAGACTGATCATCTGCCAAAATAAAAAGGATGTTGGGTCGCTTCGCTGGCACCTGCTCGGTGGCGGATAATTGCTGGTCAATGTGACCGATGAGGATGAAACTAATCAGCAGTCCGATGGTTAAGCAACATGCTGGTTTGGGCATTCGAGGGTTCTTTCTATTTCAGGCAGCGGAAAATATTTAATTCTGTGCTTAATGGTGATGCTCTTTTTTTAGATGCTCGGGCAGCTTGAATCCACCAGCTTCTAAAAAGTTCACGAGATCGATGATTTCATTGGCGGTCAACGTATCCAATAATCCCTGTGGCATCGGAGATAATCGCGCGGGAATGATCTCATCGACAGATTTTTTGGATAGTTTTTGGATAACTGTTGGAAGTAAGAGATTTGCTACGATGTGATATTGGTCGGCGGTTGTCTTCACAATCACTCCCGAGAGGACGCGACCATCGCGCATAATCAACTGCTGGACACGATATTTTTCATTGACGTCTTTGGATGGCTCGATGATCTGCTCAAGCAGTTTTAAGCCTTTAAATCGCTTGGAAACATCAGCGAGTTCCGGTCCAAGGTTAATGCCGTGACCGCCTACTTTATGACATTGATGGCAGCGTGCTTTCATGAAAGCATCCATGCCACGCATGATGGTTGCCTCATCCTGATTTGTAGTAATCGATGTAAAATCTTTCATTTTCCATTGTTGAATAATCGTGGGTTTTTGCGCGGCTAATAGTTGCTCAGCCTCTGCAGTTGTTTTGCCAACGACTAAGATTCCTTTCATGATGACCCAGTGTCCGGGGAATGTGCAGACGTATGGGTAAACACCTGGCTTGTCCGGTACATGAAACCGAAAAACATGAATTCTCGTTTTACGAGTCGGTCCGATCATCGGCGAAGCTTCAATTATCAGGTGTTTTTTGGACGCAGGAACGAAATCTGAATTCGCATTTTTCGGATCGCGTGCCATTTCATTCGCTGCTAATCCAACTTCGGCCAGTGCGTCTGGCTGTACAAACACCATGTTGTGATCTGTGGCGTCTTCGTTGGTGAACAGTATTTTTAGTGGTTGACCAACAGTCGCCGTGATTTGTTCCACAGAAAATCGCATCCGTTCTGGTAAGCAACGGATCTTAACGGTCTTTAAGTTCTTCTGTGAGTCAAACTGCGCTTGCTTAGCACCGACGCTAGGCTCTTGTAGATTTTGAGCTTGTGAGGCGCGCCGCAATAACTGTTGTACAAAGGTATTATCCGAGTCTTCCCAGTGCTGCCGCATGGTGTGTGAATTAAGCGAAGAGGCAACTGCATAAGCAAGGTGACCACCGAGCGGATGATCTGCTACGTCGAGCATTGCAGTTAATGCTTCTTTGGAACCAATATACGACGCGGCAATCGCCGCTTGCATACGTACGATGCTATTGGAATCGTTGGCAGCTTGATTTAGTAGTTCAATGCTATCAGACATGATGGGGTGCCAATATCGAAGTTGTTCAACAGCGGCGGCACGTGCATGGTGCTCTTCGCATCGTAGCAATGCTCGTAACAGATTTGGATTTGCTTGACCGATGTTGCGATAAATCCAGATGGCTTCGATTTGGTGGTGTCGAAAACGAGGATCCGCCGGATCGAGATCATGCACCCAGTTGTCGAGAGATTTTTTGACTGCGTTTGCATCATGCATTCGCAGTTCACGTTTTGCCCAATAACGGTATCGATATTCGGGGCGTTTATGAATATCCAGCAGTTGCTCAATGGGAGCATCTGCGATTTTAGGCGGATCTTGGAGTGGCTTACCCTTCGCCGTGATTCGCCAGATCCGTCCGGAATGTCGATCGCGTCGTTCGTCTCTTAGTGAATACTGTGCATGGCCCTTGACCGGATTGTACCAATCGCAAAGATACATCGCTCCCCGCGGGCCATATCGCAAGTCGACAGGAATGAAACTTAAGTTCTTCGAAAAAATAAGATCGCCAACATACTGTTCATCGTAGCCAAAGGCGGTTTCATTCCACTTGTGAATTTCAACTCGATTGGTTGGCTTATACCGCACCTTAATAAATCCTCCTTGAAGTTCGTCTGGAAAGGTATTGAAGTCAATAAATTCAGCACCACATACGCCTGAATAAGCTCGTAAACCAGCAGGCCTTGGGTTTTGTTTTGGATAGGGAGGATCTAATGCATGAAAGGCTGCAGCGAACACGGGATGACTTGCTTGGTGTTGTCCCCAGTCATCAAAGGTCACGCCCCATGGGTTGGTGCTAGGGTAAGTTCCAAAGCTGATGAGTTTTTGGTTACGCGGTTGAAATCGAAACCAACCACTATTTTGTTGTCTGACCGGGCCATAGGGTGTTTCAACTTGTGAATGATGAAATATTGATTCACGAAAAATTAGATCGCCATCTGGTGTCCAAGCGAAGTCGTGCAAGGCATGATGCGAATCTTCCGTACCAAATCCAGAGAGAACAATCCGCCGTAGGTCGGCTTTCCCGTCACCGTCGGTGTCTTTAAGGAATGTTAGATTTGGCATTTCTGAAACGTAGACACCACCATCGCCGAATTCGAATGATAGTGGAATATGTAAATCGTCCGCAAAAACTGTCGACTTATCAGCTTTGCCGTCGCCATCGGTGTCTTCTAAGATGACGAGCTTATCGTCAGGTTCATTACCTGGGTATACGTGCGGATAGGTTTTGGAACAGCTAACCCATAGTCGACCTTGGGAATCCCAACGCATTTGAATCGGAGCGGCGATATCGGGGAATTCTTCTTCACCGGCGAACAGATTTACATCAAAACGTGGGTCGACAATGAAAGATTTCAATTCATCTTCGGCCGACATCCAGCGATTTGCGCCGCGACTTTGCGTTGTGTCCGGCAGCGGTGGCAGGTTCGAGTCGTCAATGATTTTTGGTACCTTTTTTCCCTGTGTTAAATCCCATATATGTTGGTTACGGTTGGCGACGAGTAGATCAAAATTTCGCATAGCGGGAAGGAAGTCGAGATAGCCGTATGTCTTGCTGCGACCGCCAGTGTAATAGAAAGTGTTTAATGGTCTGAACCGCCGGAAAAATTGTTTGTTCTTGTCAACAACGGTTAGTCGAACAGCTTCATTGAGTTTGGGTAATCGAATTTTAAAAAGTGATTGGAACATGAGTTGCCCGACAAGCTTATAGCCAACAGCGTTTAGGTGACAGCCATTGATGGTCAAGTCGTTGGTGGAATTACCCATAGCTTTTTCTGTTGGGGTAAAGAGGTCCACAAAGCCAATATTCAGTTCAGTGGCGATTTCTTGGATGGCTTGGCTATACGTTCGCAACCGTTTATTGTTGAGCGTCGCAGCCAAAACGTGAGCTGTGTTTTCATTGGCTATTGGGCTGAGTAAGACAATTTGAGGGCCAGAAGTTCCATTGAATTGTCGCGTTTGCAGGTCGCTGATATAGGCTTTTAGGGATTCTTTAAATTGACTTAACCCTGAGTTTCCTTGAAAGGATTCGTTAAACCCGAAAGACGCAATAATCACATCCGCTTTTTCGTGAGTCAAATGCTGTATCGTGTCAGCGAAGTTATCTGGGCGAGGCTGTAGGTCAGCGGTATCAGCGGACCAGGCGAGGTTACTAATGGTCAACTGTTGCTCAGGGTGTGCTTGTTGAACGTAGGATTCGAAATATCCAAAATGCTGTGAACGGTCTAGTAAGTTATTGCCGATTAGCGTGATGTGTGTTGTTTGGGTTAACTCGAGTGGAAGTTTGGTTGTCGTGGCCGTCTTTTGGGGGGCACGAGGAGCAGATTGACGATAGATGCCATACTGGCGATAGTCGGTGTCATCTGGTTGTGTGGGCTCTTGGAGTGTTTTTAGGGTCACTGGATTAAGCGTAGCGACGGTATCTGTTTTCTTGGTATCTGGATTAGGCAGATTATCTCTAAAAGGCGATTTGTGGTTTATCACAATTCCCATGATAATAATGACAAGCATGGCGGCGGCTATGGCGAATAAACGTGTTCGGTTGTGCACGCTGAAGGTCCTTATAAGAGCTGGTCAAAAAAGATCACCTGCCGAGTGATTTGAGCGGTGAGCAGTAAGTGTTATGATAGCCTTTGCTACTCGGCAAATGAATGACCTCTCTATGGATTTATTGATAGAGAGAAACCACAATCCTCCGAAAGACTTGGGTATGTTTACATTGCAAAATTTACGAAGTAAAAGTGAACTTGGGCGACGAATCACAGCTGCCTGTTGGTTTATTGGTGTTGTTCTGTCGACTGTTGGTTTGTTGTCACAAGACTGTGGTGCCGTAGCCAAGAAACCTGTGAACATAATTTTCTTAATGACGGATGACCAAGCTAGTTATTCTCTAGGTTGTTATGGAAATCCAGATGTCAAAACTCCCAATATTGATCAGTTAGCCCAGCAAGGGATGGTGTTTGATCGGCATTACACCACCACCGCCATTTGTATGGGCTCGCGCGCGACGGTTATGACCGGTTTGTATGAGTATCGTCATGGTTGTAATTTTGATCGTGGCCCGCTAGGAGAAAAATTTTGGCGGCAATCCTATCCAAATTTATTGCGGCGAGCTGGATACGTGACCGCTTTTGCAGGTAAATTTGGTTTTGAAGTAGAAATGCATGGTGAGTCGACAACGGTTTTACCCAGCGATGATTTTGATGTTTGGGGTGGTGGTTCTGGGCAGACAGATTTCAGGACAGAGAAGAACCCAAGTATGGCTAAATATGCCAAGGCGTATCCGCACGCGAGCAGAGCCTATGGTGCATTTGGAGCGGATTTTATTAAGACCGCAGCCACAGGTGATAAACCGTTCTGCTTGTCCGTCAGTTTTAAGGCTCCCCATCGACCCGTCCAGCCTGATCCCATGTTTGACGGGGTATACCGAGGGGCAAAATTTTTGAAACCTGCTAATTATGGACGTGAGTTTGGACAGCATTTTTCAATACAAAGTCGTCAAGGTCGACAATATGAACGATTTGATAGCTGGGGCTATCGAGATCAATATGACGAAGTTATGGCAAAGTATCACCAGTTGGTACACGGTGTCGATGTTGCGGTGGGGATGATCATGGAAGCAGTGCAACGTGCTGCGGTGGCAGATAATACGGTCATAATTTTCACTTCCGACAACGGTTATTTTTGTGGGTCTCATGGTTATGGCTCTAAAGTGTTGCCCTACGAAGAGGGGTCGCGCGTACCATTGATTATTTTTGACCCACGGCACGTCAATTCGGGCAAGAAAATTCGATGTCAAGAATTAACAGGGAGTATCGATTTTGCTTCCACAATTTTAGATTTGGCTGGAGTACAGATTCCGCGGAAACTAGATGGTCGTAGCTTACTGCCTTTATATGACCAACCCGAAAAACCAATACACGAGTCGCTGCAGCTTATCAATGTCTGGGGACCAGTAGCGTGTCATAGTTTTGCAGTGATGACAAAACAATATAAATATATTTATTGGCCTTGGGAAAAAGATAACTTTAAACCGACGGAGGAGCTTTACGATATTCCACGTGACCCATTGGAGTTGGTTAATATGGCGGCACTACCGCTGCGAGAGGCAAATGTCCCAGTATTGGATCAAATGCAGGAAATTTATGCAGAGGCAGTCGGCGATTGGACAGCCAAGGCATTTCACAAACATGGGTACTCGGAATATGGCCCAATCTTTAACCGGGATATTCCATGGAAGTGACAAACTACTTAATTTGAAAATTAGATTTTAATTAATTTCCCACGACGGCAATTGTGAATCGTATAGTAGAGAAGTAACCGCCTTCAGGTGTGAGCGGTTGTTATTGGTGGATCAACATGAATCTAATGCAACGAATAAAATTGATATACCGATTTTCCACGTTTTTTATCCTCGCGATAATTAGCCTTTCGGGGTGCAGTCGCTTAGGTGAATCAATTGCGCAGGTGTTGCCTGCAAAAAAGGTTTCACTTATTACTACTACTGTTTCTCAGACATCGAATTCAGCCCAGGCCGTCGGTGCATCAAATCAATCACCCCCATCCGTGGCAGGTGTTGTTGTGACATTGCAACCTGATGGGTTTGTCCAAGCGGATCTTGAGAGTGAATACGGTGAAATGATGGTTGTCGATGATTTCGAGGAAGATATGGATTTATTAGAAATGACTGAGTATGGTGCTGAGATTGATAAACTCAATAGTATGGCAGCCGAAGAAGAGGTATATGGTGGTGATAGGGGAATAACACCGCTGCTTTATGGCGAGGATTTCGAAATGATGACTCGTGACATGCCCAAGGAAGATCCTTATCTTACCGAGAAAGCCGAGCTATCACAAAGCATAGATATAACAGAAGAATATATGGCTTATTACGGGTATCGTGGTGAAGCGATGCAGGGACGAGAAAGTCGTCGACTATCTCAACGGGCGGGTACAACAGCGTTGCAAAAGCCGACTTACCCCAATATTCGCGATTACTTAAAGAATCGCGCAAACTAGCCTCGCTGTGTAACTTCTATGGATAGTCGTTACGCATGTCCATCGTATTAGTGCTTGGTACCAATCAAGCGAATTTGGTCAAAATCACCGGTGTCGTCAAAGCTGCCGATTCCAATTTGGCCAAAGACAAATGTTTTGTCCTTGGTAGACATAATCGGTTTTTTCATATCATCAAAGTAAACTTTAATTGTACCCAGCCTAACATCTCGCTTAACTCGCACGTGGTGCCAATCTTTGCTCCAATTCGTACCGTCCGTGCGTTCGCTGGCGATACTTACGCGAGGCTTACCGTTGACAAGAAAAATTGAGTTAGCGTGGTCGTCAGCTTCGCGGCCTAGGTGAACATAGTAAAAATGCGACGGATCTTGATAGCCAAAGAATAGACAAAGATCTTGATGACCATAGACTTCTTGTGTTGAACGCATTTGGATATCGAGTTGAAAACCAGTGACAGAAATTTCTTTAAGTAGTGCAAAGTTAACGGGTGAACGCACAGGTGGTTTGTATTGGCTGTCTTTGAACATCGAGTAAAAGGAGTTGCCGTTCTGCTTAACAACTTTCCAGGCAGCGCTATCCGTTGGTTGCCAGCGCGAGGCATCATTATCAAAATCCTCTTTAAGGAGATTCACTGGGCTAATTGTCTTAACGATATCTTTGAAGAGCTTACCAACGCGCCGGTCTTCTGGTTGGCCTGATGCATCTTTGCTATCATTGTTGTCACTAGCAACGATGGCATTACTCATACAGCTATAGAGCAATAAGGTTAGTAATGTAGCGCTAACAAGTAGTCGTCGTAAGATCAAACTCATGATCTGTGTCTCCCCACAAAAGATAAATATATCTATAAAATTAAAAAGTGAATCACATGTATCGACAGATCCATTATCTATTATTTATTGTTGGTTCGATAGGGTTTGTATACCAAGCGCAGGGAGCTGAGTTAGTTACAGCGACGACGGCGTTGGACCGACCTAACATTTTGATTATCTTGACGGATGATCAGGGTTGGGGAGATTTAAGTCTAAACGGCAATAAGAACTTAGAGACGCCGCATATAGATGCGCTGGCAGCAACGGGTGCTCAGTTTGACAGGTTTTTCGTATGCCCAGTCTGCTCACCAACTCGCGCTGAATTTCTAACAGGTCGCTATCACCCACGTGGTGGTGTCTTCAGCACGAGTGCCGGTGGGGAACGACTTGATTTGGACGAAGTAACGATCGCCGATACCTTTAAAGCCGCAGGATATGCAACCGGCGCCTTCGGTAAGTGGCACAACGGAATGCAATATCCTTATCACCCAAATGGCCGTGGGTTTGAGCAATACTACGGATTCACGTCAGGTCACTGGGGTCATTATTTTGACCCAGTACTGGAATATAACGGTGCCTTGGTGCGAGGCAGTGGTTTTTGTGTTGATGACTTTACCAACAAAGCGATGGAGTTCATCGAAGATAGTGTCAAACAGGATAAGCCGTTCTTTGCGTACCTGCCTTACAACACTCCGCATTCTCCAATGCAAGTGCCCGATCGTTTTTGGAAGAAGTTTGATGGTGCAGAACTTGGAATGAGAAACCGTGATCCCAAAAAAGAAAACGTTCAACACACGCGAGCAGCGCTTGCTATGTGTGAAAACATCGACTGGAATGTTGGGCGTTTACAGAAGAAACTCCGAAAACTGGGAGTCGCTGATAACACGATCGTCGTTTTTTTTCATGATAACGGTCCCAACGGAAGTCGCTGGAATGACGAAATGCGAGGTCGAAAAGGTTCCACGGACGAAGGCGGTTGTCGCTCACCACTGCTTATCAGTTGGCCTGAAAAGATCAAGCCTGATACGTTTGTAACTCAAATTGCTTCTGTCACTGACCTCCTCCCTACGCTAACAAATCTGGCTGGCATTAATCTGATTGGCGAAAAGCAGCTTGATGGCATGGATTTATCCTCATGGATTGCTCAACCACAAAAGGAACCTAACAACCGAATTATCATTAACGCTTGGAAAGGCAAAGTTAGTGCTCGCAATCAACAGTATCGTCTGGATAATATGGGCCGTCTCTACGACATCATAAAGGACCCGCGTCAGGACAAGAACATTATTGACCAACAACCTGCAATCGCGCAACTGCTGGGCCAAGCTGTTGCCGACTTTAAAGCAGACGCATTACAGGATTACAACACCACCAATGATGGACGTCCGTTTGTAATCTGCCATAAAGACTATCGCTGGACTCAGGTTCCAGCTCGCGATGGTATCGCTCACGGGAATATTATCCGCTCCAACAAATTTCCTAACTGTTCGTACTTCCTAAATTGGAACAGTACTGAGGACAAGATTACATGGCCGGCTCAGGTTCAACATTCAGGCCGATACCGTGTCTTCTTACATTATACATGCAAAGAAGAAAATATAGGCTGTCGGGTTCAATTGCAATTCAATCAATCGACCATTTCGCGAAAGATCACTGCAGCTCATGATCCAGCGGAAGTCGGAGCGAAAGAAGATCGAGTATCGCGTGCCGAATCTTATGTGAAATTCTTTAAGCAGATCGAACTTGGTGAAATGGACTTGAAAGCTGGAGCAGGTGATTTGACACTGACTGTTCCGGAAATGCCTGGCGACGCAGGAATTGAATTCAGATTGTTGATGTTCCAGAGAATATTGCAAACCGAATGACAATAAGAAAACGGATAAAAAGTGGGCCTTTGGTGTTGATTGCATGTCTTTGTGGACTGGTTCCAGCGTGTCATGAACCGACAATATCGGTCGATGTATCTGACACTTCTGTGGTACCAACAGTTAAGCAATCGTTGCCGTTAGGAACGAGCGTCGAGGTCATTGGTCACTGGCAAGTCGAAGATTTTGATAAAGACATTGTGCAATTTGCAACCGTATTTTGGGAAGCAGAAGATTCCGTCAGTTTGCGGAAGTTGATTAGAGAGACGAATCTTGTGCAAGGCAAGCGCGTTCTTGAGATCGGCACCGGAACAGGTTTGATTTCTTTATGTTGCTTGCAGGCTGGTGCCAGCGCCGTGGTAGCAACGGATATCAATCCACAGGCTGTTGCCAATGCACAATATAATTGTTTTCAGTTAGATATCCCGAGTGCGTCTGAAAAATTCGATGTACGTTTGGTAGGTGCTGACAATTCGGGGGCGTTTGAGGTGATCGCCAATGGTGAACAATTTGACGTCATTATTTCCAATCCACCGTGGGAAGATGGTACAGTTCAAAAAATTGAGGACTATGCATTTATCGATACACAGTTTGCACTACTCGAATCTATTCTGTCAGGCTTAGATCAACATTTGACGGCTAACGGGGAAGCCTATTTAGCGTATGGATGTGTGACGGCAATTCGAGAAATCTATCGCCGCGCGGAGCGGCATGGTTTGCAAGTTGAAAAACTTGATGAACGCGAATTGGACGGATTAGAAAATCTCTTTTTGCCAGGTATGTTGCTGAAAATTACTCGGCCGTAGCCATCGTTGGCAAATGTTATAGGTTGAATCTCACAGTGTCATCGTAGGATAGTGTGGGACTGAGTAGCTGCATGTCTTGCGGGATAAAGTGCATCGCAACGGCGCGGCGGGGGAAATCGCTGCGGTTGGTGGAAGACTGATGGAACACGTTGCCATGATGAATTGAAATGCCCCCCTGCGCCACTGGTGCGGCGGTCATTTCATACTGTTGCGCTATATGATTAGGAACTTGGAGATTAAATGGCTCATCAGGGGGAGCGACGTGATCGACGACTCCCGTGAGGTGACTGCCGTTGGCAAAATAAAGGCAGCCGTTTTCAGTAGTAGCAGCGTCGAGTGCGACCCATACGGTGACTTGTCGTTGGTGATCAGTTGGGTCAAAGTAATAATTGTCTTGGTGAATGGGTTTAGGCCCACCATGGTGTGCTGGTTTCATAAAGACTTGACTAAAAAAAATACAGACATCAGGTCCAATGAGCTGCTCTACGATCTGCTTTACTCGAGGAACTAGCGCTAGTTGCTGAAACGCCGGCCGATGGAAAACAGGGTCGTCGAGTTTTCTCAGCGGCGAATCTTCGTCAGCAGTCTTTTCTAGAAACCAATTTTTTTCTTCATCGCTAAGATTGTCACGAACATACTGGCCCCAAATGCCAATATCTTTGATCGCCGATTCGATTTGAAGGACTGTAAAAAATTCATCAACCGTCAAATGGCCGTCTTGTTGGAACTTTTCGAGTTGTTGGTTGCTGAGCATTTGGTGGTTTTTAAAACAGAGCAAAAAGCGGATTGCATTTGATTACGTCGTTGGTGACTGTTTTCGACGGTAGACTTCGGCGCAATGTTTTGAACATGTATTACGATCATTCTCTTGGGAACAGTCTTTGCAGATGACGCTTTTTTTTTCGCAAGAGGAGCAATGGATTATGAGATCTCCAGGGTCTCCGCAGTGTGGACAAAACGAATAACGCTTTGATGGATTTAAATTAGTGTCTACGGACACTCGATTATCAAACACAAAGCACTCGCCGTTCCAATGGCCGTCGGGATAGGCTTTCAGATAGTCGAGTATACCGCCCTTAAGTTGATACACTTCTTTGTACCCTTCGCGTTGCATTGCAATGAGCGCTTTTTCACAGCGAATACCGCCAGTACAGTACATGAGCACTTTCTGATCTTTATCGATACCACTATTTTCAATCCATTCAGGAAATTCTCCAAAGCTATTTAGCCTTGGGTCAATTGCATCTTTAAACATGCCGATTTCTGTTTCACAGATATTCCGAGTATCGATGACGACAACGTTTTCTTCTGTGCTGAGCGTGTCATGCCATTGTTGAGGTGAAATGTGATTGCGATCGCCATCTGGTAGAATTGACTTATCCTTAATAGCAACAATTTCATCACGGATTTGCACTAGCCAACGCTTAAAGGGACGATCTTGGGCGTAACTATCTTTGAATAAGATATCCCCATACTCCTGTTGCAAATACTCTTTGAACTCGCGTATTCCTTGGGCTGAACCCGCAATGGTACCATTCACTCCTTCGGTCGAGAGCAACGTCAGTCCAAAGAGTCTGAACTTAAAGCCGGCGCGCTGTAGTTCGCTACGGCGCGCCGCTAAATCCGCTTCTTCAATGGCGACGAATTTGTAGAAGGCGGTAATCGTATAGGTATCTGGCATTGAGCGATAGTCTGAGGAATATTTAGATTATTGAATTTCAAAAATGGCTTCAATTTCCACGGCAGCTCCGGTTGGCAAAGCAGCAAAGCCCAAGGCACTACGGGCGTGATAACCATCGCCGTCTTTGCCAAATATTTCGTGCAATAGATCTGAGCAACCATTAATGACCAAATGTTGATCGGTAAAATCTCCCGCTGAATACACGCAACCAAATACTTTAATAACTTTCAGCCCATCGAGTGTGCCGTGAGTGTTGTGTACCGATTGCAGGATTTTGATAGCACAATCCTTTGCGGCTTCGTAACCTTCCTCAACACTAACGTTGGTGCCAAGGATACCTTTGGCGGTGCTAGTGTGCCCGGATGTGATTAGTTGGTTGCCGCTGCGAATACAGAGATTTAAGTAGCCTGGTTCAGAGGAATTAAATTCAATACCGAGTTCTTCAGCTTTTTGTTGTGCGCCCATTATGTTCTTTCAAATTTGAGTGTCGAAGTCTGTTATGCGTTTGTGAACCGTCAATTTAACATGCAAACGACAATGATGGAACTTGTTGTTGCTAACTAGCTAATGGATATTGGTGTGTTATCTTCGTCGCCGCTGCTGCTTAAATTATCATTAGTGCATTAACAGTTGTTTGTTTATTATGTGTATAATAGAAACACGATCTAATGGATAATTCGCATTTAATTGATTTAACGGATGGAAAAGCATGAACATCAAGAAACAAAATCGTCGTCACTTTCTCAAAACTACCGGTGCAGGTGCAACGGTGTTGTCTGGGATTTCCACGGGAGTTTTCTCGAGCGTTGAAGCAAAAGCATCGACGGCACCTAGCGAAAAAATTAATATTGCCTGTGTGGGTACTGCCAATCGAGCAGCTGCGGATATCGCTGGTGTGAAGGGTGAGAATATTGTGGCAATTTGCGATATTGATTCCAATTATCTCAATCGAGCTGCAGGTCAGTTCCCCAATGCGAGAAAATACGAAGACTACCGAGAGCTGATCGAACAGGAAGGTGATCGCATTGATGCAGTGGTTGTCGCTACCGCAGACCATTCACACGCTCCGGCAGCGTTGCGAGCTATTCGAGCTGGCAAGCACACATACACAGAGAAGCCATTAAGTCATACAGTTTTCGAAGCGCGGTTGATTGCCTCGGAGGCTGCTAAGTACGGAGTTGCGACTCAATTAGGCACACAGATTCATGCGGGTGAGAATTACCGCCGAGTGGTAGAAGCGATTGGCTCGGGGGTATTAGGAAAAATTACAGACGTACATGTATGGGTAGGAAAAGGTTGGGGTGGAGGCGACCTACCCACTAAAGATCAAATCACAGCAGCACCGGATAATCTAAATTGGGATTTATGGTTGGGGCCTGCTGAAGAACGTCCTTATGCTCCCGGACGTTATCATCCAGCTAATTGGCGTCGCTGGTGGGCGTTTGGTCAAGGTACACTAGGAGATATGGCATGCCATTACATGGACTTGCCGTTTTGGGCATTAGGATTACGGCATCCCATATCGTGTAAAGCGACTGGACCTGAAGTGCACCCAGAAACATGCCCATTGGGATTGAAAGTGGAGTATGTATTCCCAAAGACGGATAAACATGACCAGCTTAATTTCACTTGGTACGATGGCAATATGATTCCTAAAGAAATCGAAGGCCAACGAGTGCCGGGTTCTGGTGTAATGTTCATTGGTGAAGAAGGAATGATGTTTGCAAATTACAGCAGCTATCGTTTGTTTCCCATCGATAAATTTACGGGTTGGACTCCACCGGCACAAACGATTGCCAAGTCGATTGGTCACCATGCAGAGTGGATTAAAGCATGTAAGGATGGGTCACCGACCACGTGTAATTTTGATTACTCAGGCGCTTTGACAGAAACCGTACTGTTGGGCAACGTTGCCTATCGTACAGGCGAAATGTTGGAATGGGACGCTAAGTCATTAACGGCAACTAACTGCCCAGCGGCTGGTAATTACATAACGAAAGAATACCGCAAGGGATTTGAAATCCTGTAAAGGATGACTTGCATTTGCTGGTGAATAGCAGCGTCAAATTTATTCTGCAAAAACACTGTCCATTACGGAAGATATTTTAATTGTATCTCGGTATTGGGCAGTTTTTCTTTTAACGCGGCGACTCCCTCTGCGGTGACCGCTGTCCGTGTTACTTTGAGATCTTTGAGTGTCGTCAAGTCTGCAAGGTGTGGTAGTCCAGCATCAGTGATGGTGGTTGAACCAAGGTGCAAGAATTGAATATTTTTCATGCCTTTGAGGTGTGCTAGACCGTCGTCTGACAGCGAGGTGTTGTCTAGGTTGAGCCATTGCATGTTAACGAGCCCAGCGAGTTGTTCGATTCCTGAGTCAGAAAGAGCGACACGCCATAGATTGAGCTTAGTTAGTGTTGTGATCTTCGATAAATGGCTCATGCCGATATCGGAGATCACACTGTTCTCACTGAGGTCAAGGTCCGTGAGATTTGTTAGCGGGGTGAGCTGTTCAAGTCCAGCATCGGTAATTTGCGTTTGTGAGATACGTATTTTTTTGAGCTGAGGGTGTTGTTTGAGTGCAGTGAGCGAAGCGTCGTCAATTAGTGTTTTGGCGAGATATAATTCTTCTAAGTTTTCTAGAGGTGCAAGGTCTGATAGATTTTCGCCAACCCAGAGGTGGTCGAGTAAGAGTGCTTTGAGGTTGGTGAGTTTACCAATGTCAGCCAGAGCTCCGTCATCGACAGTTGTTATTCCACTTTCACCAGAAAGTCTAAGTGCACGCAATTTACTTAAGCCAACGAGATGGGCCATGCCAGTGTTACTAACGCCGCATCCACGTAAATCTAAGTTAGTTAGGTTATTGAGTTGACCAATAGTCTCCAGTCCAGCGTCGGTGATTTGTGTTTCATTGAGGCGTATAGAAGTAAGGCTTGGGAGTTTAGAGAGTTGTTGGAGGTCGTTATCTGTGACTGGACATCCGATCAGCGAGACTTCTGTGATTTGACCATCCTTATTTGCCTTGAATTTAGCACCGAGTGTTTGTAACGCCTCAACGGTGAGTGAATCATCGGGTTCAACGACGAGTGGTTCACTCTTTCCCTGTGGTAGAGGTACTGTATGGTCTTGTAAGGGTGGATTGTTGGAATCGTTGTCGCAGCCAGTAAGAGCAACGAAGGATAGGGAAAGAATAGTAATGACCAGAGTTTTCATCTAACAGCGACTTTCGATTATATAGTGATGGAATTCATAGGATTACAGAAAAACCAATATACCATATAATGGGTACGTCAACGAATCACGATAGGTTGTCGTTTTAATGTTCGCGCCGAGCGGTGCGGATGGTCCAAATCAAGCAGAGGCTAGCGGCGGTAAGCAGGCTCCATGCAAGCCATTGGGGGAGCAAAACTGTATATTGATTTGACGATCCAGAAGCGGATATATCTAATTGTGATTTAGCAATCTCGCTAGCTTGCACGCTGAGTAGGTAGGATTCGATTAGTAAGAATTGCAATCCGAAAACCAACAGGATAATGCCGGCCATTAAGTATTGTGGGGGTTGGATTTTCATGTTTGTGCTATTCTGCTATTCTGGTTAATGTCACCGGTTGGCTGAGCTAAATTAGTGGTGATGAAATTTAACTGAACATCTACAAATAGGTGTCGATTTAATTTTGTAGGTTCTCCAGAAACGGTCGGATTAAAACGGTTATAGCCCCGTTTTACTGAAAAATTAGCATCTTTTGGCTATGATAGATTTTCAATAAAGCGATTTCGATGTGAGCGAGCACAAAACAGAAAGTAATCTTGCCGAGGGAAAGAATAATCTCTTTTCGCGCAGCTTTATTGCAATTTGTTTGACGCAATTGCTTACGGGCATTAATGACAACACCTTCCGCTGGCTCGTTATTGGAATTGCCAAAGATTATGTTGAGGTTGGTAATCTGTGGGGTTTGAGTCAAAGTGCGGTATTGGGCTTGGGCCTAGCGTGTTTTGTATCTCCTTATATCCTGTTGAGCACCTACGCTGGTTATGTATCGGATCGTTTTAGTAAACGCTCGGTGATCGTCGGTTGTAAGATCGCTGAAGTACTCGTCATGCTTCTCGGGACGCTGTCTATTTGGTGTCAATCACCACTGATGATTTTCGTTTCACTGACTTTTATGGGTGCTCAGAGCGCCATGTTTTTTCCAGCGAAGATGGGGGCATTGCCGGAAATTGTGAAACCCAGCAAATTGTCACCTGCCAATGGGTTCTATAACATGATGACCGTGGTCGGAACGTTATGCGGGATGTTTATTGGGAGTTGGTTGGCGGATATAACAGCGCCCCAAGGAACCGAACATACTTGGAGCTTGATTGGTACGGTAGTCATTGGCATCGCCGTTACCGGCACGATTTTTAGTTTGATGATTGAGCCACTGAAGGTCGCCAATTCCGAGCGACTCTTTCCTAAAAACGCACCACGATCGATGCTGGAAGATATTCGTATCCTACGGCAACAACCCGCAATGTTTCGCATTGCGCTGGGGATCATGTTCTTTTGGGCTGTGAGCGCAGTGGCTCAGAACAATATTGACCAGTTTGTCGTCGAAGCGGGTGGGGGTCGCGAGGTCGACAAAACTCCGTTTTTAATAGCGGTCGTAGTTGGGGTTTGTATTGGATCAGTGCTAGCTGGTTTGTTATCAGGTGATCGTGTTCAATTAGGGATCCTGCCAATTGGCGCCTTTGGAATTGCGATAAGTTCTATGATGTTGTTTACCATCAATAGCACCATCTTTGATGAAACTCAATTAGGAATCATGGTTAGGGAAATACCATTGATTTCAGTCGATGATGGCAACGAGTCGGAAGCACCTCCGCCGGATATTGACCAGTTAGCGAGAGATCCTGTAAATCAGGGCCCTGAGACTGGGAAAGGGTTTGCCGTCGTACGATTAGTGCGCGGGATGCCGGCAGCGGACTCGGGTATAGTTAAAGACGATTTAATTGTTTCGGTAAATGGGGATACGTTAACAATAAATAGAACGTTTGAGGATCATATTGCTTCTTTTCGAGCACTAACAAGTCAAGAATCTGGGCAGAAGGTTGCTGTCGTCGTGCAGCGTAGCCAAATCGAAAAACCACGTTCCAATTTAGGATTAAAACTAGTTGATCCTCAGACGATGACTTTTAATTTAAGTGTTGAACCGAGTTCGCGAATAAAATGGGAATATTATTTGGCGTGTCTATTATTAGGCGGAGTTGGCTTTAGTGCGGGTTTATTCGAAGTACCGCTTACAGCCTATATACAACATCGAAGCCCTAAGAAATCGCTAGGCGCAATTCTGGCGGCAACTAATTCAATGACATTTGTTGGAATGCTCATTCTCAACGGAGCATTTATGGGATTGCGAATGGATATTGGTGGTGAACCGTTGTTGTCGGCACGGGGAGTCTTTTTGATAATTGGCGTATTGACGATCCCAATTGCAGTCTACATTGTGTGGCTGATTCCTTCCGTGACGATCAAATTTATAGTGCTCACGCTGAGTAAAACACTGTATCGAGTACGGCTTGAGGGTATTGAGAATATTCCGGAGTCCGGTGGTGCATTGTTGGTACCCAATCATGTAACTTGGATCGATGGGATATTGTTGTTATTGGCAAGTGAGCGTCCGATACGGATGGTCGTCTTTGCCGGTAATTTTTCAGGAAAGATCATCAATATGTTTGGGCGATTGTTTGGTGTGATTATGATCACACCTGGTCGCCGCAGTGTTGTACGATCGCTAGCTACAGCAGCCAAAGCTTTGGATAACGGTGAACTTGTTTGTATTTTTCCCGAAGGAGCGTTGACTCGTTCTGGTCAAATACAAGCATTCAAGCCAGGTGTACTAAAAGTTTTGCAGCGAACTGAAACAGATGTTCCGGTGATTCCGATATACTTAGATGGTTTGTGGGGGAGTGTATTTAGTTTTGATCGTGGACGATATTTTTGGAAAATTCCCAAGCAAATACCATATCCTGTATGGATTCACTTTGGTGAACCCTTGCACGATGTGCATAATGTACATATGGTTCGCCAAGAAGTCGCCCAGTTAGGAGCAGTAGCAGTGAACAACCGCATTCAAAATGAGATTCGTGTGACATGTGATTTTGTCCGTGAATGTAAACGTAATCGCGCCAATAAAGTTGTGGATTCAAGTGGTGTCGCGTTGAGTGGCAAACAGCTCCTTTTGAAATCTCTGGTTGTGCGGAGGCTACTGAATCGCCACGCCTTGTCAGCGGACGAAGAATTCGTGGGGTTGTTGATTCCTCAAAGTGTTGGTGGAGTGGTGGCTAATTTGGCGTTGGCACTAGATAAACGAGTGGCCGTCAATTTGAACTATACCGTAAGCGCTACGGTTTTAAATGCTTGTTGTGAAGTGGCTGGGATCAAGACGATTATTGCTAGCCGTTTAGCAATGAAGAAGTTTGAATTTGATGCTAGTGACATAGACGCTGAGTTGTTTTATTTAGAAGATCTTCGAAAACCACAATTTGCCCCGACGTTTTTTGAGCAGCTTGGTGGCTGGTGGACGGCGAATATTACATCGGCAAACTCGATTATTAAATCTCTGGGCTTAGATGAAATTGATCCCAACGATATCTTGACAGTGATTTTTACGTCAGGTTCAACCGGAGTACCTAAGGGTGTAATGTTG
>Ga0315321_10001058_pt1 | contig 21109 bp, 15 predicted proteins | sample M180m21515metaG_FD_203464 | JGI IMG/M metagenome (GOLD analysis project Ga0315321, IMG submission 203464) | Ammonia-oxidizing marine archaeal communities from Monterey Bay, California, United States - M1 80m 21515 | ecosystem: Environmental > Aquatic > Marine > Intertidal zone | place: USA...
GTTGTCACCGAGTGGTTCGGTCATGACATGGCAACGGCACTGAAGCATTACCATCAAGTGATGCCCGCAGACTTTGCGCGTGCACGCGCACAAGACCCATTCAAGCAAGCTGAAAAAGTGACGCCAAAAGCGACGCCAGCACTCCCGAGAATGGAAGAGAATGGGCAAGCACCCATAAAAAAAGGCATTGAAAACACCGTAGAACACGGAAGTTATCAATGCCTGATGACCCCTACGGGACTCGAACCCGTGTTACCGCCGTGAAAGGGCGGTGTCCTAGACCGCTAGACGAAGGGGCCGTCGTAGCTTTCATCGACAAGCTCAACTCAAAATTTGAGCAAACCTCGCCAACGAATGGGGGTTTTACCTAAGAGGTGGCAGGCTCGTCAAGGGTTCAATGAAAACGCCCAAAAATGATGGCGCCAGCTCCTACCCAAAGACAGAGCAATCAAACCCAACCTACAAAAAAAGAGCCCCTGATTCGTCGCCAGACTGCGGTGAATCAACACTCGCACGATCGGCTCTCAAGGGCGCTGCAGATGCCGGCTATCTTGGCCTCAGGGATTGCCCCCAGACCTGCCAATGGAGCCCGCCTAGGACTCTACCGGAGCGTCACCCGACTCCAAACTTCGCTGAATTGCGTCGTAGACCTCCCGCCGATGGACAGGCACCTCACGTGGCGCCTCAACGCCAAGTCGTACCTTGTCTCCGCGGATCTCCACCACAACGATTTTGATGTCGTTGTTGATGACGATACTTTCGTTCTTCTTTCTTGATAAAACTAACATGATCCAGTCCTTTCTAACCGGCCCGATTCTTTTCGATTTCGTGTTTGCCTAACGTGCCAAAGTACGGCAGGAACCATACTGTTCTTCTGGTGCTGAAATCACCGCCACGTAGGCCGGTTGTTTTTGCGTGACATTTCCATTAAGTGTCAGCTCTTCCGTCCACCCTCAACTCTATGCCAAAAAAAGTGCGCGTCAAGGAAATACGACTTGACAAGTGCCGATTTCTGACCTTTGACCCCTCATAATATGCCAACAACGCTAAAAACCAGCCTGTTTTGCAAGCAATTGCTAACGTTTGCTACCCCGTACCCTCCCAATTGGCCCAAACCCCCTCTGTAGAGGCATTTTGTTGCCGTACCGACGACCACAAGAACAATGCTGGACACTTGTACCCAGATCATTCAGATCACAGCACTGTGTTCATGTCACCTTGTCGCACCTTCTCTGCCGCGTATCATCCCATAACAGCGAGAACCTGCCTAAAACGATGCAGGCCGGCGAAATCGCGGTCACCTTCATGGGATCGCCAGAACCCTTTGCCCGCCTTGATCGTCTTATTGGAGTAGGGTTGTTATGATTCCCACCGTTTGCACCATTGCTCCACACCGACTTGGTTCTCCTGCAACCCTTCCTCGTTTTACTGCCCTGAATCAGCCTCGAGCCAACTGAACCACCATGGTCCGCGCCATCCATAACTCCGACGAACACTCCCCTTCGAAAGTCGGTGAGCCTTTCACGGTGGACACAGCCGCCCGGATGCTACCGCTAGTGCGTCGAATCATGGCCGACATGGAACGGCTCAATGAGACTGTGCAACGGCAACGAGAACGATTGAGCGTGATCGATCAATTGCCTGACACGATTGACCAGCCCGATTACCAGGAAGAGCTTGCGGACATTCGCGGCTCAATGGAATCAGAAGAGCTGCAGCTGAAAGCCTGCATTCGCGAATTGAACGCGTTGGGTTTGGAACCGCACATGCCATTCGACGGCTCAGTCGACTTTCCTGCCGTCATCAATCGACGCGCCGTCTGCCTATGTTGGCACCCTGATGACGAGAGTGTCGAGTACTGGCACGAAATGGGCGAAGGTTTTTCGGAACGCCAAAAGCTTGATACTCACATAGCACACTGATCGAACTGCGAATCTCAGTTGCCGCCCCCCCGGAAACTGCGGCTGAGTTCACACTCCTGCTGAATTCGCCGGCTCATCAATCGCTGCGACCACCAGACGGTCAGTTTGCCTTTTTGAGAAGGAAGCCGCACCGCGAGTAAGCATTCTCGTTCGCGGCACTTACAAACTCAGGGCGTGATGAATACCTGCAATGCCCTGCAACCATGGGCTCCAAGCACGAGGCTCTGTTCGATGTCTGCAGTCTTGCTTGGACCGGCCACAAAGATTCCAAATGGATGCGGAGGCTTCCCTACCCGTTCGTACGCTTCGTGCATGTTACTGACCACTTGGCTTCCGGACACCACGATGGCAAGGTACTGAGCAATGAACAACATGACCCTTTGCGGCAGACTATCGCCGTCAATCCAGATCGCACCGTTCTCTGCTACTGCGAAATCACCTTGAACAATGGTCCAGTCGAGAGTCGCCAGTGCGTGTGGATCATCGATCATCGACACATCGACGTTTCCTTTGGCAATTTCCGGCACCAACGAAGCGACCCGAGTCGCCTCGGAGAAAACCGGGATAGCCTCGAGAATCGCGGTAGCATCTTCTGGCCGATCCAGCCGGTGCGGTTGCCCTCCCACGGCTTGCACCATCTGGCAAAAATGCTCCAGTGGATCATCAAATGTGGTGAGCTCTTTGAGGTCTATTTCGGGCAACTCTGGACCATCGACCAAGCGACTTTCCAGTCGGTCCATGATGGCACGCCGACTTGTAGTCGTCGCGGCAACGAGAGTTTCTTCTGATCCGTTGGATAACATTTCCTAGCCCTTTCGATTCTTCTTATACCATTCACGAAAACTCTCAGCCGGAGGTTCCGGTAGCTCTCTCGCGATAGTCCATTTGTTCAATCGGTTGTGAGTCATCCAGCGTGGAGCCCACTTCAGGCCAGTGCGTCCAATTTTCCCAGCCGTCGTGAAAAGCATCGGGTATCGGAACAGCAACGAGGCACCTCGCATGCTAAGACGCTTACCAAACGACAACAGGCCCTTGCCGACCAATTCTTTCCGCCAAGCGAGCAATTGATGGTGAAGGGGGATTTTGACAGGGCAGACATCACTGCATGATCCACACAGGCTGCACGCGTACGGCAGACTTTTGTAGCTTTTGGGATCGCGAGTTGGTGACAACACGGACCCAATCGGGCCGGGGACAGTGGCGTGGTAACTGTGCCCTCCGCTGCGACGATACACGGGGCACGTATTCATGCAGGCACCGCACCGGATGCAATGCAAAGCGTCACGAAATTCTTTGCTGCCCCGCAGGCGACTGCGACCATTGTCCACCAAGACGATGTGCAATTCACTTTCCGGATCTCGTGGCCCATGAAAGTGAGACGTGTACGTTGTGATGGGTTGCCCGGTCGCAGATCTGGCCAACAATCGAGTGAAGACTGCAAGATCGCCGAAGCGGGGAATCAATTTTTCGATTCCCATGCAGGCGATGTGAACCCGGGGCAGTGATACTCCCAAGTCTGCATTGCCCTCGTTGGTGCAAACCACAAACCCGCCGGTTTCAGCGATCGCGAAATTGACGCCGGTGATTCCAACTTCTCCAGCCAAGAACTTGCCCCGCAAGTGTCCGCGAGCAGCTTCGGTGAGATATTTCGGGTCAGAAGCTCCCTCCTCAGTACCCAAATGTTCATGAAACGTTTCACCCACCTCTTCTTTTTTGATGTGAATGGCAGGCAGAACAATATGGCTGGGCGTTTCTTCGCGGAGTTGAACGATGCGTTCGCCAAGGTCAGTGTCGACCACGTCGATGCCATTGGCTTCGAGGCAGTGATTCAACCCGCACTCTTCGGTCAACATCGACTTACTTTTGACGATCCGCCGCGTCCCGTGTTTTTTGAGAATTTTGAGCACAATGTCATTGTGTTCATCTGCATCGGCAGCCCAATGTATGGTCGCCCCCAGGGCCGTCGCATTTTTCTCAAACTCGGCAAGATATTGGCCGAGGTTCGCAACCGTGTGCGTCTTGATTTGCGAAGCGACTGACCGGAGGTACTCCCATTCCGGGACAGTGTGTGCTTGCTTGTCACGTTTACTGCGAACAAACCAGAGAGCCTTGTCATGCCACTCCGAACGCTCATCGTTAACGATAAACTCGTGCGCAGCAGTGGGGTGGTCAACAATCGGAAGCTTCACGGCAATACTATCTCAGAAAACAGGCTTCAATGGGTCTCAGCGGCGTTATAAACAGGTCGTCCAACCAAGATCTGCGCAACATGCATCACTTGAATGGGCCTTTTCTCTCGGCGAATCAACCCTTGCAGATGCATCAGGCAACTCATGTCAGCTGACGCGAGCACTTCGCTACCACTTTGAATGTGGTCTTGCACGCGGTCGCGCCCCATCGCAGCAGATACGTCTGGTTCGTTTACCGCAAACGTGCCTCCAAAGCCACAACACTCATCGTCACGTTCGGGCTGGCACCACTGAATGCCCCCCACCAAATCAAGAATACTTCTGACTTTATCGACTCGTGGGGTCATTGATTCGCTGCAACTAGCCATTCTCAATTCCCGAAGCCCGTGGCAGCTTTTGTGCAAGGACACTCGGTGGGGGAACTGGACGTCGAGTTCACTCACCTGCAACTCGTCATGCAAATATTCGCAGAGATCAAATGTCCGGTCGCGAACATGGTTATACGCCGGATCATCGTCTGCAAAGTAGTCGCCGTAATGCTGCCGAACCATTGCCGTACAAGATCCTGAAGGGCAAACAATGGTCTCATAATCGGCAAACATCTCGACAAAACGCTTGGCCACGGGTTCCGTCTCAGAATTACAGCCGGTGTTGGCCATGGGCTGACCGCAGCAGGTTTGCCCCTCCGGATAAACAACCTCAACCCCGAGCCGTTCCAACAACTCGAGGGTTGCAATCGGAACGTCCGGATAGAACTGGTCGAGATAACAAGGAACAAAGAGTGCAACAGTCATGCGAACAAGCTGGATGAAACGGGCGAAATGTGCGTTCAAACAGTATAGTCGGCAAACCGCTGAAAAGCCCACCCTGTGAAGGGCAATAAACCCAGCGCAAGACATCGATCTGAAAACACTGACTGCTGTCTCCAAACTAATCCTGATAATCCCCACAAAATTGCGCCCGCCACTGCTGAACTTTTCCTGAACGCGGCGGGCGTGGTAATCCGACGCAGGTGATCGTTGTCCTCTGAGGTAAACAATTCCATTGCTCCTTGCAGGCGGCATGTTCCTATAAGTACCGAACGGCAGCCGAAAAACCGCAACCGACGATTTTGCACACTCGAAGTAGGATCTGCCAGCGACAGCTATTGGATACCGCAGCGAATGGATAACATGCCACCCCTTGGATACTGACGGCCGAAGTCCGATATTATTGCTGGCTTGGACAATCGATCATCGGCTGCCATCTGATTCTTCCGAAGCGATCAGTACCCATTGGGCGGTTTGCCGACACACAGCCGTTCTGGGGTGAGACCTCATTTTCACGTCAGATAGAAATGATCTCAGAGTTAAATGATCTCAGAGTTAAGTGATCTCAAAATTGGGTTCAGCCTTTTCGGAGGCTTGCCACGACGTTGGCAGATCCCGATTCCATCCGAAAAATTTTCCTTCACGCCTACGACACTGCGTTCCAATATGTTTGTTCACAAACCGATCCCAAACGATGATCGTCCCAATATCATCTTCATTATCACGGATCAGCAGCGGTATGACACCATCGCAGGCTTGGGATACGAGCATATGGACACGCCCAATCTGGACCGGTTGGTCCGCGAGGGCGTTTCCTTCGAGCAATGCCATGTCACCGCGGCCTCATGTGCTGCTGCCAGAGCAAGTTTGTTCAAGGGTTATTACCCTCACACCACCGGGATTCTGAAGAATGCCGATTCGTGGCGTCGCAGTTGGATTCAACATTTAAATGATTCGGGTTACTACTGCACGAACATTGGCAAAATGCACTCGTGGCCGTTTCAAACCGAGCTGGGTTTTCACGAACGCTTTGTGGTTGAGAACAAGGATCGTTACTTGGAGGGTCGGTATTTCTTTGATGAGTGGGATCGCGCGCTTCGTTATCGAGGCCTCGTTAAACAGCAACGCGAACAGTATCGCAAACGATCCGATTACAATTCGGCTTTGGGCGCCTTTGAGTGGGAACTGCCTGAGGACACGCACCCCGACATGTTTGTCGGTGATATGGCTACTTGGTGGATTGATAACAAACCCAAAATGAAGCCCCTGTTTCTGCAGATTGGTTTTCCGGGTCCGCACCCACCGTATGATCCGATCCAGCGGTACGCCGATCCTTATTTGCAAAAAGAGCTGCCGTTGCTTGAAGTGACTGAACAGGAACTTGCCAGCCAACCCCCAGCCCTGAAAGAACTGCGTATCCACAATCAGGAGATTGACCATGACTCGGTCATCATGGACATGAATCCGAGCCACGAACAACGGCATCGACAACGAGCCTATTACCTGGCAAATGTCACCATGATCGATGAGAAGGTCGGTGAGATCATGGATGCGTTGGAACGTCATGACTACCTGGACAACTCAATTGTGATCTTCACGAGCGATCACGGCGACTGCCTGACGGACCATGGGCATAGTCAAAAATGGACCATGTACGAACAGATCACCCGGGTTCCGATGATCGTCTGGGCTCCTGGCAAGTTCGGTGATGCCCGCGCGATTTCACCGATGGTCCAACAAATGGATCTCGGACCAACCATCTTAGAGTGGGCCGGAATCACTCCTCCAACTGACTGGGAAGCGAAGTCGCTTAACGAGGCTCTCGACCCCAGCACCACCGATGATTTCAACGGAAGGGACTACGTCTACTGCGAGCAAGTGAAGGATGCCGTGCTGACCGGATGCGAATTCATGACGATGGTTCGCAGCAAGACTCATAAGCTAGTTCACTTTCTGGATGAACCTCACGGCCAGCTGTTCGACTTGGTCGCCGATCCGGACGAATTGACCAACCTTTGGGATGCCCCCGACTGCGCAAAAATCAAAGATGAGCTGTTGAATGAGCTGCGTGAATGGCGTATTCGAAGCGGCGTTCACACCAAAGATTGGTGCAGCGAGTGGCGATAGGCAAGGATCAACTGGCTGAAGCCAGCGTTGCTAATTCAAAATTGCGTCTCTCCCTATCCCTCCCCACACCCCAAGCACTCCTATTTTCTCGCGGGTGCAACAGTCCTACTTCACGATCACGGCTGCTTTGCCATCGCCACAACTTTGGCAAAGCATGCTGAGTGTTAGCGTTCTGCCGACACTGCGTCCCTTGAATGAACGTTCCAGCGTTCCCGTCTGCTGATCAGCCAGGCACGACAGGCATCAACTGTTTACCAAAGAACTCACGGTTCCTGCCCACTGTCCAGCAAAACCACTGTCCAGCAAAACCACTGCCTGCAATTGAATGTCCGGCAATACCACTATCTGGCAATTCAATGCCTGGCAAGCGAAAGAAACCAGCAGATAAGAATAACGGCTAATAAGTTGGTAACAGGAAGTCTCAGGCAGTTAACACACCGGTGAGAAGACCGTAGGATATGGCCTTGGTGTGTGAGCGATTTCCGTTGCGAAGGAAATTTCGCATGTCCAATAGGTGATAGCCAACCCGCTATCGATTACTGAAGATTGAGATACCGCGCTCAGCACGCGTTGAAATCGAACGCGCTGCAATCGCACATGCTGAAAACTCAGATATCGACAAGCATCGAACCTTGATTACAAGCATTGCGTTGAGGATTTCATTTCAATCAGCCCCCCGACAAACGTCCTTTTAACCCAACTAGAAGCATCGTGTTCAAACATTCTCTGCTGATTGTCGCTTTGTTGACTTTCCTGATCCCGGCTGCGTCTGATGCAGCGGATCCCAAATCGGACGGGGGCAAGGTGTCGGGCATCGACAAAGCTCTTTTCAGTCCTGACATCACGCCGGGCGAGAACTTTTACTGGTATGCCAATCAGGAATGGTTGGATAAGACTGACATTCCGGGAGACAAATCGAATTATGGAATTTTTACTGTCCTGGATGACAAGACCCGTTCAGAAGTCCGAGCGTTGATCGAGGAAGCTGCTTCATCCAAAGCCGAGCCTGGCACGGCCGCCCAAAAAGTCGGTGACCTTTACAAGTCAGTGCTTGACATGAAGGCACGTAATGAGGCAGGCATCGAACCGATCCGACCGTTGCTGCAGAGGGTCAACAAGATGAAGTCCGCCGAGGACCTGGCCACGACCCTTGGTTTTCTGATGAAGGCTGGCGTGTATGGTCCGTTCGCACCGTACATCAACGCTGATGCTCGCCAAAGTGATCAGTATACCGTCTACGTGACTCAGTCCGGCCTTACCATGCCAGACCGGGATTACTACCTCGAAGACGACGAGCGTTACCAGAAACTTCGCTCAGAGCTGCTTGCTTACGTTGCTGACATGCTCGCAGCAACGGAAGCCAAGAAACCTGAGGCAGCGGCAAAAGCTATCTTTGAGTTAGAGCGAACGCTCGCTGAAAATCAGTGGACCAAGACTGAGAACCGGGATCCTGAAAAGACCTACAACAAGAAGACCACAGCTGAGATGCAAACCATCATGGGCGATTTCCCATGGGCAACATTCGCGAAAGCGTCAGGCTTGACCAAGCAAAAAGAGTTTGTCGTTCGCCAGCCAAGTTACCTCGAAGCACTGGGCAAGTTATTAACTGAAGTCGATTTGGAAACGTGGAAGAATTACTTGCGTCTACAGGTGATCGACGGCTACTCGAGCAACCTGACCGAAGAGTTGGAATTACGTCACTTCCAATTTCACTCCACCGCTATCAGCGGAGTCACAGAGCAGGAGCCAATGTGGAAGCGTGGTGTCAATGTCACCAGCAGTGTGCTCGGTGAATTGGTAGGCCAACTGTACGTCGAGAAGTATTTCAAGCCTGCAGCTAAAGAACGCATGAATGAATTGGTTGAGAACTTGAAGAAAGCTTTCGCCGAGCGAATCACCACCCGTGACTGGATGGGCAAGGGAACTCAGAAACAGGCACTTGAAAAACTGTCGATGTTCACCACAAAAATTGGTTACCCGGACGAGTGGAAAGACTACACAGGATTGCAGATCGCATCGCCGATTCTTGCCAACAACATTCTGGCATCATCTCGTTTCGAAACGAAGGAAGAATTGAAAAAGCTGGGTGGTCCCATTGATCGTAATGAGTGGCACATGACGCCACAGACAATCAATGCTTACTACAACCCGGTCATGAATGAGATCGTCTTTCCGGCCGCGATTCTGCAACCGCCATTTTTCAATATGGAAGCAGACGACGCCGTGAACTACGGGGCCATTGGAGCGGTGATTGGCCACGAGTTGAGCCACGGCTTTGACGACAAAGGCAGCAAATACGACGGCAAGGGCAATTTACGAAAATGGTGGACTGAGCAGGACCGTGAAGAATTCGAGCGTCGAGCCAAAGGTTTGGTCGCTCAGTACGATGCGTTCGAGCCCGTGAAAGGCAATTTTGTCAATGGAAAGCTGACCCTTGGCGAAAACATCGGCGATCTGGGCGGCCTTAGCGTTTCCTACAAGGCTTACCGCCTGTCCTTGAACGGAAAAAAAGCTCCCGTCATTGACGGACTCACCGGTGACCAAAGGTTCTTCTTGGGTTGGTCTCAAATTTGGCGACGACTCTATCGCGAACCAGAGTTACTGAAACGTTTGGTAACGGATCCTCACAGCCCAAGTGAGTATCGCGTCAACGGAATCGTACGGAACATGGATGCCTGGTATGAAGCGTTCGGCATCAAACCGACCGACGCCCTGTACCTGAAACCAGCAGACCGCGTTCGAATCTGGTAGACGTTGCTCAACTGAACAAGCGTTTTGTCACTGCAAGACTGAGAACCAAGTGGCAGCAACGCAAGCCCACATGAGGGAGTTGCACGAATCGTGTAACTCCCTTTTCTCTTTTTAACGGCGGCATGCCAAACGCGGGCTCACTGCTGATCGATGCATTCTCTGCAGCACGGGCGACCGCAGAAGCAGACTGCATCAACGTTCACGAACAAGATGACCGCTCAAGAATGAGGGCAATGCGTCTCACGAATCAACGCAGGCTCAATTCTTTATTGCATCAGGCTTGCCGTTGAACCGCGATTTCCGATGACTGCCCGATAGCGGGATGGTACGATCTCGTCACAACCACTGAACCTCTGCCTGCCTGCAGAGCCATCAAAATGCCGAATGCAGTGTCGTGAGCCGCATTCAAGCCGCATTCAAGCCGCAGACCAAGCCAAACCACAACCCATCACCAAGATGCCACAGGAACCCCCGCAACCCCACGAATCTGGCAACCGCCAGTCCAACACTGACGTCAACACTCGCGGTGGTGAACCGCACGCCGGCGATAAAACGCAGGCATTAGATGCCGCAGCACAGTCAGCTTTGCGAAAGTACCGCAAGCTGTTGATCCTTATCATCGTGGCTGCCATCGCTGGATGTTTGGCCTGGCAATTTGGAGATTACTTGAAGCTGGAATACCTCGCCACCCAAGAGAATCAGTTACGAGAATTCCAACAGCAGTACCCTATTTTGGTATTCGGAGCGGCGTTCTGCATCTATGTGATCGTAACCGGGCTGTCACTTCCTGGCGCGGCTCCATTGACTCTTCTGTACGGCTGGTACTTTGGTTTTGCGCCCACCCTTGTTTTGGTAAGTTTTGCGTCCACGGCAGGCGCGACAATTTCCTTTCTCACTAGTCGGTACTTATTGAGAGACAGCATCGAAAAGAAATTTGGCGACCGCTTGGCGGTATTCAACATGCACCTCGAAAGCCAAGGTGCATTTTATCTTTTCACGTTACGCCTGATCCCAGTGGTTCCCTTCTTTGTCATCAACTTGGTAATGGGCCTTACGCCACTTTCAACGCGAACCTACTGGTGGGTCAGTCAGCTTGGCATGCTGCCGGGAACGGCAGTTTACGTTTACGCCGGTTCGAGCGTTCCCCACCTGAGTCAGCTTGCAGAGCAGGGAGCAGCGGCGGTCCTATCGCCACAACAACTACTGCAGTTATTCATTGCCTTCGCTCTACTGGGATTTTTTCCTTTGCTTGTGAAACTGTTGATGAAGTGGATACGTCGCGATTCCCCAAGGCCATCGGTATGAGTCAGAACCGCTGAATCCAAGCTGCTGCTAAAATCGAAGACCAAACGCCTAAGCACGAACATGTCAAAACTTCCCCAACTGCAACCTTACGACGAATTCAATCAAGCGTTGGAATCGAATGTTCATCCTACGAATTGGCAAAACCCGACACCCTGCAGTCGATACAACCTGGTCGTGATTGGGGGTGGCACGGCTGGCTTGGTCTCAGCCATGGGTGCGGCCGGTTTGGGAGCAAAAGTTGCCCTGATTGAACGAGATCTTCTGGGGGGCGACTGTCTTAACGTTGGGTGCGTTCCATCCAAAGCCATGCTGAGTGTCGGGCGTTACATCCAGAGCCTGAAGAGATCTCAAACACTCGGCGTTCAGTTGACCAGCGAACCCGAGATCAACTTTTCGCAGATCATGGCTCGGCTGAGGAAAATCCGAGCAGATATCAGTCCCCATGATTCTGCTGAACGTTTTCGATCAGCGGGAATCGATGTGTTCATGGGACACGGGGAATTCATCAGTGGAAATGAAGTCCGAGTGGGTGATACCAGCCTGACCTTCCGCAAAGCCGTGATTACAAGTGGTGCCCGTGCCGCCAAGCTTGACGTTCCTGGCTCTGATGAAACAACGTTACTCACCAATGAAACAGTTTTTTCTCTTACAGAATTACCAAAACGCATGGTCGTGGTCGGCGGTGGCCCGATTGGTTGCGAACTAGCTCAGGTGTTCGCTCAACTGGGTTCAGAAGTGACTCAAATCGAGCGTTCAGATCGAATCTTACCTCGGGAAGAGTCAGATGCATCCGAGATTGTCAGCAAGTCCTTGCGGCATGACGGTGTGCGCACCCTGACCAACACACAGATTGTTGGCATCTCACAGGACACAGACTGCAAGTACGTAACGATTCAAGACAAAGATGGGGAACACAAAATCGTCTGCGACCAGATCCTGAGTGCGATTGGTCGTGCCCCTAATGTCAGCGGGATGGGTTTGGAGACAGCGAAAATCGAATATGACTCAAAGACCGGTATCACTGTCAACGACAACCTGCAAACCACAAACCGCCACGTCTATGCTGCAGGTGATGTCGCATCTCGATATCAATTCACACACGCTGCGGATTTCATGGCCCGAATTGTCATTCAGAATGCTTTGTTTCTCGGTCGGCAGAAAGTCAGTTCACTGTTGATACCTTGGGCCACCTACACGTCACCCGAAGTCGCGCATGTTGGCATGTATCCCAGAGAAGCCGCTGCGCAGAACATCCGCACTGATAGTTACGAAGTGCGTTTTTCAGAGGTCGATCGCTCGATTCTGGAAAGCGCCCCGGAGGGATTTGTGCGAGTGATTGTGCCGCATGGTAAAGACAAAATCCTCGGCGCTACGATCGTGTCACCCCACGCAGGTGATTTGATCAGTGAGATCACGTTGGCAATGAAAAACGGTATCGGTTTGAAAGGGATCGCCAGCACCATTCACCCTTACCCAACACACGCCGAGGCGTTAAGGAAACTCGGAGACCAGTTCAATCGCACACGTTTGACACCAAAAGTTGCCGGTCTGATGCAAAAATGGCTGCAATTCCGAAGGTAACCTTAACGTCAGCCTTTGGGGGCTGACGCTAAGGTGTCCTGGATCGGGCAGCATTTAACGCAGTCTCGATTGCAGCGTCCAACCGGTGCGAGGCAGCTGATTTCCAGCCGTTGCCTGATGATTTCCCAGAAAACGCAGTCCGAACAAGCACGCGGCCGTCAATTCTGTGTGGAACGCAGTAAATATTGCTAAAATGCGGCTGAGACAGGAGTCTATGCGTTGCCTCGCTTGGCGCTGGAAGCGAGCCCTCATGTGGCCCCGCAGACATACATGCTCACGCTGCACACTCACGCTGCACACTCACGCTGCACACTCACGCTGCACACTCACACTCACACTGCACCGGGATAGAACCAGCGTCACGCAGCCGATACGATACTACTTCTGGGAGTCGAAGCACGAAACGCCGAACATTTCGTCCGGTTCGCGCCTCCCACCGACTTTTCTACCTCACGAACAGGCACAATTCGACCATGTCGCAGGATGCGTTTGAAACCTCACGTTTGCTGCAAAGTAACATTGAAAGTGTGGTGCTGGGCAAACCAGATATCGTTCAGTTGCTCGTGACTTGTCTGCTGGCTGGTGAGCACGTGCTGCTCGAAGACGTGCCGGGAGTTGGTAAAACGCTTGCTGCCAAAGCAATGTCCCAGAGCATTGAAGGGTATTTTGCACGGCTTCAGTTCACACCTGATCTTTTGCCCAGCGACATAACGGGCAGCGTAATTTACCGCAGCGACACACGCGATTTCGAATTCAGTCCGGGCCCGATTTTTTCCAACGTGGTCCTTGCCGATGAGGTCAATCGTGCTCCTCCCCGAACGCAATCAGCATTGCTGGAAGCAATGAGCGAAGGCCGCGTGTCTATCGATGGAACTACGCACGAATTACCCCAGCCCTTCATCGTTGTCGCGACGCAAAACCCATTCGAATACGAGGGAACCTACACACTTCCTGAGAGCCAACTGGATCGTTTTCTGTTGAGAACTTCGATTGGTTATCCCAAGAGGGAAATCGAACGCACCGTTCTGCAGACGCACCGCGATGGAGAACCCGTCGACCAACTAAAACCAGTTGTATCGACCGAAGCCTTACTGACAGCCCAACAAGCCGCACGAAACGTAAGGTTTGATGAGACCTTAGTGGACTATTTGCTGAACATCGTCGAAGCAACCCGCGAACACGAAGGATTTCAGGTAGGCGTCAGCACACGTGGAGCACTCAGTTTCTATCGCGGTTGCCAAGCCCGATCGATTACTGAGGGACGCGACTTTGTAACGCCAGATGACGTGAAGGTATTATCGATTCCCTGCTTGGCACACCGTGTTCTGCCTCGCGGCATCTTTCAGGGTGCAAATCGAAATGAGGTGGAAGCCGAGCTATCGGATGTCATTCAACAGATCCCCGTTCCGATTTAGCAGTTCCGATTTAGCAGTTCCGATTTAGCTAATCCAACCCAGTCTCGGAACGTCCAGCACTCATGACATCAACTCGGACCTTTCCCAACCACACCAACAGCTTGAACACCTAAGGAGAAGTGTTTGCCCTCGACACCCCACAGCGATACGAAAAGGAAGCACCGCCTTACGAAGCTTGGATTTCACTTCTTGTTCGTCGGTGCGTTCGCGATGTTTGGTGGGGCTTGGCGAACTTCAAACCTGCTTCTAATTCTTGCTGCCTTGATCTTCGGCGCTTTATTGATGCAATGGCGTTGGTCTAGAAAATCAGCTGAGTGCGTCGGAATCCGCAGACGCTTTCCCCGCGAAGCTTTTGCTGGCCAACCTTTCCGAGTTCGCTACCGCTTCACGAACCTGAGTCGCTTGATCGCTGTCTGGACTCTGCGTGTTGAAGATGAAATAGAATCCCTCTCGGGGAATGCCAAGAGTGTTGCAATCACTGGTGTTGGACGTCTGAACCCAGAACAGACTCTGATCAGTTACTGCGATTGCCTGTTTACCAAGCGTGGCCGTTACCGGTTTGGGCCTATCGCGGTGATGACGACGTTTCCTTTTTCACTTTTCAGTTCACGGCAACACAGTGAGGACACCGCCGAATTACATGTGTTCCCATCACTATTGCAGCTGCGTAACCGATGGCAAAAACGTCTGGATAGTCGCAATGGTGGTGAATCCACAACCGCGCGTCAAAGTGGATCTGTCGAAGGCGACTTCTTTGGACTGCGGGAATGGCAAACCGGTGACAGTCGCAAATGGATTCACTGGCGGACGACGGCACGGCTAGGAGAACCAGCGGTTCGCCAATTTGAACAACAGCGACGTTTCGACACCTGTATCGTGGTAGATGCTTTTTGCGCGGAATCGGGTTCAAACGAAGCCGTGGAACTTGCGATCAGCCTGTCTGCCACATTCCTGACCCATCTATCGTCTTCACCATCCAATCGAATGGTGCTTGCTTGTGCTGGCACAGAATCAAGTGCAGTGATCGGCGGAGGCTCGACTGCGGGTAAGCGCCGCATGTTGGAACTACTCAGCGAACTTGAAGCCTCACCACAGCCGGACCTACAAGCAGCGATCCAAAAGTCGACCCAGATCGTCGGACGCGGGCAAGACTTACTTGTCATCAGCCCTCGTTCATTAGAGGAGACCATCGCAGAAGTCGACAATTTATCAGCGTGTCTGGGACCATGGATGCGAACCGGAAGTTTTCGTTGGATCAACGTGAGCAGTCGCGAACTCGAACAATGGGTGTCTTCCGCTCGTCAGGAGAGTCCCCATTCCGACCATCAGCCAGGTCTCGACGCGACGCCGGTAGAATTCACGGGATCGACACTGTCGGACCCCATCCGTTCGTCCCCGGTTCCAGCCACGGAGATGAGTGGCACGTTATCTGATGAATCGGAGAAACGTGATTCATGAGCACTGCTACATCTGCGCCTCTCATTGGCACGAACGACGCAAATCGTAAAATTTACGAGCGATTGAAACTTTATTTCGCCGTACTAACGGGCTTAGGCGGGCTGGTGTTGGTATTGTCCAGCGAAGCGCAGGCGACGCCGGTCATCGCGATCTTTTTCGCGATCTTTGGCTACATCTTCGTTGATTGGCTACGTTTATTTTCACTACCACCGGTCATCGCTTACGCAGCGATGGCCGTGACAGCGGTTTACTGTACCAGTGATATCATCATGCCACTGAGGGCAGGTGCCAATGCTGTTGGGACCACTGGCGACACAACCATGTGTGCCGTTGCGCAACTGCTGGTGTTGGTCCAAGCGATCCTGATGCTCCAGAAGAAAAACCGTCGGATTTTTGAGCAACTTGGAGTGTTCTGTCTACTCGATCTGGTTGTCGCTGCTGTCTTTGGGAACACCATCGGGTTTGGGATACTTATGGTCCCATTGTGCATAACAGCATCCTTGGCGCTTTCCCTGCTAGCAGTGGTGTCAGCATCAGAAGGCCTGAGCAACCTAGAAGGGTCCAACCCTGAATCATTAGGCGTCAGGGGAAAACAAACCCATGCCCCCAATCGGATCATCACCGTCACATCCAATGACGCCGCAAGCTCTCTTGCCGGGGCAGCTTTTCGCCTTCCGCCTTTAGCCATTTTGAGCGTGGGACCATCCGTCATTCTTGTGGCTTGTGTTTTTTTCTATCTGTTACCACGCACGACGAACGCAAACCGGGACTCGAGCACCGGGAACGCCTTAGTCGGCTTCAACGACCAGGTAAATCTCAAGCAAATTGGAAAAATGCAGCAGAATCCGGCGATCGCACTCAGGGCAAAAATCACGGACAACAAAACAGGAAAACCCTACCAAGTCATTGGGGATGTGTACTTTCGTGGAAAGGTATTGGAGCGTTACGACGTACTACCGAGTCGCCGTGGCGTGAATTCCGCGAATTGGAAAGCGATTCCCATGGGCCGTCTGGCCAGCGGCCAACCGCTTCCACCCGAGCCAATTCCCAACAGAGCGTCGGAAACCAATTTTTATGACGTCACCAATTTTGACATTATCTGCAGCGATATGCGATCACCAGCGCTATTTGCGCCTGCGCCGTACCACCGCGTGGGATTCAACCCCAAGTCTGCTCATTTACCTGATCGTTGGACGTTGGTTCGCAAGTCCGAGGCATTGCTGAATCGGTACCCCCGTCTACGTTACAAGTTCGCGACCCATGCCTTCAAAGATGGAATACAAACCGAGTTGCTCGCCAGATTCGCGATCGGTGATTCAGCTCTACAGCCACGTCGCACCGATCGCTCAAATGGAGTCACGGCATTGACAGAGGGTCAGGCCGAGGACTATGAGGCGATCCTCCTTGAATATGACATTGATGCAATACCCAGCGCGGCCTTGCTGGCGAAGCCGTTTACCAACACCAATGAAACGACGCCCCCCTCGGATTATACGTTCGCGAAGTCACTTGAACGCTACCTGGCTTCTTCACCTGATTTCTCCTACACCCTTGATCTCAGTGCCAAGTCCATCGCAGGACTCGATCCCATCGAGCAGTTTCTTGCCGTGGACAAACGCGGCCACTGTCAATATTTTGCGGCTGCTTTGGTCATGATGCTACGTAGTCAGGGAATCCCGGCAAGGATAGTCGTTGGCTACAAAACAGCCGAATACAACGACTTGTCGCACCAGTATGTCGCCCGCCAACTGCATGCCCATGCTTGGGTGGAGGCATTGATCGACCGCGACCAGCTTGAACCGAATCGGAACGTATATGGGCAACCCAAATCGACACAATACTGGTTGCGTCTCGACCCGACTCCCTCATCCAGCATTTCCAGCAACCAGCCAAGTCGCGTCACGCAGGTCTTGGATGTGGCACAAAATGTTTGGGACGATTACGTGGTAGACATGGACCGCGCGCGTCAGGAAACGTCACTAATCGGGGGCGGCATCACACCAATGAATAGCTCCTACGACCGTTTTGTGACGTGGCTTAGCACAACCATGCAAAAATTACGCGATGGAACCCTGCTGTCAGCAGAGGGGCGAACAGAAAACATATTTTCATTACCAGCGGCTATCATCGGCTTCATGCTGACCCTCACCGCTGTCATTTTGTTTCGTGTACCGCTTCCAAAATGGATCAAACGCAGACTCCAAAACAAGCGGGAACGCAAGATCATGCGACCGTCGATTGACTTCTACGCTCGCACCCTCGATCAACTGGTGCGACTGGGTATCGAACGGGATGCCTCACAAACTCCGGCAGAAGTTCTGGCAGAATTTGATGCACGTCCCTCCGAACCGGCGACCGAAAGACAGACCGGAAAGATCAACGAAACGCTGAGTTTTTTAACGGATCAATTCTACGTCAAACGATTCCGTGGCGAAGCAAGTGCAGCACAAACCAGTCGTTCTCATCTTGATTCAAAAGCCCGGATGGTGGATGCTGCTGCCACACGGGAGTCGATTGACCTGGCGTTGCGTGACCTGGCAAAAAACATCGACGAATTGATTCTGGAATCTGCGCAATCGAAGCCTTCGACATGATTGTAACCATCGACGGACCTGCTGGTGCTGGCAAGAGTAGTATCGCGCGGGAACTTGCCGAGAGCCTCGGTTTCAAGTTCCTTGATACCGGTGCGATGTACCGAGCGATCACTCTGGGAGCTATCCGAAAACAGATTGAGTTTTCAGACAAGACCAGCTTGATCATTTTCGCCCAAACGTCGAACATTGAGTGGAAAGATGACAGAATCCTACTCGACGGCGATGACGTGACTCGGGAAATTCGATCTCCCATCGTAACTGATTCGATCAAGCACGTTGCCAGCATAAAAGAGATTCGCGCTGCACTTTCGAATCAGCAACGACAAATTGCCGAAAGTCAAAACATCGTGACAGAAGGTCGTGATCAGGGGACCGACGTCTTCCCCCACGCTGGATGCAAAATTTTCCTCACGGCATCACCTGAAGAACGGGCGCAACGGCGTCACAAACAACTCACCGATCTTGGACGGCCCATTCCACTGGAACAGATTCTTGAAACGCAGAATCGCCGAGACGAAGAAGATCGAGAACGCCCCCAAGGTGCGTTGCGAGCGGCCGAGGATGCCGTTGTCATCAATAGCGATGGCCTGACCCCCAACGAAGTAATCCAAATCATGCTCGCTACGGTGCAAGGCAGGATGAAAGAACAGCCAAGCGAGCACTCGCTGAATCGTTCTGATTCCTAATGACGACTGCAGGGTTCCCGCACAGTCAGTCACCGGTATCAATTTCTAGATCGTGCGGACCAGATTTCCCAAGCCAGACCAGAGCCACAGCACTGCTGACTCAATTTTTGGGGCCGTCCCCAGCGCGTCTCCAATTCCGGGCAATGCAAGCACCAGAAACACGGCCAGTAGAATTGCGGCGTAGATCACACCGGAAAATCCAAGGTCATGTATGGAAGTGTGTTTGTAGCGTGAGAAAAGAGAAGTGGTAGAATTTCCCGGCTGAGTAAGATCACGGAGCCGCCTGAGGCCCATCTGAACATGGCCGTCGGGTGAATTGAAGAACCACTGACCGTGTACCTCCACCCGGGCTCCGCTGTACTCGAGCACCCACGGACGACCGATCGACAGCCGATCAGCGTCCTGTGGTTTGACCAAAACGGTAAACCCATCAATGGACGTTTCCTGCACCAATACTTTCAAGCGACGCCGTCGACTGCATAGCACTGCTTCCGCATGATCTTCATGCACGGGGCAACGGTAATAGCTCGGATCTTGCGTTTCATTCATTCGGGCAGTCAATGCGTCTGACGCTTTCGGAAGCCGCTTAATTGTGGTGAGGGCAGCGAACTCGCAGTCGGCTTAGATCGGACAATGCGCACAGTTCACCAAAACCTACCTTACGAACACAGGACGTGCCGGTAACTTGGGCAAATTTATCCATTAACCACCGCGACGCCCTGTATCCGCTATTTTTACACCGTCCGCCGGATGTGAGCTGAATCTCTGCTGTCCATCTTCAGTGTCACAAATGCGCACAACGTAACGGTCATAGCGTCTATAATCCTCTGCCGAACAGCCGAGCCTCAAGGTTCTTTGCCTGCCCATCGGCTTCCTGGGCTTGGTAATGACACCCCTGACGCCAACAACCGCAGTCTGAACACGGTTTAGCTCGCCAGCCTTGTGCAGCACCTTCGGTTGTAATGCCCCCGTACAAAAACAGTGCCCGAGAATCAGAGACAATCCAAACCTGGTGCTTCAGACCACGCAATGCCTCACACAGTACTTTGCGTTTGAAAACACTGTTTTACAATTCCATTTGTGCAATCCCTGCATTCCAATCCCTGCATTCCAAGGGATCCGCTGATTTCGGCAATCGAGAAAGCAGGGACTTGCACGCACCTTGCCACAACCAGACTTACCACCATCAAAAGTGAGTGCGTGGCACACGGGCTGACTATTCCATCATCTATATTCAATGTCGCCTACGCGCTCAACGGCGGGTTTACGGGATTTTGATGAGATGTCCGGTCGACGGAGCTGTTTAGAGGATGTTTCCAGCTTCCGAATGGAGTATCGTTGGAAAATCCACAGCACTTTCTAAAATGCGTACGCCATGTATGGTTGTCATTCGTGCCTTACGTCTAACAGACATTCATCCGCCGATAATGCTAAAGATTGTTTCGACGCTCTTTGCGGCCAATGACGCAACTCAAACATGACGAACTGATGTCACCAAAACCAGACCGAACTCAAAGTCGCCGCGAGAGCCTACGCCCCGAAGGCAAACATCTCCGTGGAACTGTTTACGACATCATCTTCGAAGCGGACACACCGGCTGGGCGTGGGTTTGACATTGGGTTGCTGGTTGCGATTCTCGCGAGCATTACCATCGAATCTCTTCAGACAGTAACGGGTTACACACAGCAGCCGCAAATCCTGACCTTCTTCAACATCGCTGAATGGGTCCTGACGTTTCTATTTACGATTGAGTATGTGCTTCGACTGTACTGTGTCCGCAAGCCGCTCAGATACGTTTTCAGTTTCTGGGGTCTGATTGACCTACTGAGCATCATGCCGTCCTACGTCACTTATTTCATCGGGACATCCTCGCGATCGTTCGTCATCATCCGTAGCGTCCGATTGCTACGTGTGTTCCGAGTCCTCAAATTATGGCGGATGATGAACGAAGCTGACGAACTTGCGTCAGCAATTTGGAAGGTACGAGACAAGATTATTGTCTTCGTCGCGGTGGTCCTCGTTGCTGTGACAATCAGCGGCACATTGATGTACCACATTGAAACATATTCACAGGGGATTGTGGACGAATCGCCTCAGGACTTGGCCGTCGTCCTGAACATTGACCCTGTGTCGATCGGTAAAGTCCTGGACCAGGACAACTACATTGTTCTTGACAATGGCACGAGCCCGCTCAAGTTGCACCAACTGTTATCACCCCGCGAATACTTGAATGCTCAAACGGAGTACAAAACCGATACATTCTCGGCTGACA
>Ga0315321_10001061_pt1 | contig 21078 bp, 29 predicted proteins | sample M180m21515metaG_FD_203464 | JGI IMG/M metagenome (GOLD analysis project Ga0315321, IMG submission 203464) | Ammonia-oxidizing marine archaeal communities from Monterey Bay, California, United States - M1 80m 21515 | ecosystem: Environmental > Aquatic > Marine > Intertidal zone | place: USA...
TCATGATTTCGGATCTAGAGGTAGTATAGGAAAAACAACTGGAGATTATGGGCCGAGTACCCCAGCAAATAAAGGAGACTATATTTATGTACATGGTGAGCCTCTGAAAATGGCGCAAGAATTAAGTAAGCTAGGTAAAAAAGTTGGATTTGAGCCTATTCAGCTTAATAACTTAAGACCACGGGTAGGATTAACAATGCACGGGGGAGGGCTATACGGAGCTCCAACTGTACCAAAAAGTTTATAATAAAACTAATAAAAATGAAGAACTTTAAACTATATTACGAGCATTATCAGCTCATAGAAGAAAACGCTAAGGGACACTTAACTCACTTAGAGGAACTCTTACTTACAGAGGGGGAGCGTGGATATGAGCTAGCTCGTACCTACATTCTTGATCTTTTAGGTATGCTGCAAGGTAAGCATAAAAGAAAAATTAAAATGTCTGTTAAATGGGATGGCGCTCCTTTTATTATGGCAGGAAAACATCCGGATAATGGTGAACACTTTGTAGCTACTAAAGGTGCTTTTAATGTAGAGCCTGTTCTTAATTTTACAGAAGCGGATATTGACGACCCTAAAAAGAAGTATCCGGCTGATCTTGAAAGAAAGCTCAAGGCAGCTCTTAAGTTTACAAAACAAATGGGTATTAAAGGTATTATAGGTGGTGATATTATGTATACTAGTCCTAGTGAGATCAAACCCACCGTTCATGATGATGAAGAGTTTATTTCCTTTAAACCTAACACTACTGTATATGCTGTTGAAAAAGATTCTAAACTTGCTAAAGAAATTAGTAATTCAGTATTTGGTATTATTTGGCATAGTGCATATTCAAAAATTGATGATAGAACAAAAAGAGCTTTATCTAATAGTGAATTTAAACAGCTTAAAAAAGTTCCTGGTGTGTGGATGGATGATGCAGAATTTACAGATTCGACTGGTAAAGTTGGTATAGATAAGGATGAAGCAAAACAGGTTAAGAACTTTATTAAAACTGCTGACGGTATTAAGGTTAACTTTGGACCCTTAACTAAATTCTTACCATTAGTAAACATCTATCTTAACACTGAAATTAGAAAGGGCGCATTTATTGAAGATCCGGAAGGTTCATTTAAGAACTTTTATCAGTGGTTAAGTAAAAGAAATGAAACAGCTATTAAAAAATTAGTAGCGAAAAAGAGAATAGAAGTAAAAACGAATGCTAGTAAAGAGCAGTTAGCGGAATTAAAATCATTAAGTGGTGATATGATTAATTTGTTTAAGAAGAGTAAGCTATTACAACAAGCAAAGCAGATTTTTATTAACAAATATAACAATGCTGTTTATAATACAAGGCACTTTTTTGATAACGGTGATGGTACCTTAAGACCGTCTAACCCAGAAGGCTACGTAGCTATTAACAATGATGGTAACTTAGTTAAATTTGTCGATCGTTTAGAATTTAGTAGAGCAAACTTCGGATCAGGTAAACCAGGAGCAAAGTAATGAAATCATTTAAGGAGTACTTTACAGAAGGTCTATGGGCTAACATTAATGCTAAGAGAAAGCGTGGTGGTAAGAGCGCTCGTAAAGGTAGTAAAGAGTATAAAGCAGCTAAAGAGGCAGGAGACAAACTAAGAGCTTCAAAGAGTGAAGATGAAGAGACGAGACCACTAACTGTAGCGTTTGGTCGCTTTAATCCTCCTACTATCGGACATGAGAAGCTGTTAAATGCGGTTAAGGATGCTTCTGAAAGCGGTGATTTTAAAATATATGTTTCACAATCACAAGATAAATTAAAGAATCCTCTACCTTACGGTGAAAAGGTTGAATATATGAAGGAAATGTTTCCTGATTATGATAGACTTATTATAAAAGATAATAATATTAAAACTATCTTCGATATATTAACAAAAGCTTATGAAGAGGGGTATACCAAGTTCAAATTAGTAGCGGGTAGTGATAGAGTCCCAGCTTTTACTAAGTTAATTCAAGATTATAATGGTGTTGAAGGTAAACATGGGTTCTATGACTTTAAAGATGGGTTAGAAGTTATAAACGCAGGTCATAGAGAAGATGATGCGGAGGGTGTTGAAGGTATGAGTGCATCTAAAATGCGAGAAGCTGTTATAAACGATGATTATCAAGAATTTGTTAAAGGTCTACCTGTTGGATTTGCTTATTCACGTGAGTTATTCAATGCAGTTAAGGTTGGCATGAAGTTACCAAGTGATGAAGAGATAAATCACTCACAAAATACTGTTTAAAGTTTGTATTATTGAATAAATAATAATATGAAGCGCGCCGTAGATGGTATACAATTACGAGAGGCTTACTCTCAAGTATCAGAAAACATGATGAGTGGTATACCCATGACTATTATTACCACAGATGATCAACCTCAAGATGATCAACAGCATCACCACGGAGAAGATCAGCCAGACGCGTCAGAAATGGAGATGGCCAAGTCAGATATACATAAAGCTATTGAATATTCACAAAAGTTATCTGAACTTCTACAAAATATGCCTTCTTTAGAGGGTTGGACCGCTTCTAAGATTACCAAAGCTGCAGATTATTTATCTTCTGTATATCATTGGTTAGATTATGAGACCAGCCAAGAGGGTGGTGAACATCCACAGCAAGATTCAGGTTGTGGTATGTATAATATGGGCGCTGAAGACAGTGAATGACCATATTCTTAAACTTAGCAGTTAGCTATGAAGACATTTTTAAAGTATATACAAGAAAAATCTGTACTCGGTTTAATCGAGTTCTTTGATATTGATGGTATCGGTAAGGTACCAGCTAAATTAGACTCCGGTAACGGGGCATTTAATGTATTACACGGAGAAGATATACAAGAGCAGGGTAGTAAAGTATTTTTTAGAACTGTAAACGGTAAAACATTATTATTACCTAAAAAAGGTGAAATAACTATTAACGTTGGTGCTGGTAATACTGAACATAGGCCAGTAGTTGAGCTTGATTTCAAGATAGGATCTAAAGAATATCTAAGTATTCCGTTCTCGATTGGTAATAGAGCCTCTAATATATATAAAATACTTGTAGGTAAGAACTTTATCGAGAACAAACTCGATGCTCTTATTGATGTCAGCAAAGAAAATATAGCTGACGAAGACTTAGATGTCAAATATTAGTAGTACCACGTGGGTGTTACTCGCTTAGTCCACGAAGCAAAAGGCTTATCATGAATAATATACTGTCTATATTGCTCAATAACAGGTAATTCGTCAAAGTTTTTGTTTAATTTACGACAATCACAATCAGGACTAATCGCAACAGCGTACTCCGTTAGGCCTTTTTGAGTTGTTATTGTATTATGCACGTTATCTTTGCACCATTGAATAAAGGTCTTAGTAAAATGCTCGTTAGAATCAGGCCATCTAAACATACGCTCCGGAAACATCTCTAAAGTATGGTCAACTAACCACATAAAGTTATCTTTTGTCTCTCTAGCCCATATAGAACATTGATGTTTAAAGTAACCCTTACCACGTCTCCGTGGTTTACCTGTTGAAGTTCGTGGTGTAGAAGGATGATCGAGTAATTCTTGCGGGAAAGCATGTGCTAACATAATCGCGCCCTCGATTTGCATCTTAGATCTAACATGCTTATCACATAATTCACGCGCTGCTTGAATTGGATCATCATCAGTTACAAAAATATTCATAACTAATTATATTATAGTTCCTATTTGTTTGATTCGATAGCTTTTATTATATCTTCAGAACCTTTTATAAGTTCAAACTCACCATTTTTTTGTTTAATAAGTAGAGTTGGTACTGATTTAATACCAAATTCCTTAATTAATTCCGGAGTTTCGTCTATATCAACAATGTCAACCTTTAGACCTCTTTGATCTAACATACTCTTAATCATATGACACGGCCCACACCACTCAGCTGTTATTAATTTAACAAATTTTTGCCTCTTCATTACGGAATTATAGACTATTTACATTAAATATCAACATGAGAAAACTCTCTCAAAAAGAATTATTAGAAGAAGGATTAGGTAGTGCACTACGAGGTATTACTAGAGGTCTTAGAAACGCAACTGGATCGATTGCTACCGCGATAGCTCCTGAAACTATGGGAGCATTAAAAGCGGGTGCAGGTATAGCTGCTGGAGCAGTTGAAAGAATAAGATCCGGAAGTCCTAGTGCTGCAGTCGGAGAATTTTTTGATTCAGAGGACGGTAAACGTGAATTTAAGGATATTTCAATAGGTAAAGAAGAAAAATTACCTAATCAAAATTGGAAGATTCCAATTAAAAGTGGGTTTTACCTAAATAGTGTGGGTGGTGATCAAATAGAAGAGAAGGATTTATCCGGTGGTTATGTAGTTTTACGCAGAAAGAAAAGAGGTGGAGCGGGAGGATTCGATAATGAAATAATAGAAGTATGGGATAGTAACAATAAGCGTTTAAATGATAAGCCTATTAAAGCTGGTAGCGACGATCCTTCAGCTGCAACTACAGGTCAAGATGGTAAGCCAGGAACAGATGGTAAGCCAGGAACAGATGGTAAGCCTGGAACGGGAGAAGGAACACCTACAGGGCGTGATGGTAGGGATGGGAGAGATGGGAGAGATGGGGCTCCTGGTGCGCCTCCTTTGATCGATACGCCAAAGCCAGAGCCAGAACCAAAGCCAGAGCCAGAGCCAGAACCAGAGGCAGAGCCAGAGGTAAAACCGAGCAAGCCGAAGTTTTTTGCATCTTTAAAACAGTGGAAAATAGATAATATAGGACCTGAAGCTGGAACTGTGAGTATAACCGGTATTCAATTAAAAGAGTTTCTAAAGACTCTAAAAGTAGAAGACCCTGATAGAGTATTAAAGCAGGCCGATATAAAAGTAAATGGTGCTATACCAAAAAATACAAAATTAGGTACTCTCGAGAGTATTATAAAATCACGGGGTCTGGTAGCTGAATCAATAAGAAGTCAGAAAAATATATTAAGACAATTTAATATAAAGCGTTATAAATAAAAAGAGGGTGCTAACTGACGCTAGCACCCCCTATAGATTGTATATTCCTTAACGCAAGCCTGTTGACTCGAAGACATCTCTGGCAACACCTGCTGTGAAGCCGTTTTCGACACCTTTTACGATTACAGAAATAGCATTGTGACTATGGAGCGATTCGTTATGAGAAGCTACAATCTTAAAATCTTTAATACGTTCTTCACTATTCATACGAGAGTATAACAGCCTTACAGCATCTTCAACAAACTTAAGATAAGCACCATTCTTCTCAGCAAATGCTTGCTCATCTTCACGTTTAACCATAACTTGAGTCTCAGTCTGAAGAGCATCTAAGCAAAGCTCATGAAGATCTTCTATCCAAAGAGTATCTTCAAATCTAACACTAACACGAGCTACACTACGCTGACTATGAGGTACTGTTGCACGGTTACGATACTTCTCAGCATGTTCACTAAGCTCAAAGCTACAAGGACATGCAGATGAATATACAAAATCAAAGTGAAGATACTTTTTAAACTCACCATCTTTAGTAAGATCACCTTCGAGTACTACATCATAATATTGATAACCTTCTAAACCACTTCTTAAACTAGTCTGCTTAATAGGATAAGAGATCTTAAGCATAATGCGTGAGTCAAAGCTCTTAAGATTCTCTTTATATGTTGTAAGTACATCTTTAATCTTACCAATACTAAAGGTTTCATCCTTATGATCGTAAAAGCTTCTCATAATACGTGACATATTAATACCCTTTTTATGAGCCTCTAAACTAACACTACCAGTAACACTTGTTTCTAACTCAATTGTCTTACCATTTCTCTTCTTATAATTGAGAGGTAACTTAAAGTTATGAATACCTACTTGCTGAATAGCTACTGGAGCACCTTGAATTAAACTTGAAGGTCCATTCTGCAAATCTGGTAATGAAGAAATATACTCTTTATCTGCAACAACCGATTCATCATATTCACGAACTGGTGGTACATAACCATCAGCACATTCACTACCCATAATACCTTTTGCAATAGTATCCTTTTCACCGGTAAGCTCATCATCCTCACCTAGCCATTCATATTTAGAGTTATTATTTTCTGTCTTACTCATAGTCTCGATTATTATAACATATTCAATATAGTAATCAACTAATCTTGCATTATTTACAACTTTATTTAAAAAGTTTCTGGAAACACTTGCAATCGGGGTCTCAGATGAATAAGTGGACTATAGGACAGTGATTGATCCTAGGCTCTAAATCTAAAGGTCTATATTTAATATTATTCTATTTACTAGTTGATTTACTTATATTTGTAGCTTATAATTAACATATGAGATTTACGAGCAATAAAGTAATTAACTTGGGTAGTGCTGCGTTTAGACAATGGAGATCTACTCACAGTCACTGTCAGTATATACATGGTTATAATTTAACAGCAGATATTACATTTGAGGCTGCAGAATTAGATGAACGCGGTTGGGTTATGGATTTCGGTGGTCTAAAAGATCTTAAGAAAACTTTAGAGCATACATTTGATCATAAATTAGTTGTTGCTGCAGATGATCCTCAGTTGGATGTACTTAAACAACTTGATCAAGTCGGAGTCGCAGAGGTTGTTGTATTACCAGGGGGAGTAGGTTGTGAGCGTTTCGCTGAATTCGTACTTAAGACTGCAGATACTTTTGTTGATGAATTAACTGAGGGTAGAGTTCGTGTAAAGTCAGTGCAGATTAACGAGCATGGTAGTAACTTCGCTACATGTTACAATAACCTTAACACTTCTCGCGATGAATTAGTTGTTACTATATCTGATGGTGTTACTCCACCAGAATCAGTTACTACTAATGAAGTAGAGCCTCAAGAGCAAGCTCCGGAGCAAGCTCCGATCAGCCGCTCTGCACAAGTGGGTAATAAAGTAACTAAAGGAAAAGGTAATTGGTTTGAAGGTACCTCGTGGGGTTAATATAGAAAGAGATTCAACCATATCATCTTTAGAAAAATCTATACAAGATAAGTTGAATCTTTTAGCTAAAGAAACAGAAGAAGAGCTTCCTCAGATTGAACCTATAAAAAATGTAGGTTTAGAGGAAGCTCTTAAAGAATTATTAGCTCTCAAGAACGGAACAAATATAACGCAGAATCTTACTGCGGACAATCTCTGATGTTCCAAATTCATAGGAGTATATACCTTTGATTTCAGAATCTGTACTGTTAAATTTATCAAATATCTTTTTAAAGCCTGTTTTTTTACCAATGTCAGCTTGATTGGTATCTCCAGCTACTACATATTTACTATTTCTTCCAAATCTAGTTAAAATAGTAGTAAGCTCACCTTGTGTTAGGTTTTGAGCTTCATCAATAATAACTACAGAGTTATTAAAAGTTAAACCTCTTACAAAGTTAACAGGTATAGCTTCAATAATACCTTTATCTCTTAACATTTTACTTGTACTCTCGTTGGTAATCTCTCTTACCTTCTCGAGTAGAGGCATTGCGTAAGGTAAAAACTTATCGTCTACTTCGCCTGGAAGTGAACCTAAGCTCTTTTCAGCAGATTCTGCTACTGATCTTATGTATATAAGCCTTGAAAAATCTTCATTTATAATCATTTCAAGAGCTGCGTATACAGCAATGTATGTTTTCATTGAACCGGCTGGACCATCTACGAATGCCATTTTAGTCGTGCTATCCATAATACAGTTATAAAACTGTTTGTGATGTGGATTTAAGTAAAATGGCTTCCGTAACTTAAAGTCAAGTAGCCAATTTTCCGAATTACTAATTTCGAAGTCATTTAATCTATCTGTAAGATCAACAACTTCCCGACGAGTACGGGCAGTTTTTTTGCTCATCTAACAATATTTAATCAAAATTAAAGTTGAAACGCAATATACATCATATATAATTAAACTTGATGAATTGGGATAAGGAAACATTAATACTTTCAGATGATAAAATATTTTATACTATTGAAGGTGAAGGTGAATATGTTGGTCAGCGATCTCTATTCATGAGGATGGCGATGTGTAATCTAACATGTATAGGCTTTGCTAGCGAAGACTCTCCTCATGGATGTGACTCTTTCATCTCCTGGTCTGTAAAAAATAAGATGACTTTTAATGAAATCTTTAAGATGATGGAGGATAATAACTGGATTGAGAAGCTTGAGAAAGGCACGATCTGGAAACTAACTGGTGGTGAGCCTCTTATACAGCAGAAGCAATTGCTTAAGCTTGTTGAAGCTTTTATTAACAAGTATGAATTTACTCCTAAGATTGACTTCGAGACTAATGCTACACTAATGCCTGATCAAAGATGGGTTAAAGACTTTGGTGCTACTTTTACTACCTCTCCTAAGTTAACTACTAACGGCGATCCTGAACAAAAAACTTATAAACCGGAGGTATTAAAGTATCATAAAGAGATTGGATCAGGCTTTAAGTTTGTTATTAATGATCCTGCTGAAGATATTAAAGAGATTTGGCGTAAATATGTTGAGGATGATCACGGCATTAATGTTACTCGAGATCGTATTTGGTTTATGCCTGTAGCTGGTTCACGTAAAGAGCATATTGAGAACGCTGCTGCTGTTGTAGAGTATGCAAAGTCGATGCATGTTAACTTCTCATCTCGTCTGCATTTGTTAGTATGGGATATGGCTCTTAAAGTGTAATGAAAGACCATACACTTGTCCTTAATAAACATTACTTTCCGATAAATGTTGAAGAATACAAACGTATTTTTACAAATATTGCATCCGGTTCTCAATTACCTTTAGATATACACTACGAAATAGATGAAGAAGGAACTATTAATTTTGAAAATATTAATTTTTGGAATATTATCAAGTCTATCGATTTGTGGATGGATTTACCCATTAGACCATATGACAATTTTATTCATACTGTTAACGGTCCTGTACGGCTCCCTACTGTAGTTATATGCTCTTCCTATAAAGGTATAATGCACAAGAGAGCAAAGTTTCCAACTAAGAAAAATATATGGGAACGTGACAAATATACGTGTGTATATACAGGTAAAAAATTACAAAAAACGGAACTTAGTGTTGATCATGTACTTCCAAAAAGTAGGGGTGGTAGGGATACGTGGGATAATTTAGTGACATGTGATAAACTGCTTAACTCTAAGAAAAGTAATAAGTTACTATCAGAAACTAAATTAAAATTACGATATAAACCTTTCAAACCGACAGATGGTTATAAGTTTGAAATTTATAGAGAAGAATGGCATTCCTTTCTTGCCAATTTTTAAACCGAGTTAAATATTTATATGCGATTATCAATAACAGGGGCTGCTAATACTGGTAAGACATCTTTACTGCAGAGTTTTTTACATACTTGGAAGACATATGAAACGCCTGAAAAGACTTATCGTGATATTATAGAAGAAAAACAATTAGAACACTCTTCTAAAACTACCACTGAAACTCAAACTGAAATATTAAATTTTTTGACTGATCAACAGTTAGGCAAGACTGCTGATGATAATATAATTTATGATAGATGTACGTTAGATGTACTAGCTTATACAATTTGGGCTCATGAGAAGGGTATGGAGGGTTTCGATACCGCGTTTGTAAATACACAAATTAAATTAGTTAGAGAGTCACTGCGATCATTAGATATTATATTTATTTGTAAATTTAATGAAAGTATGTCTGTTGAAGATGATGGAAAGCGAGATGCAAATAAAGAATATATTATTGAGATAAATAATATTATTGAATCGCTATATCAGCAATATAAACAAAATATTGATTCAGATATATTCTTTCCAAAAGATGATTCACCATGTCTAATTAAGTTACCGGATAGTATGCAACAACGCGTTGACCTTATCGCTGAGTACGTTGCGCCAGATGGTGGTATGCATAGCGAAGAAGATTCGATATTAAATCCAGAAAATCTTAACGAGCTGGAACAATTATTAACGCAGCAATCTAATGCTCAAATAACAGAAGAAGAAGAAAGAAAGTTATTTGATAAATTTGGATTAAAATGATTCTAATTTAAATCCAATATTCGCTCCGGAGCTAGCTCGATTTCCATTATCAATATTTATAACAGATAATTCGACAAAATTAGTACTTCTATCAGATAATGCAAACATGGATAATTCCCCCGCAGCATTACCAACCCCAGCGGATGGTAATACTATATAATCGTTTGTTACAAAGTTATCTAAAAAATTGAATCTAATAATACTACCATCTACTTCAGCTGAAGCAATATTATTACTTTGATGTATTTGCACACCATATGCATCCCACCCAGATAATGTAATTAGAGCTTTTGTATTAGTTGTTATAATAGATGAGCTAAGAGCAGTAACTGAAGTATCTACTGAGGAGCTAAGACTATTAAAATTACTAGATAATGAAGCAATATCTGTAGTGTTAGTAGATAGCGTTGATCCAAAAGTTGTATTATCAATACCTATAACAAAATTTTCGAAATCTAATATATTTGTACCGTTTTCAGTTTCTACTATCAATAGATCGCCAGCTGCTACAGAAAAAACTTCCGGAAGTTCTCTGACGTTGTAAATTACATTATCGCGATTAATACAAGGCATGTATATATTTATACAAGAACTAGTTGATTATAGCCTACTTTAGTATAAAATATAGCGTGTATGGATAAAATCGGTGTTGGTATTATTACATGTGATAGACCAGATATGTATGATATCTGTATAGAATCTATTGATAAGAATTGGTATGATGAGTTAGTTGTAGTGGATGATGGTAAGAAGGATCATCCTATTCGCAATAGAGATTGTATATACATCCAGACTACGGGAGGTGAGGGTGTGGGAAAGGCAAAGAATGCTGCTCTTAGACATCTTATGGATAAAGAGTGTGATTATATTATTCTTGTTGAAGATGATATGAAATTTAAAAATAATTTATTTGCTGAATATATTAAAGCTTATAAAGAGACAGGTATACATCATTTTATGTTTGGTTATCATGGACCTGCCAATAAAGCAGGTATAAGTGGTGGTAAGCCAGTACCACGTAAAATAATTAATTATAAAGATATTAATATAGCTCTTAATACTGATTGTGTAGGAGCAGTTACTTTTTTCACTCGCGAATCTTTAGATAAAGTTGGATTATATGATGAAGATTATACAAACGCGTTTGAACACGTAGATCATTCTTTTATGTTAGCTAAGCAAGGTTTTAGTACACCTTATTGGTGGTGGTCTGATATTGCAAATAGTTTAGATTTTGTTGAGGAACAAAAGTGCTCAGAAGAATCATCTACAATTAGACCTAGATCTGACTGGCAGTTAAATATTCAAAAAGCTTCTCAGCATTTTATAAAAAAACATGGTATAAGTCCTGTATTAGTACCTGATACAAATATTCAAAACGTAATATCTATTCTTAAAAACTTTGTAAATAAAAAATCAGTATGATAGTACCTCGATTAAAGGGTGGTTTAGGAAATCAGTTATTTCAAATAGCAACTGCGTATGCTCAATCTAAAATTGTAGGTACAGATTTTGCTATAAATTATAATTTAGAAAGTTTTTTAGGCGCTGGTAATAAGTGTCACCACTATAAAGATACTTTATATAAAAATATACCTGAAACTGATTATATACCTAGTAATGTATATAATGAGCCTAATTTTTCATATAATAAAATTACTGATAATAAAGATTTACTTTTGGATGGATATTTTCAGTCGGAAAAATATTTTAAAGAATTTAAATCTGATTTAAAAGATCTATTTGAATTTCCTAGTAATATAACTAATAGAGTAGACAATCATATTAAATCTATTGATAAAGATATTATTACTATACATGTAAGAAGGGGTGATTATTTAGATAATATTAAAATTCATATACCTATTACGGAGGATTATTATGATAAGGCTTTAAAAGCTATTAATAATAATTCAGCATTAAAGATATTAGCTACAGATGATATTAATACTGTATCAAGAGAATTTAAAGATATTATCCAATATACATATAGTAATGGTAAAAGTGAATTAGAAGATTTATATATACTAACTAAAGGTAAATATTTTATAGGTTGTAATAGTTCCTTTTCATGGTGGGCTGCTTACTTGGGTAATTTTAATAAAATATTTTTTCCTAAAGTATGGTTTGGTGAGAATGGACCGCAGGATTATAATGACGTATACAATAGCAATTTTATAAAAATCTAATGAAATATAATTTTAAAGATATATCGTTTCTTATTCACATTAGGGTAGATATACCTGAAAGGCTTAGAAACTTAGAACTAGTTATGAAATATTATCATAAATATTGTGATAATGTTGAGTTTGTAATAGTTAATGATGATATCATAGTTGAACCTAAACTTAAAAAATTAAACGAGAAGTATCCTAATTCTAAGTTTATGTTTATTAAAAATGATTCTACCTATAGACGTACCTTAGCTTTTAATAAAGCTTACAAGCAAACCAATAGAGATATAATAATAGCAGGCGATACAGATGTTATTATAGATCCTAAACATATTGTAAAAGGAGCTGAAATTATTAAGAGTGGAAAAGCAAATCACGTTTACCCATATAACGGTGTATTTTGCTGGGTATGGGATAATTTGATAAATGAATTTGTTAAAGAGTTAGATCTTGCTGAATTTGAAAAATATACACCTACAGAAGATCAGCGTCATCCAGGTTATCAAGACGAAAATATTCTTGTAGCACATAATAAAAGTAAAGGAGGTTGTATTATGTACAGCTCAGAATTATATAAGTCTATAAACGGGTATAATCCTAACTTTATAGGCTGGGGATATGAAGATGATGAAATAAATTATAGAATAACTCAACTTGGTGGTTTAACTGTAAGAACAAATAATTATAATGCTATTGCATGGCATTTAAATCACCCAAATACGGTGAGAGATGAGCATCCTTATTACCAAAGTAACCGTCAAATAGCTGACTACGTACTTACACTTAAAGATTATCAACTTAAAGAATATATTAAAACATGGAAAATATAAGAATAAAAGATACTAATATAGCTCATGATAAATCTTCTTCACCAGGTAAATATCCCTCTTATTTTAGATGGTTACATGATAATGACCCCGCTGATACAAATACAATAGTTACAGACTCAGAATTAACTAACCATTTTAATACTAAACCTATTGCCTGGATACTAGAACCACCTGCTATATCTTCACATACTTATAAGTATGTAGATAAGAATGCTGAAAAATTTAAATATATTCTTACTTACTCTCAAGAGTTAATTGACAGGCATGAGAATGCTATTTTTTACCCGCATGGTGGTACTCGTTTATTAGAAGATGAATACAATATTAATAAAGAGTTTAAAGATAAATTTTGCTCTATTGTAGTAAGCGATAAACAGTGGACAGAGGGTCATAGATTTAGACACAAGTGCAAAGAAATTAGTACTAGCTATCCTGTTGATATTTTTGAACCAAAAAATGGTGTTTATGCATCAAAAGTTACCGCTGGTAAATCTTACTATTATAATATAGTTGTTGAAAATGGTATTTACGATGATTATTTTACTGAAAAAATTATTGATAGTTTTCTAACCGGATGTATTCCTATTTACAATGGGACAAAAAATTTAAAAAAATATTTTAATATAGATGGGGTTGTTGAGTTTAGTTCTGCAGATGAATTAGTAAACATTTTAAATAATTTAAGTAAAGACTACGCTGCAGAATATAAATCTAAACAGGCAGCTATAGAAGAAAATTTCGAAATAGCTAAAAAGTATGCTATTGCTGAGGATTGGATTTTCGAAAATAAACATCATATATTTAGTTGATGTTTTAAAAAAGTAATTTATTATAAGTATATATGAAGGTTTTTGAAAAAGCTATTAGCGATATTAAATTGGGTATTCCTGTTGTTGTTATAGATGATAAAGATAGGGAAAACGAAGGTGATATAGTTATCGCTGCAGAAATGGCTAATAAAAGTAATATTAACTTCTGTATGAAGCATGCAAGAGGATTAATGTGCTTACCATGTAGTGGTGAGGTTTTAGATCGATTGGAACTACCTCCTATGGTTAAAGATTCAACCGATCCTAACGAGACACCTTTTACAGTATCTGTTGACGCGCGCGATGGTACAACTACTGGTATGTCAGTGTATGACAGGCTTAAAACTATAAGTGTTTTCTGTAATGATGATTCTGAACCTCTTGAACTTAACAGGCCAGGTCATTTATTTCCTTTGAGAGCACAACCTAATCTCTTAAAAGATCGCAAAGGTCACACCGAAGCAGGTGTAGAATTAGCAAAGTTAGCTGGCTTTAAACCTATATCTATTATTGTAGAAATTATTAACGATGATGGTACTATGGCCCGACGCGAGGATTTAGAACGGTTTTGTGAGAAGCACGATCTTGCGCTTATTACAGTTCAAGATATTGAGGACGCAGCTTATGGCCAGTAATTTTATTACAAGAGCTTATAATAAAATAAGCAAAGATAAAGATACTATTCTTAAAGAGAGTACTAACGATAAGTTAGATAACGAGATTAATTTTTTTAAGAATATACCGTCCTCTTTGAAAAAATATTTCCCGGAATATATATCTTCGCAAAAAAAAGATAATATTTATTATTTAAAATTACAATATATTGAGAGTAAGGATTTAGGTTATTTTATAACTGAACAAAAAGATATTGATTGGGTATATATTATTAAGCATTTAGTTGGAGCTGTAGAACATTTTAAAGAAACTACAATTGAAACAAATTTAATATTAGAAGATAAAACTTCTATGTTAATTGATAAAACCTATAATGAGTTTAAAAATTTTAGTAGTAGGGACCACTCCCAACACTTAACTAAACCAACAACTATTAATTCGAACGGTATTGAATTAAGAAATTTCGAGCAAATTTGGCCGGATATAAAATTAAAAATAGAGGAGTTAAAAACAACTAATCATTCCTTTATTCACGGTGATCTATGTTTTGCAAACATATTATTATCCGATAATAAAGATATATATTTTGTTGATCCAAGAGGTAGTTATGGAAGTACAAAATATTGTTATGGGGATTATAGATATGATTACGCTAAATTACTTCACTCAATAGATGGTAGCTATGAATTTATTATTAGGGATAAATTTAACTTAAATGATTTAGACTATCAAATACAAAATTATAAAAACAAAAGCGATTTGCTTAAGGAGTTTAAGTCGAGTATAAGTGAGGATGATTATAAAGCTGCTTTGCTAATTCAAGGGCTAATATTTATAGGAATGTGTGATAGGCACTACGATAGTCATGAGAGGCAAACAGTTATGTATTTAACAGGTTTAAAAATATTAAATGAATTATTATGAATAAGATAGTACTAATGGCAGGTAAGGGATCAAGATTTACAGATATAGGATACCCCGCTCCAAAGCCTTTTATAGATGTAAATGGTAAATATATTTTACAGCATACAACAGAGAGTGCCGGCTCTTTAGTTGATCATGAAACAAAATATAATAAAGATTTGTATTTTGCTTTTCGTCAAGAAGATGAAGACTTTTTTAATGTAACTGCAAGACTTAAAAGAGTGTATGGAGAGAAAATTGATACTGTTATATTTGATAGTTTAACTAGAGGTAATTTAGAGACTGCATTAATCACTGTTAACAAGTTACAACTAGATGATAATTCACCGGTATTATTTTTAGATAGTGATAACAAGTACAACGGTGAAAACTTAGAAAGCTTTTTAGAAGTACTTCATCAGTTTGATAAAAATGACTTTGCATCTATAGTTTATTTTGATCCTATAGATAATAGCAGTAAGTGGTGTTTTGCATTTGTAGATAGCCAAACTAAAAAAATAACCCAGTTAAAAGAAAAAGATGAAAATGCAGTATATGAAGGCGGTAAACCTATGGTGGGTGTTTTCTATTTTAGTAGTGTTAAACTATTTAAAGCATTAGCAGAAAAGGTAATGAATGAAAGAGACACTGTTCATAATGAGTTTTTTATGTCGCAGAGTATAGTTGAAGCTATAGACTCAAATATAAATGTATATGGATTAAAAGTTGATGAAGTTGTACCATTAGGTACACCAAAAGATGTTGTTAAGGGTCGTAATTTATTATGAAAGTGTGTATTGATATAGATGGTACTATTTGCCCAACTCGAAAATCTCATGAAAAATATGAGGATCTTGTACCACTAGATGATGCAGTAACATCAATTCAAAGTTTAAAACAAGAAGGTAATTATATTATTCTCTATACTGCACGTAACATGAAAACTCAAAGTAATAATATAGGTAAAATTATTGCAAAGCAGGGTAAAGTTCTTATTGACTGGTTAGAGAAATGGGAAATACCTTTTGATGAGTTGCTTTTTGGTAAACCACTAGCTGATATTTATATTGACGACAAGGGGTACAAATTTGAAAATTGGAAAACCACTTATACCGACTTGCAATCTCTAGGATAAGTTTAAATAATTTATATATGAAATTCTTTTTTGATTCTGCATCTACATCCGCTATAACTAAAAACTGGCATGTTTTAAAAGATAAAGTAAACTCTGATTGTGTTACAGGTATAACTACTAACCCTAAAGCGATGGCTAAAATTGAGGCTTTTAGTTATGATAGTTGGATTGTTACTACCAAAGCATTATTAGCACTTTTAAATTCAATTAGAAATGATAATGAAGGTTATGTCTATATTCAATTTCCAGATACAACCAAAAGTGCTGCAACTTTTTTAAAGTTTGTTAGTAAAGTTAAATCGGATTTAGGAGATCACTTATCTTTATCCAAATTAGGTTTTAAAATTCCACCATACCCTACCTTTTTAAATGAATTAAGTAATCTCTTAACTGAAGAGGAGTTTGTTGATCTTAATCTAAACGTTACAGGAGTGGCAGATCACTGTACAGCTTTAAACTGCTTACGTTATCCAGTTAGATTTGTTAGTATTATACCTGGCCGTATGAATGAAAAGGGAATTGACTCTGACGAAGTTACGAGCTATATTAGTAGTATAGGAGCAGAACTTTTTGATGATAGAGTTATAACTGGAGCTATGAGGGATATTCCTTGTTTAGAGAGTATGGTAAAACATAGAACTGTACCTACAATAGGTATGACTGTATTTGAAACGCTTATTACTAATTCTACTGAAAATGTAGATAGATTCGTAGATATGTGGAACAAGCCACAAATTGATTATGTAGAGTATCAAGTACCACCGGTAATAACATCTGTTAATCAAAATCTTTCATTAGATTTTTTCGTTGAAATGAATAATCAGTGCCCATCAGTTTATGAAGATTAAATTCTATATAGTTACATATAATAGAGAAAAGGAGCTCAACGAAACTCTAAGATCTCTTTTTAATACTGATTATAGTAACTACGAAGTGCAATTCTTTATCGTAAATAACCATACCTCTATTAAATTTAACGATGAGTACGCAGATAAGGTAACTGTATTGGAAAATGTATTTAGACCAGATAATTCCACTGGTCACTTATCGAGAAATTATAATGAAATAATACTTCATGGAATAAAGGATGTTACAGATCCTGATTGCGATATTCTTATACATTCACATGATGATAATTTATTTAAGGAGAACTTCTTTTCAGAAATAATTAAAAACCATGAGCAGTTTGATTTTATAACGTTTTCACAGGGTTGCGGATTATGTAGTTATCTACCATCAGCTATAGATAGAATAGGTCTATGGGATGAAAGATTTTGTACTATTGGTTATCATGAGGGAGATTATTTTCTTAGAGCTCTTATTACAGATCCAACAAATAAAAAGACATCTATAAACGATCCTAATCAAGGTAGAGAATATAATGCTTTACCACCGATATGTATAAAACAGCCGGGTACACATCAAAATGCTGCTCATACTGCAAGTTTTACTAACTATAGTGTATGTAGACAATTATGGCAGATTAAATGGCCAACCTGTAGAGATGGTGGATGGGATATCAATAACTTACCTCCTAATACAAATTTAAAAAGGTTTATGTTGTATCCTTATTTTGAAAAAAAGTTGTCTAATTTACCGGAAAAATATTTTAACGAAATAGATGCACATGGACACCCCTTCTTACAATAAAGTTATTAATGTTGTAATACCTATGGCTGGTAGAGGTACAAGATTTACCAGCGCAGGTTATACTGAGGTACCTAAACCTCTTATTGATGTACATGGTGCACCAATGATACAAAGAGTTATAGAAAATCTTAACACTTATACAAAAGGAAAATTGCAGTTTCACTTTATTGTTTATAAAGAGCATATAAACAATTTTAAAGTAGATGAATTATTATATAAACTTCTACCAGACTGTAATATAGTAACGGTTGCGAAAACACCTCAAGGACCATGCGCTAGTTCTTTAGAAGCTATATATTATATTAACAATGATAACCCTTTAATTATTACAAATTCTGATCAAATTATTGAAGATTTAAATTTGGATAAGTTTATCGAAACAGCAGATAAACATAAACTAGAAGGCTTAGTAGGTACTTTTGATTCAGACTCTCCTAAAAACTCTTATATTGAAATGGATATTAATGAAGAGTTTGGAGTTAGAATTAGAGAGAAGGAAGTAATAAGTAAGTTTGCTACTAACGGATTTCATTATTGGAAAAAAGGTAGTTATTTTGTAAGTAGCTCCTTAGAGATGATATTACGAAATGACACGGTAAATGGTGAGTATTATGTAGCACCATCTTATAATTACCTTATTAATAAAAAATATAAGATAGGTAAATATCAATTTAAAGAGCACTATCCTATTGGTATACCATCAGATCTAAAAATATATTTACAAAAAAATGCGATTTGAAGCAGCTATAAACTATGAAAATAACTAAATTAACAGATTATAAAGCCGGATGGTTTGTAGGAAATTTTGAACCAACTGCTCATAAAACAAAAGATTTTGAAGTTGGTACAACTATTCATCCTAAAGGTTCAGAATGGCCTAAACACTATCATAAAAAGTCTAGAGAGATAAATTATCTTATTAGAGGTAAGATGTTGATTCAAGATCAAGAAATTGTAGGTGGAGATGTATTTGTTTTTGAACCTTATGAAGTAGCGGATCCTATATTTCTAGAAGATTGTGAAGTTTTAGTAATAAAGACACCATCTGTACCTGGAGATAAATTTGAATGCGAGTAAATAAATTTATGTTTGAGATAGCTATACCTAAGACCGAAATTGACTTATCAAAATATATTGTTGTTAGTTACTACCTCGAGTCTTCTTTAAATTTGTATGAAGCGGCTAGAAGCTTAGCGATTGGCCAATCTGTTGGAAATCCTTCAAAGCGTAGTGTTTGGGAAACAGACGAACTGTTTCAAAATCATTCTTGTTTAATTTTAGGTGATAGAGAAGAATTGGAATCAAAATTAGCTGGGTTTGTTGATATCGCATTTCCGGCAATTAATATAGATTTTAAAACAGATGGTATAGCTCACCTTCTTGTCAATATTATGGGTGGTCAGCTGGACATAGATATCGTATCAAAGTGTCAGGTCAAACATATCGAATTTCCACAAAGCGTTGAAGATCAATTTCAAGGACCAAAATTTGGCATTAAAGGTATTAGAGAGTATACAAAGGCCTGGGATAAACCTATTTTAGGTAGTATTATTAAACCTAAAACTGGTGTAACACCTGAAGTTCTTTTAGAAATGGTGAAAGAGCTTGTCGAAGGTGGTGTAAACTTTATTAAGGAAGATGAAATACTTTCCGATCCTTCTTTTTGTAGGATAGAAGATAGAGTGCCTCTTATTATGGATTATCTTAAAGATAAAGATGTTATTTATAGCGTTTCTATTCATTCAGATCCTCATGTTATTCTAGATAGAGTAAAGCAGGTACACGAACTAGGAGGTAATAGTGTTCATGTTAATTTCTGGTGCGGTATGGGAGTTTATAAAGCCATAAGAGAGCTTGACTTGCCTATTTTCCTACATTTTCAAAAAAGCGGTGATAAGATATTGACAAATGAAAATCACGACTTTCATATTGACTGGCGCGTTATCTGTAAACTAGCTGGTATGATGGGGGTTGACTTTATTCACGCTGGTATGATAGGTGGTTATTATAAGTGGGATGAATTAGAGGTTATAGATTCTATGAAAGAGCTTTGGAAATATGATGTAATGCCTGCTTTGAGTTGTGGGTTTAGCTCTGAACTTACTCAAATGGTTACTGATAAAATTGGTAATGATTATATGGCCAATGTTGGTGGTGCTATACACGGTCATCCTAAAGGTACAAAAGCGGGAGCTTTGGAGATGAGAGAATCTATTGATAATTTAAATTAATGAAATTTATATCTCATCGAGGTAACCTTAAAGGACCTTCAACGTATGAGAATACCCGTAAACAAATAACTAAAGTACTTAAAGGTGGTGTTGACTGTGAAATAGATGTAAGATTTTTAGATAATAAATTTTTACTAGGACATGATCACCCTATAGAAGAAGTATCATTAGAGTTTTTAAAAACAAAAAATTTATGGGTACATTGTAAGAATTTAGACTGTTTGAAGATATTATCTACTACAAATATAAATTGCTTCGCACATGAAAATGATAGCTACGTTTTAACGTCTCATAATTATATATGGACCTTTTATGGAGAAGAAGTAACTGAGCGTAGCGTAATAGTTGATTTAAATAAAAACTGGTCTACAATGGATTATAATTGTTACGGTGTATGTTCTGATTATATGTAAATTATGAAAGCGGCAATATGTGTAAGTGGACAACCTCGTTTTTTTAAAAAAGGGTTAAAACAAATAAAGCAGTTTATTATAGATCATAATCCTGATATAGATTTTGATTTCTTTTTACATGCATGGCATGCTAAAGATAATTATGATGCTTCTAATTGGGCTTCGTCGCAAATAGAACCCCCTCCGGAAAATTATATTGACGATTTAAAGAAATTATATAACCCTAAGTCGTTGATGGTAGAAGATCAAATTGAATTTACTCTACCTAGAGCTTACGATAGAGCACATACAAAGGAACATATACCATACT
>Ga0315321_10001065_pt1 | contig 21010 bp, 28 predicted proteins | sample M180m21515metaG_FD_203464 | JGI IMG/M metagenome (GOLD analysis project Ga0315321, IMG submission 203464) | Ammonia-oxidizing marine archaeal communities from Monterey Bay, California, United States - M1 80m 21515 | ecosystem: Environmental > Aquatic > Marine > Intertidal zone | place: USA...
TAGGATACTCACAGTCTGCCTACAATAACTTGTGGCAGTTCTATGCGGATAACATGGAGTGGGCTTGGACCTCTGCTGAGAATGAACGTAAACGTATTAATGATCTTGCTGTAGTTCAGTTACAAGCTGATTCGCAGTTTGAAGCAATGAAGTATAAATCAGACGCTGAATCAAGTTCAGGTTTTGGTAAGTTGATTGGTGACGTACTTGGTGCTAAATCCGACACGATTGCTGGCACAATTCTTGGACCTCTGTTTGGCTAATAGGAGAAATATATATAATGTATAATGTAGGCTATCAAGCAATGAAGAATTTGGCACTACCCAAAAAGCAAGCACCTAAAAAGACTACAGGTACAGGGTTACTTGCACGTAATACTATGGGTAGGTCTGCACCAAAGAAAGAACAAGACGTTAGAGAAAGGGTTGCAGGTTATGTAACTCAGATACGTAAAGCAAGAATGGACCTTAAAAATGATTGAACCTGCTACACCAATGATAGATGCCCCAATAGCAGGGCAATCGCTAACGGCTGAGTTAGGTAATCGTCCTTGGCAACAGCCACCACAGTACAATACTGTTGAAGAGGCTCTTGAGTTTTACATTCCTCGCCTTACTAATCCTAATATGTTAGAGGATTTACTAGATGTAATGGAGACAGGGATACCCCTTACCTCTATAGCAAACGCATTGCAAAGCGGTGGCGTTATGGAGGGTAAACATTCTGTTGATGTAGGCATACTGGTAATACCTGTACTCATAGAGACAATGGCGTACCTTGCTGATGAGGCTGGGGTAGAATATACTGTAGGTACAGGAAATGAGGAAGACCCCGATAAAATTTCTGATGCTGCTATAGCTCGTGCTGTAAGTAAAGCCCGTGAGAAAGAAGGGCAAGCACCCGTAAGGGAACCCGTAGAAGAAGAAGCAGAGCAAACAGAAATGGATTTGGAACCCCCTAGTGGTGGGCTAATGTCACGGAGAACAGAAGATGGCGTTTAACTTTGGAGCATTTGTAGGCGGTTTATCTGAAAGTATTTCTGAAGACATTCAGGAAGCGCAAGACCGTGAATTAAAATTTGATCTTATGGCTGAGGATGAAGCAACTAAGATGCGTTTGGCAAGTGCCTCAGAACGCAGAGCTAGGAAAGCAACAGAAGATAAACTTACTCAGGGATTAGCCGCCTATATAGGTGCGGCTCATGCAGGTGCTATTGTAAAACAACATGGTGTAGCTGGGGCAGAACAATTTTTAAGTGCAGCACAAAATTATGATGGTGACTTTGCTGCAGCTGTTAAACTTCCTGAGTTAAAGAATGGTGTTTTTGGTGGAGATTTTGCTAATAAACCTTTGATGTCTCTTATTCCAGAAGTACCAGATAAAGTTGATGATCCTAAAACTCATGCCGATTGGGAGTTACGTTGGTTAGACGAAGAACTAACTATTGCTCAAATGACTGATGGTGAAGAGAAAAACAAAGCTAAAACTGCACATCAATCTAAGTTAGAACAATACTACAAATTGATAGCTGATCGTGAGGCTGCTAAACGAGAAGATGATGCAGGTGAAGACAAACCATTCTACACAAATGACCAACGTGAAAAAATATTAAAGACACAAAGAGATATTGCCTTTAGTACTCTTACAGGATTTGCAGGTGCACGTGAACTGTCTACTCAAGAACGTGCAGGAACAAATGTCATTTCTATTGCAGATTATATTGCAGCTATTAACACGTATAATCAAAACGATCAAGGACAAAAGGATAAAAATCTTACGAATGATGCAACTGCCGCTGCTGAGACAGCAAAGGTAAGTATTCAGAATTTTGCAGCTAAAATACGCAGAGATGTATTCAAAAAAATTGCTTCGGGTAAACCTTTAAGTTGGGAGGCAAGAGAAATTTCTCCTACAGCGTTGTACGATGAGGATTTCTTTGATAGTTTGGCGAGGCGAAATGAACTAGAAATTGGTGGCGTGTATCTTGTAAAAACAAGTGATAACAAACTTAAAGTTCGTACATATCTAGGATACACTGATGTATTCTCTGAAGTAGATAAAAATTATATTGGGTCAGGCGTTATAACGGGGCCGGAAATTGCGGCTTTACGAGCAACAGAATTTTAATTAAGGGTTACTAGAATGGAAGAAGAAGAAGAGTTTTCACTATCTGAATTTGATGGTAGCGTTGATGAAGAAAACGACACATCCTTATCAACAGACGTTGAGTCTGCTGTTGATCCTGTTAATAGTGTACCTACTTCAGCGGAGGATGAAGAGTTTTCACTATCTGAATTTGATCCTACCATCAATGTTATGGACGATGCGCCTGTAGCTGAAGATATTACCCAAGATATAACTGATGTAGATAGTCAAACTGAAGATGCTTTAGGTTCTTCAATTGATCCACGTATTACGGCATTGTTTGACGCAGAGCAACTGGAAATACAGGAACGATTTGAAAACCCAGAAGTAATAGCAGAAACTGAGGCTAAACTTGATAGTATCTTTGACCGTGAAATGCAGGCGGCTGCTATGGAATCTTCAATGGGACCAGATTTCCCTGAAGGAATGCTGCCTAGACCTAGTGGTGGTGAGATACAGTTACTACTAGATGATAAAAAAAATACACTAAAGAGACATGCAGAACTTCGTGACAGTATACAAGCATTATTAAATGACGGTAATAAATTTCGTGCTGCATCTGTAGACGCATTACTTAATTCTGGTCTATCATTAAACGCAATAGGTATTATTACAAACACAGCAGACTTTACGCCTTTTTATGGTACGGCGCTTGGCATAATAGATATTCCAGAAAACGTACAGATTAGTAGAGAACTGTGGAGCCAAGGCCATGAATGGGCCGCAGCATTTGTGATGGGTGCTGTTATTGCTGAAACTGCGGCATCTGCCATTGGTGCAAAAGTTGCTATAGATAAAGCTACTAATCTAGTACAGTCTAGAGCAAAGAAAGTTGGTAAACAAATCCGCACAGCAACTGATGCAGAACTAACTAAGAAAGTACAAAAGGCTGAGACTTTAGTAAATGACAATAGGGAATTTACAGAAAAGTTAGTTAAAGAATTTGAATTGTCTATAGACCCCACAGGTAATACGTCTATTGCAAACGTAGTTGATGGCAAGATTGTACTGGACACAGAAGCTGCCCGTAAGATTGGCCTTGGTATATCCGATGATGTATACAACTTGCAAAAAGAATACATGGATGAATTTGTAGCTGCAGTTAACGCTAAAGATAATGCTAAGATACTAGAACTTGAACGTACTACAGGCATAAGTGCAAATCAAATTATTGCTATAGCAGAAGAGAACGCAGAGGGCTTTGCATCTCCTCTATTAAAGGCTGAAAGCTTTAACTCTGTAGTTGCTGTGGCTATTGACCTAAAGAAAAAGTTTCCTAAAGCATTTGATAATGATAAGACAGTCATTGATAATTTATTTGAACTAACCGTTAGTGATAAGTTTGATGCTGATGACCTTGCAGATACTTTGGCAGAGTATGGATTAAACTTTGATCAGTACGTACTGACTGTTGTTGGTTCAGGTTCTGAAGCTGGTAAGATACTTAACAAGCTATCACAAATCAAACGTGCTGGTTCATTTAAAATAGACAACGTACAAACACGTGAGCTTGAACGTACTCAGGGTAGTATTGTATCTGCGTGGCGTAGGATTGAAAACATTCGCCGTGGTAGCATGACATCCATGCTTAAAACTGCAATGCGTAACTTTCAGTCTGCTACTATCCGTGCTCCTATGGAGGCATTGGAAAATGTCATGGACACTACCTTGCTTTCAATGTCTAACGAGTTTAACAGAAGGCCAGATCAGAGGTTACTGACTAGAACAATAAAGGCAACAGGTAGAGGTGCACAAACTTTTGTTTCTCCCTCTCAGTGGGCTGGAAGTCTTGCTCCACTAAAGCGTATCTATGCTACACCCGCACTGTCAAAAGAAATAACTGACATTATATTGAACCGTCCAGAGTTTGCACAGCAACACACTGCGCTGTTTGATAATGTAAACGAGTATCGTAAACGTACAGGTGCAGGTTCTGGTGGTGCCGTAGACGCAACACTGAGCGCCGTAGAGAGTGTAGTAGACGTACTGAGTACTCCTAACCGTATTCAGGAATACATCATTCGTAGGGGCGTATATACAGGTGAGATGGAACGTCTGCTAAAACGTGACTGGGGCATCAACATGATGCAAGCACTAGAAGATGGTAAGCTAGGTGACTTGATTGCCAATGCATCTAGTGTAAGGCCAAAAGGTGCACGTCCGTTTGACGAGATTGTAGAAGAGGCAACTAGACGTGCTCTTGATGTAACGTATGCCAAGGCTCCTGACGTTAAACTATTTAGAGAAACATCTAACTTCCTGTCCCGCACAGGTTTGACCGCTGTTACCACACCATTCCCACGCTTTATGTTTAACTCAATGGAATTGATGGGTCAGTATAGTGCAGGTGCATTTAATCCTGCAATCAAACGTATCATGGGTATGAAGAAGGGACCACTTGACGCTAAGGATAGACAAAATATTAGTCGTAACTTGTCTGGCCTTGCAGCAATTACTGCAGCGTATCAGTACCGTATATCAGAGGGTGCTCCTGCAGACTACAAACAGATTGATGGACAAGACATTGGTACAGGAGAGGACACTGTTGTTGATGTAACTAGTCAGTATCCTATGCGTCAGTTCCTATGGATTGCAGAGGCAATGAAACGTCTTGATCCTAATGTACAGCAGTACTTACCTGTATCTGGCCCACTAACAGCTGTTGGTATAGCTGGTGAAGGTAATGCAACCTTTGATGATTGGTTTGATGGTGCAGACGCACTAGAAGTTTTTGTAGGCACAGGCGCACGAACAGGAACTACAAGTGTATTTGTTGATGAAATTGCTAACATCCTTGCTGGTGGGGGTGAGGATATTGTATCGGATGAACGTAAGAAAAAAGTAGTAGGTCGCTTGTTAGGGGATTACCTACGTACACATTTGATTCCTGTAACACAGGTTGTAGAAATACAACGCATGATAGGACTACGACCTGTAGAATATACAGACTACTCTACGGATGATCCAACAACTATTGGTGGTGAAATAGAACGTTCCTTAGATCAGAGTGGAGTTACATCTATCTTTGATCCATCACAAGAGGGAGAGTTACCGTCACGTGAGTTTGTTTTATCTGAAGATCGTAGACGTGTAGGACTTGGTAAGAGTTTATTCTTAGGTCTGTCGGTACTGCAGAAGAATAATCCTGATGCAGAGTATCTGATGGGTAAAGGTATAGAAGAGTTTGAAGTAAGTAGTCGTGGTAAAGGTTCTGTTCGCCGTGAGGAGAATGCTTTAATGCGGGAAGAGATGCCTTTAATTGTTGACTTGGCAAAGGGTGTGGAGACAGATGCTCGTAAACAATATATAAACGAATCTTCCACGTATAAAAAACAATACACTCTTGAAGAACACGTGAATGCAGAAGTACTAGCTGCACTAAACTCTATGATCAGGACAACACGGGCAGCCTTCATTGGAGATGCTAAGTACGATACAGCACCTGAGTTTGTTCAGACATATGATCAATTCAAACGTCAGCCACGTACTGTACGCAGGTATGCTCTTAGAGAGTACTATAGGGAGTACGATAAGGCACCAGACATAACAAACTTAGATGACTTAGATGATCTACTATTCTATGCAAAAGACTTAGATGAGTTTAAGGTAAACAAACCATCAACGAAAAGACGTAGCAGATAAAAAAGGGCGGCTTAATTGCCGCCCGATTTCTTTCACCTGTTGTCACCACTTCCACCTAGTGTGCCTTGCTCCTTACGCCTATTAAGCTTGGCCTCATTCTGTGCTGCAATCATACCTAGCGTCAAGTTTAAATCAGATGCAAGAGCAGCGCAGTACCACAACACATCCCCTATCTCACTAGATAATTGTTCCCGCCAATCTTCTGGCATGCTTTCTGGGCCATCACGAATGATCTTCTTTACTTTGTTTGCCACCTCACCTGCTTCACCAGCTAAACCTAAAGCTGGATAAAGTATTTTATGTTGCTCTGGGTAGATGGCTGTACGTGATGCCGTTCTTTGATATGAATTAAAATCAGACATGTCGTACTTTTCCTTTAGAAACTGTTCCGCTTCTTCCTGTAACTTGTTCATGCTCCTTCACCCGTTCTAACTGCTCATAGTAGGCTTTGTTAAACCCACGTTCCCACTCCCTGTACTGCATAGTATTACTAAGGAATGGATTAACGACACGCCCCTGTCGAAAATCTTTGTAACCTTTCTCGTGTTGAAATTTTAACGGTGCATCATACTTGCCAAGGCCACGTTCTTTGCGGGACAGCTGTTGTTTCATATGTATTCTCCTTACGCTACGTTAATTAATTCTGCTTCGGTATAAGGTATGTGATAGAATAATTCACCCTTCAAGATGTTACGTCCACGTGCCTCACGCAATCGTTCATCTCTCAGGCTTGTATCCTTGATACGCCACACTTGTTTCATATCTTTACGGAAGATATAGAAGTTAAGTACCCCCTTCTCCCCCTCATATTTTGAAAGTAATCTACCCTTACGTTCTGGTATACGTATGTCCTTCCAATCGGTAGGCCACTCCTCTTTCCATGCCAGCTTAACCTCTGCCTCATTGAAATATGTATAGTCATCTTTCTCTGACACAATATCTACATAGAAGTTCTCTTGTGTTTCTTTGATCTCGTGACCTGCACCTACTAGATACTCCACTAGTTTATCTTTCGCAGGGGCATCGTAGGCTTCGTACAATGCACGGCTAAATTGTTTACGTGTCGCCATTTAAATACTCCTTCAATTCTGTATACCCACCTATGTGCTTTCCCTCACTGTCAAACACTTGGGGTACAGTTGTTATACTTGATCTCTTCAACAAAGACAATACCCATTTACTACTTTTACTTTGGATATTATATTCTACGTAAGGTATGCTGGCCTCTTTTAATAATGCCTTGGCAGTATCACAGAAGTTGCATTGGTCTCTACTAATTAATGTCCACATCTTTCCTCCCTAATAGTTCAAGTAATAGTTGCTGTTGTTCATACTCTGACATTACCATCCAGTCACGTATTTCGTCAATGGTTCTTCTGCACCCTGCGCAATACCCATCTTTTATGTGACAGATATTTACGCAGGGTGAAGGTGCAGACCCTACACTAGGTCTACGATTTCGCAAGAGTCACCAGAGCAAGCCATAGTCTGCATACTTACCGTGTTGTCCTCACTTTCATAGTTAGACAGGGCCGACCAGTCAATACTACTAGGCATCAGCGATAACAGTTCTTTATATACACTCTTGCCTACCTCTTGGTAAGGAGCCTGTTGATAGGTGTGATCTGAGTGTGGTAAGAATGACACACCTGACATCTCATCAAAGTGTTCATACACAAACGCACCCACAGACATCCACTCAGCATCACGAACTGAGATAGTCACACTTGGCTTATGTTCACACCAGTGTCGCTGGTAGGTCAGCCACAACTCTAGCTGCTCTACTGCTGTCATATCGTTACGTGTCACTGCCTGCTCAGGTGACTTGACAGGGAAACTAAACACTACAGTAGAGTCAGGCTTCATAACGCAAGGCTCATTAGGGATACCTTGATCAATCATAAAATGTGTCAGAGGGTCTTTATTATCGCCCCGCACAGTACGAATATAATAGGGGCTGTGACGAGCGTGAATACCAGAGGCACTGTCAACCAACTGTGATACTGTTCCCGAAGGTTTATTGCAGCTGATAGCAGCAGAGACAGGGATGCCAAGGCGTTCAGCCCACTCAGCGTTAGTAGTAACAGCGATATAACGTAAATGCTCAAGTGTTCTATCCAATCCTTTGTTAGCGTTTGTCATTAATGGATTATCCATAATGCCAGTCATAGATACGCCAAGAAGTCTTTCTTCTGCCGTATTGTTTTGCCATACCTTTCGTAGGTAGGGGAACTTGATAAGGGTAGACTGTATAGTACCCAAGATCGTAGCAAGTTTTACCTTGCGTTCAAGGTCTTTCAATGTATCCGTTGCTCGTACAACACATTCCGTTAAGTTACAAAATTGATACGGACGTAAAATGATTTCAGAACAAGGGTTTGTACCGAACTCATAGTTAGGATCACGTCTACCAAACTTGGCTGCTTGCTTCTTGGATGCCTCACGATTAAAGATACCACGCTCACCAGACTTAGACTCAACGAGAGAGAGCCACTCACGCATGAATGTTTCCATGTCTGGCTTCTCAGTGTACGACACGCTGTTGTTAGCCAAGGCACGATGCCCTGCTGTCTCCCACCACTGTCCTGACTTAGCGTGACGCATACGGTCATCACTCAGGTTAGACAGAGAGATCATAGCTGAACGCCTCACTCCACCTACGACCACGATCTGACCAATGAAGCACATCAAGTCGTGACACTCCATAGATGATAGCCTGCGTCCTTGTGCCGCCTTGAAAGTAGCTACGGAAAAGTTAAATAATTCTACGAGAGGTGCTGGGCCTGATGCCCTACCACCAAACGTTTTAAGCCTTGCACCTGCAGGGCGTACCTGTGACACATCCCACTTAGGGATTTCACCAGCCCATAGGAGTGCAAGAACTTGACGGAACCCCTTAGCCCAGCCTTCCTTACTGTCCTTAACGACAACGATAGACTCACTCTCGTACAACTCAGGCACTTCTGGGAGCTTGCTGATGAACTGGCGCTCGACACTGAACCCGACACCAGTACCACAGAGCAAGATGTACATAGCTTCGTCAAATGACTTAGGGTCATCGACAGGTAGGTAACTACAGTTGTAGCCTGCCGTGTTGTCACGATCTAATGCAGGGCCAGCTGTCATCATAGCTCTCATAGAGGGCATGATCTCTAGCCCCAATATAGCTTGCTCTAGTTCTTGTTTAGTTTTGGAATCTACTAGATCACCGATTACATTTGTGCTGTAACGTTCGACTGTATCACCCCATGATTCACGCCCCATACTGTCAAAGTACTTTGCGTACCGTGACTTATGAATGAACGCTTGATAGTCTGTAGGTAAATAATTGTTCATGTTCACTCCCTTATTATTTTAATTGCTTTAATTGACATTCCATCAATGTCATAGATAAATTCCTCAAGGCATTGAGCAACTTCTTCATCAAGTACATTGTCTACTGGAACAGGATATTCTTCTTGATCTATATCTAAGGTTAGAAATACTTTAACTATCATCTACTTCCTCTATAAGTTTAGTCAAATACCACTGTGCTTTCTTCAAGTCCTCTGCACCATTCTTGTATCTGTATCTCCACACATACTTCTGAATGTTTCCTTGTAGATAATACTCGTACCCATCACCAGTGGCGGCACGAATGGCATCAATACATTCAATACCTGCTTGGTTATAGTGTGATGGACTATTAACAGGATCGTTTAATGTTATAGTTGTTTCACCTAAAGTGAGTGTGTCAATTGTATCTGCCATTCGTATCTCCTTTCTAAAAGTTTACTGTTACTACGTTACCGTCACGTTTTTCTACTAGTGGTTTAGTATCCCCTTCTTCAAATTCTAAATCATCCACCAAGGTAAATAGCTTCCTCCGTACTTCTGCATCTTCTTCAATTAAAGGTATAGCAGCTATCAACATATCAGTCAACACCTTTATTTGTGCAAAGTCTTGATCTTTCATGGTGTTGTCATCTGTGGTTAGCATACCTATTTGAATATCCCCTGTCCAATCTCCTTGTTCATCCACGTCAGGAGAGATGCGGATAATAAAATCATTTGGTGCAAAGTTTATTAATGAATTTAACATATTAACTCCTCTTTATTTTATCGTAAGGAAACTCCACCAAGTCAGGGTGTTTGTCTTTACCCTTTTCTTTCAACCATTCTTCTGGAACAACCCTATCTGCATACAAGAATTTATTTCTCTCACACCATGTAGCATATGTACTTTTAGCACCCTTACTTAACTTACGTTTACTGTTTTCAAACACGAACCGTATGTCTAAGTTTGGGTGCTGTTTCTTTACAGCTAAGTGTTTACGTCTATCATCTGAAACAAACCGTCCCTTTACTTCAATGATGATACCGTTCTGCAATATAAAGTCAGGAGTATAGGTGCGGTACATCAAGTCTTCCCATTCAATCTTAATGGCTTCATACTTAAACTTTACTTTCTTTTCGTTCAAGTAATCTTTGACTTTGATTTCTAATCCACTCCTATACCCATGCTTTAGTGCAGCCTTGAACTGCTTACCATTCATTAGAAAGTCCAACCGCCTCGCACAGTACGAATGCCAAGACTCTTTAGCTCTTCCATGATGCCTATGTCTGCAGCCTTACGTGCTTCCATAGCTGTACGTAAACCTGCATAACGTTTGTCATGTAGCTCACGCTTACGTTCCCTTAGCTCCTTTTCCATTGCAGAAATCTCTTCTTGCATTTCCTTTACTTCATCATCACCTAACATAACTTACTCCTCTATATATGCCACCGTCTTGGGGGCTTTTGCTTTCGACATACGTGCTGGTTCCTCTACCATAGTGGGCCAACAAGTGTGCCTATAGTCACAGAACCTACAGCCATCATTTAGTACTGTATTTCCTGTAGGCTTACCCCGAAAGAACTCGGGTACTGGACTGAAACAACGTTTAAACTCATTGTCATTTACAGTCTCTACTGTTGTCTTGATTTTATCAAGCTCTTCTTGCATGTCTAGGTTGTCGGCAGGTACATACTTGAACTCACCAGTACCTTTATTAACTACCCACCAGCCACCTGCTTTGTATCCAGATGCCTTGGCATACCCTGCAAGCTGTCCAACATAACCGAAGCTATCTCCTTTAGCAAGTGTGTCAAAGGTATCAAACTTGTTTACATAAGACCAAGGCGATGCTGACTTCACATCATCAACAGCACCGTCTATTACAAGATCATAACTACCAGAAATCCTAGTATCATTATCATCTTCCACTGAAAGGCTAACTTTATCAGTGTCTTTATAGTCCACGCCAGCACCCCGAAGAAGACCTTTAAAAACAGCTTCAACTATATCTCCTATCATCATGTTCATTACAAAGGTTGTCGGCTTAGGTAGTGCTTTCTCTGGCATGTTCTTAGCAAACCAGAGTTGGCAAGTAGGACGCCCAATGTTGGACATCCTTAGTGTGAACTTGTCACGAGACTTACCACTACCAAACTGACGGAGAACTGCATCAGTAACTTCCGCACCAATTTCTTTAGCAACCTCAGCGTCAAAGGTTGTCTTTCCATTGGCAGCGTCAGTCATAAACTGATGCAGCTTTAACTCAGCTGGATGATGCATTAGACAAAATCCTCTGCATCAATGTCTACAAATGCTTCAACAGTATCCGTATCTGTATCGTCATTCTTGTAAGCATTGTCATCCCAAGAACCCTTGATGTATTCATTGTAGTTCTGAATCCATGCAAGGAAGTTTGCGAATGTCTCTTGCTCTGGATCAGTGACATCAAGTGTCTCGTTTAGATCAAGTGCCAGAGTAGGCAAGTAGAACGAACTACCGTTAGGCAATTTCTGTTCTTCTGTTGCTGCCTTGATGTTGTGCTGCACTGGCAATCTCCGCATCTTACCTAGCTTGGTGAACAGAGTACCCGCAGTTTTAAATGCGTCACGGTTTTCAATCTCCCAGATAAATGATTGTTCGTCTAGGTCCACGGGATTACCTTGTGCATCTGTAACGTCATGCAGCTGTACTGTACCAAACATAACCCGAACACGTTTGATCTGACGTATCAGGTCTTGTGTCTTCTCAGGCAATGCCTTGAAGTCTTCAATCCACCCCGCTGGTTTACCACAGTTGAAGCCACCGTCATTGTCTTTAAGGTCACTGTTCAAATCGTTAGCCATCAATGTCTTGACGAAACGATTGGGTGAATTATCATTGCCCTTGATGAAACGCTTGTACATAAACCGCTGTACGAAGGGACGTATAGTTGCAGTAGATGCATAGTAGGTTGGCCCATCTGGGATTTCCAACTTGTATGTGCCGCCTGCCACGACTTCCATCTTTACCTTCTTGCCATTGATTGTATCCTCACCCATGATAGCTGAGTGATTGATACGTAAACGTGCAAGAGTACTCGACTGTGACTTCTGTTTGTTGTCAACAGACATACCCATTGCCTCTGCCATTGCAGAAAAATTACCTGTGTTAATTGTTGCGATCTGATTCATAAAAATCTCCTTTTGTTTTGCGAGTCTATAGTTATATCACGACACATCTTTTGTGTCAAGCCAATTAGGACCAATCTTTGCCTCTAATAATAGAGGTACGTTGAAGTCCAGTTTCCATTTCTTATTTACAATAGTAAGAAGCCTGTCATTGGCTGCATGTATGGTCTGTAGTACTTTGTCCTTTTCATTTGGATGCACATCAATCACGATAGAATCGTGTACAGTATTGACGATACATGATTGCATTTTATTTGCCCCTAATAACTTATCAATGTATATCAGAGATATGGGTACAATGTCAGCCGTAGCAAACGATTGCACGGGAAAGTTTTTAATCTGTGTGAAATATGACACAGTACCATTGGCACGGCGAGTCACATCAGGGAAAGAAAACTCACGACCAGATGGTGTCTTGATCTTACCTGTGGCTAGAGCCTCACGTGCAAGCTCCTTGTGCCACTTACCAATACCTGAGTACTTCTTAGTGAACTGCTCATAGTATGCAGCCTCTGCTGGTGTACGCCCAAACCCACTAGCCCCATACAAGGGCGCAAATGTGTGTGCCTTGGCATCCTGACGTGATATGCTTTGCCCTGCATCAGATATAACCTTTGCGGTATAACTGTGTACATCAAAGCCAGTAGTCACCTCGTCAATGGCAGTCTTGTCCTGAGATAGAAACGCAGCAACTCTAAATTCTAACTGAGCAAAGTCTGCTTCCATAATCTCCCCGCCATCCCAACGTGACTTGAACACACGCTTCACTGGAAACGTACCTCCACGTGGCATGTTCTGCATGTTGGGGTCTGCACCTGACAGGCGACCAGTAGCAGTACGGTGTTGAAGTAACCTGACGTGCAGCTTACCATCTTGTTTTACATGTGTTGTGATACCTTCCACAAAGCTTGATAGATATGTATCAACGGCAGACAAACGGCGAACTCGTTGTAAGAACAACACTGCGTCCTGCATATTACGTTGTCTAGCGATACCTTCAAGGTATTCAAGTTTATCTTTACTTGTTGCGAAACCGTTAGCTGAGGCCCATTTTGCTGTAGGTGCATTGAACTTTAACCCAGCCACATGCGAATTAATATTATTAAAAGTGTAACCCGTACTATCACAGCTAGTACATCTGTTAGTTCTGGTATATGGTGTTCCATCTTTTCTTACCTTTCTAATTTGTCCAGTGCCATTACACTTATGACACCGCTTTGCTTTCTGCTTATACAACTTCTCTGTATTCTGCCGTACAGTGCTACGGTAATCAGTGTCGGACATACGGAAGTCGTCAAACAAATCTGCCCACACCTTTTTGTCTTGTGGTTTCTTACTATAGATGACCCAAGACAATTGTTCTGGGCTGTTCAAGTTGATAGGACGATCCCCCATTAGGTCACGTACCTGTAGTTCTAGTTCACGTACTAGTTCGTCACGTTCCTGTTGGAACTCTGTACGCACAGCCTCAAGTGCGTCCATGTCTACACTAAAGCCACGCTGGTATATCTTGGCAAGGTGTACAGCCAACTGATTAGTCAGTGTGATTGTTCCTGCCAGTGTACTGCATTCCTCGTATGATTTCTGCAAACAAAGGTACAGTTGCTGCGTAGCATGTAAGTCATGGGACAGGTACTCCGATAACTCTGCATGTGGAATGTCACGCACAGAGTAACCTTGCTTGAAGTATTCCTTCAGTGTGTCCTGTTTCTGCGTGTCAAGATTGTACCGTTCAGCACAAGCCTCAAGGGACAGGGGTTCCTTCTGCCCACGTTGCAGCACATACTCACCCAGCATTGTGTCAAATATAGTACCTTCATAGGTGAAGCCAGACTCCCATAGCCACATAAGATCGTGCGCTGCGTTGTGCATAATTAGAAGGGCGGTTTCATCCAAGTTCTTCTGGACAATGTACCGCCCCTCTTCAGTAGGTTGATGCTCTGAGTGATCAAATGTTACACAATATTCGTTTCCAAGATCATCTAACATACCTACCATAACCAATGTATTCTCTGCTTCAAACGGATCAAGATGCATCTTGCCGTTGCGTTTCACCACAGTGTTTTCTACGTCTAGGGTAAGGTGTTTCATTTAAAATATGTCTCCTTCGCTCCAGTAATCCCAATCATCAAATACCATAACGTTATATCTTTCGTCAAGGTCTTTTTGGAATTGCTTATCATTTTCATATATCTTCATAGCTTCCATTGCTTCTGTTAGTGTTAGTTTTAGTCGTGACATTTCCGAAACCAAGGCGGCTGCATTCATTTCATCTTTATTCATGGCAGTAACCCCAAGCAAGGCATAAGAATACTCTGTTCACAGTTATCAACGTAGCTGTCTACCCCAAGCAGTAGCATGGTTATGACTATAGGCAGCACTGTCAGCGTAAGTATAATTAGTAGGAACGCCCAGCCCAACCCTTTAGTTGTACAGTAGTTTACTTTATCACTCATTATGTTTCCTCCGTTAGTGCATCCCATGATACAGGGAATAGTTCAATCATCTTGTAGTCAATCTGTTGTGCAACTAGCCGTGTCTCTGCCTGTGTGTCAGGCTTGCAACGTAGGTTACACATATCAGCGAAGGCATCTAGGCTACCACTCCAGTACCACTCAGTCATTGTGGACTGTGGCAGTACCATACGTGCTTGCTCTGGTGCTACACCATCTTCCAACAAACCTTTGTATAAACTTAAACAATTGTTATTGTATTCTGTTACAGCTTCGTCTGAAAAAGAAACAACCTCACCTTCACTGCCTTGCTTCTTATCGGCACTACGTCCACGCCACACTGAAGGCTCATGGAACTCAGGCTCACTATCCACATACCTACGGCTGATCTCATTCCAACGCAGGAACTTATGCTTGACTAACTGTCGTGCTACAAATATCGGAGCCTTGACGTGGAAGCTGGCAAAGCAGTGACCAAACGGACTGATGTGCTTGTGCTTGGCTAGATAGCGGATCAGCTTGGTATCCTTATCCTTAAGGTAAGGTGGACCCCACATGTTAGGCTCCATCTCGCTTGTCTTTCCAAACGATACACGTGCTGCATTGGCTACGGTTAGATCGTTACCCATGTGGGCAATGTAGGTTGCTTTAATCATGTGTTATCTCCTCATGGTTTTGTAGGTATGCTACTGCCTTTTTTATTCGGTTAATGTCATCTTTGAAAGCACCAAGTCCTGTGTTGCAATGATGACACAACCAACCTCTATATGTTTCTGTGTCATGGCAGTGATCTAGTACCCAATTCTGTAATCTCTTCTGTCCCTTCTTGCCTATCTGATCAATGCTGCGATCACATATAGGACAAGTATATGTATCATCAGGATAAGGATGCACCTTCTTTAGGTAACTAACCAAACTAGATTGTTCTCTGGCACAGGTTCGACACTTTCTTTTTATCTCACCTGATGCCATGTGCTGAAAGTTTTCAACTGGTTGCACAACACCACAGTTGTTGCACTCTAGCCCATCCTCATAGTGCTGCACAGCCAGTTCAAATAATTCTAGTTGGTTCAAACTACATACCTCGCAGTCTTGTACTCCAAGTCACAGTGAACAACACCATGCCAACCAGATAGTTTGTTCTTCACAACATTCAAGTGACGTTGTGTATCCTCTTCATCTTGACCATCAACCACAGGGTTCTTGGCAATCAATACCATAAGGTCAGCCTCTGCTGCCTTACCAGTACGTGATCCTTCCATCATGCTCTGATTCAGCAGTACCTTACCCTCTGCATCAGCAGATAGCTGGGACATGTAGAAGATAGCACAGTTGTGTGACTTGGCAATCTGTCGGGCATAGATAGCATTAGCTTTCAGTGCCTCGTCAGGTCTAGCAAAGCCACCAGTCCTAGCGAACTTGTCACCCATGTCAAGTATTACAATGTCAGGCTTGTATGACTTACACACTGACTCCACCCATGACATGTCACGATCACTGGCATCCTTGATCTTGATGTTGTCAGCAATCACAGAGTACAGGTCACGAGCACGGGCTGGATTGTCCTTCACCTCTTGCATTGTCATACCTGTAGCAGCAGTAAGATACCTCGCACCAACACGGTGTGATGCTTCCTCATTGCACAGGATAACACACTTGGCACCCTGATGTGCAAAGCCACCCGGCGATGCTATCAGAGAGGCGTGGAACGATGTCTTGCCTGTGTTGGGACGTGCACCCACTTCAATCAAGTGTCCTGCATTAACGCCCTCTACCTTGCGTGTCAGGGTAGGTACGTTGAACGTCCACTGTGACTCCAAATCATTCTTGGCAAGCAACGTTTCAATATCAATGTCATCCCATTCAATACGTAGGTCAGGTGTGAAGTCATCTGAATAACGTTCAAGTATGTCACGCAGTGGTTCAAGGCTACCCTTGCTACCATTCACGTAATCAAATCCAAGGTTGGCAATGTCCTCACCAACTACCTGTTGGAATAGTTTAGACAACACCTCTTGTGCTATGTCGCTGCCCATAGGGGCTTCCTTCTTGACCTGATTAAACAGTGAACTGTATGCAGTCTTCTGTGCGGTGGTCAGTGTAGGATTGTTCGACATGAACAGTGCCTCTATCTCGTCTGGTGTTACGGTACGCTCGTAACGATCCATTGCTTTATCAATGGCCTGTTTTATTTTACGTACATCTTTACTGAATAGCCGATCAGGACACTTGGCTCCACGATGATCGTCGTAGAACTCCTTGTCCATTAGACTACGTACAAGTGATAATTCCATTATGTTTCTCCTAGTGTTAGTAAGTTTTCAATGTCGGTAGGGTTACGATACTTCAAGTCATCTATCAAACGTAATACTTTTACGTTGTCTACATAACCTCTTAATTCTTTTGCGAACTGCAATGTCTTGGGTAATGCGTCAGGGTCTAGTGCAATTATAACCGTTGTGAATCGTGATAAGTACTGCTTATGTGCCTCAGAGAGTGAGGTGCCCAACACTGCTACCCCAACATACACCTCACTCCCCAAGCATCCAGAATCATTTGTCGCACCCACAATGGCTGCACTCACACAATCCTCAACGACTACACCAGTTCTACCATACCCCGATACGTAGGGCAAGGGGCTTTTACCATATCTTTTCCATTTAGGTAACTTTTTTCCTAGTGCTCTGCCTGTAGCATCCACCATGATATTGTTGTGTACCACAGGAAATACCACACGGTGCTCACGAACATCATACATCAATCCCAAGACACGTGCTTGAATATTCCACTCGTTACAGTACTCATGTATTGCTACATTATCCTTCACGAAATACTCAGGCCGCTGAAACTTTACTGCCTCTGTTTCATCAGCCACAACTCCCAGAGACTTACGTATGTCGTCACTTGTTAGGTGTACTCTTGTGCCACCACCGACACTACACCCTGCCTTGTAACAGTTCCACATAAGCTGACCCATATTATTGGTAGCTGTAAATGTTTTAATGCCTTTACATACAGGACAGTTAGTACGTTTAGTTTCACCACTAACTAAGTTCATATCACTTATATGTTCTATCATACTTATCATATTAATTACTTTCTGTGTTGTTCGTTTCACTCAAGCATACAGGCATGTCTCTTTGTGTCAAGGCATTATTTGCACTTTCGTAAGTATGCTTCATGTATGGTTTCACAGATGCAACATGTGTGTGTCCTGTAACTGCCATAATCTGTGGCAATGGGACGCCCTTGTCTACCATTTGTGTTACACCAGTACGGCGTATGTCCATCAGACGTAACTCCTCATCTAACTTTGCTAACCGCATGATCTTGCGTCCAACCTTGGACAGTCTTTCCATAGCGTATGGTTTGAACCTACCGTCACGTGGCTGTGGATGTGGTACTACCCACTCTTGAAAACCAAAGTCCTCTTTGTGTTCCAGCAGCATACTATTTAGATTGTCACTGATAGGCAAGAACACCTCTGACCTACGCTTGCTTTGCTCCAACACAAGCTGTTGCTTCTTTAGGTCAAGGTTATCCCAACGTAACATACGCATGTCACCTAGTCGCTGACACCACTCGTATGCCATGTGTACAATCAAGCCAATATTACGGTACTGAAAATCACTATAGGCTACGTCAAGAAATTTGTTCACCTCACCATGCGACCATATAACTTTACGTTGTCTCTGTTGCTTACGTTTAATCTTGGCGAAGGGATTTTGTTCTGCGTGTTCCATTTGGATAGCGTAGTTGTATACCCTGCTTGCACATGTTGCTGCATGATTAGCAAAGCTTACACCACGCTCCACCCATTGCTCATATACTCGCTTCGCAAGCTTAGGTGTTACCTCTTTGTACTTTCGGTGGCCCATTGTCTGATGTACGATGGTTAAGAAATACCTATAGTCTACCTTAGTAGTATCACGTAACATCCTGAAATCATTAGATAGATAGTAGAAGTTGATAAGGTCTGTGACCTTGCTGCTCTCCTTCAAGCTAACAACCTTAGACTGTACATCACGGTATGCGTCTATGTCTTTGTTATAGTCACGTGCAATCTGCCTAACCGTCTTGGGATCGTTACCTAATTCTTCACGGCATACTACTCCTGCATTCACAAGTTTTTGTGGTGGATTAAAGCGATAAGAGATGTCACCCGAAGGTGACACTCTCTGTTGTACGTATCGTGGTAGCGTTCTCATGTGTTATGCGGCCTCCAATTCAAGGAACTTTTTATCTGATACCCACTTAGATACCTCTTGCTCACGTGACCACATGCTGATTGCTTGTGTGTCATTGCCAGTGTTACGTAGGTTGAACCCATTGCGTTCATCAGCATATGATGCATAGTTCGTAAACGCAGAGTACAATGCCCACTTGTTGTGACCACGTGTCGCAGCCTCTTGCAGGTACAGCATGTACATCTTCTCTGCCTTACGTTCAGACGCAATCATTTCATCTAGCAGCATTCTAATGTCTACGTACTTAGTAGAAGTCTGCGCCCAGACCTGCATCTTGCTGGCCTCTGTGTAGAAATCAGTACGAGCACGAGCCAATTCATATATAAAACTTTCCATAGAAAAGTTGGCGGTGTTCTTCTTACGAATCTTGTCATACTCTCCACGTATCTGACCATTGGTACAGAAGAAATCAATAGCACCAAAGAACACTTGGTTGCTGCATGACCCATCAATACCATGCAGTGATATGATACGATTGCCAATGCTAGTCTGGTGCTTGTCAGTTGTGATCTCTACCTGCATGTCCGGCAGTTGGATGTCCAGCATAGACCATGCACCATTACGTGCAGTCTGCCAGTTGTACTTGGCATTAGTTAGGTCAGAGGCATCTAGCTCCTCTGTCACAGTGTCCATGACACCACGGTAAAAGTCACCGTGGGATGCACACTTGAATGACTTGCCGACAATACCAAGGTATTCGCCAGTGTCCTTGTTTATTACGTACTTTTTGTCGTTAACTTTGGTAGGTTCAAACTCTACGTCAAAGTCTAGGTAGGTAGGAATGTCAAACGGCATGTAAAATCTCCTTATCAGTTGTTTGTGGGGCAACTGTGCCATAGTTGTATGACTATGTATACCCCGTCATGTTATTTATAGAATATGTGTGATCCATATGTCACAGTCTTTGTGTAGTGCTTACTCCAATAGGGACGTACATAGTTTGCATGGTAGTAGACCGCCCCATCAGTAGAATCTTTATAGTAACCATACGCCACGTTGTGTGCTACAATCTGAGCGGATAGCCATGCTGTCTTCTCTCTTGGTATATCTGACTTACCGTCACAGTACCAACTGAACTGACATCTGCCTATGCCTTTGTGTAAACCCTGCTTGACCACTTTACATGCATCATCAGGGAACCTTGGACTAGCCACACGATTGAGCACGACATGTGCCACAGCATACTGACCCTCTATAGGTTCACTGCGTGCCTCATAGTATACGTTAAGTGCAAGGCACATAAGTATTTCGGCTATCATTCTTGTATCTCCACCTCTAAACAAGCCACTGTCTCTGACCTGTGCGTGGTCATCTTTGTAGCTTTAGCCAATTCAATCTGACATTCTTCTAGCGTAGGGTACGTACCCAATTGATAGTATTCTAACCCCTGTGTGCTAAACACTTGCATCCACATTAATACATAAGCCATCATGCATACTCCCTTTCAAATTCAAACCATGTAGGTACAGAACGGTACTTCCATGTCATGTTAAACCTATGTTGCTTCGTCATGTAGAACTTACGGTAGCTATCAACAGGCCAATCGTCACCTGTCTTGAGGTCAGTGTGTTCACTGAAACACTCAGGGTGTGGTGTCATGTCACCCTCTGGCACAAACTGTGCACCCTCACGTAGGGCATCCAAGTGACGATCTGATGCGTGTTGCTTACCGTATCGGTATGTATACTCTACGCTCATGTGATTCCACAATCGGAATGCATACATGTAGTTGGTACGTGTTTGCCCTGCCCACAGTGTGCATGGGTGCTTGGCATGAGCAATGCGATACAAGTTGTGCTCGTCTGCATACTCTGGGTTAGCTTGTCTCACCACAGTACATAGCATCTGCGCTTCTTCTAAAGGCATCTTGACCACGTGCTTGTCGCACATAGACTGTGCAATTGCCTGTGGTGTGTTGGCTATAATAAAACGGTTCATGGTTTCTCCTTTGGTTTGGGTATTTTATGACCCGACCAATCATCACATGGATCATCAGTCGGATCAGGTTTGTCATTGAATAACGTCAGGTGCTTCGTGTAT
>Ga0315321_10001068_pt1 | contig 20988 bp, 20 predicted proteins | sample M180m21515metaG_FD_203464 | JGI IMG/M metagenome (GOLD analysis project Ga0315321, IMG submission 203464) | Ammonia-oxidizing marine archaeal communities from Monterey Bay, California, United States - M1 80m 21515 | ecosystem: Environmental > Aquatic > Marine > Intertidal zone | place: USA...
TAGTGTAGCGGTTAGCACGGTGGGTTGTGGTCCCGCCGGCCCGGGTTCAAGTCCCGGTCACGGCCCCAAATCTCATTCCAGGTTCACCCTTCTAGGTCTTCTCTGGCAATGTCATGCCCCATCTTGTCGACCTTTATTGCTAGGTAATCGCGATTTTCTTCTCCCACGCCCACGACAAGTGGCATTCTTTCCTCTACATTAATTCCGTATGAAACCAGTTGCCCTATTTTATCTGGATTATTTGTGAGTAGACAAACGCTATCGACTCCGATCAAATTCAGGATTTCCGAGGCAACTCCGTAGTCACGTGCATCCGCTGGATGGCCAAGGAGAAGATTAGCTTCCACTGTATCAGCCCCCTTGTCCTGTAGATTGTAAGCCTGAATTTTGGCATGAAGCCCAATTCCCCTTCCTTCCTGTCTCAAGTAGAGAATACACCCCCAGCCAACTTCCTGTATCATGCTTATAGCAGCATCCAACTGGGGCCCGCAATCGCATCTGAGACTCCCGAAAGCATCACCAGTCAGACATTCCGAATGCACCCTAAGTAGGACCGGATCGGGGCCCCGCATTTCTCCAAGTGTCAGGGCAACGTGATCCATACCAGTCTCTGAATCGTTGAAAACCCTGATTCTGAAATCGCCTTTACTAGTGGGGAGTCTGGCATCAGCCGGAATTTCTCCGGTTTCTTGAATTCTGACTTTGCCCCTATTCATCTTGCCCGGCTCCCTTCAAACGACTATCGGAGGTGTTACTGATAAAGAATACATACTCTCCAGAGTTCTCAGAAATTTCCAGTAGTTCTATGCCCATTCTTTTGCATAGCAATGGAATGTCGCGAAGAGTCTCAGGATCGTCACAGATTACTTCCAAGACTCCGCCTTTCTCCAATGAAGAGAGTGCAGATCTTGTTTCATGAATTGGAATTGGACAGAAGAATCCAAGAAGATCTAAGGTCTTGGAGATTTTCCTCCCTTCTTCCATACCTTTCACCGTAAATTGTAATGGATTCATGAATTAACAATTGCCGGCTCCAGAGAACGCCCTAGGAACTCCCTTCCCTTGATTACATCGATAACGTATGCAACCTTCTCCACGTGAATCTCGACAATGGTTTCATTGTCTTCAGAGGTCACCTCCCCTATTGCTATCTCGGGGATTCTGGACTCCTTTACTATCCAATCAATTAGGGCCCTCTTGGTAGTTTCTGATTCACCGATCTTCATATTCACTCGAACCATACCAAAGTAATCGGAAACCTCGTCCCAGTCATCCCTCCTCGGAATGAAGTCTCTCTCTCTGTTTCCTGGTAGGGCCGGTGGCTCGGTAAATGGAATTTCAAGCCCCCATGTCGAACAAATCTTGTCGATCAAGGTAACTTCTGCGCCAGTGGCGAAGCTCCAGGCCTCCCCCTTCCTCCCCATTCTGCCGGTTCTACCAATCCTGTGAACGTATACTTCAGTGTCATCGGGAAGATCATAATTTACAACATGCGTAATGCCGTCGACATCCAGTCCCCTAGCAGCTACATCGGTCGCGACTACGATCGATTCTGAACCGTCTCTGAATGAGTCGAGGACACGTTCCCTCTTGTTCTGCGGCATATCGCCATGCAGTCCAACTGCTCTGAACCTGAACTTACCCAGCCTCTCAACTATCAACTCGACCATTCTTTTGGTGTTGCTGAAAATTAGAATTTGGGCACCATCCTCAGAATTGCCAATTATTCTTCCCAGTGCCCATAGTTTGTTCGCCCTTCCGACCTTAATTGCAAACTGCTCGATCTCTGGAACCTCGACCTCTAGGTCCTCGCTCATTACGTGAACGGGGTCACTCAGAAATTCCTCGGCGGCTTCCAATACTTCCTGAGGGAATGTGGCACTGAATAGTAGAGTCTGTTCTCTATTGGTGGTGCGTTCAAAAATCCACAGGACGTCGGGGAAGAATCCCATATCTAGCATCCTGTCGGCCTCGTCTAAGCAGAAAAGCTCGATATCTTCCATTTTCAGATGCCCACGCTTGGCCATATCGATAACTCGACCAGGCGTTCCGACCACTATATCGGCCCCAGCGTCTAGCCTCTTGGCCTGCTTTTCGATATCAGTTCCCCCATAGACCGTCTCAATATTCAGTCCCTTTTCCCCCTGAAGGATTCCTAGCTCCTCGGAGACCTGCACTGCAAGCTCTCTGGTAGGGCACAGAATGATCGCCTGGATCTTACCTATTACGTCGCACCTCTCTATTGCGGGAATGCCAAAGGCAGCAGTTTTTCCGGAGCCAGTTTTTGCCTGTCCTACGACATCGCGGCCCTTTCTGGCATGAGGGATGGCCTCAATCTGAATTTCCGTGGGCTCTTCCCACCCTCGATCCGAAATCGCCTTTGAGATGTGACTATCCAAGTCCCACCTGTCAAATCCTTTGACTGTATTACTCATGTGAATTCCCCAGGATCAGAAGTTCTCCGACTCTTTGATTTCCGCCTGAAGCTTTCCCATCCAGTACTTCTTGCAGTTCTCCTTTGTCAGAAACTGATCCTTACTAGAGAAGTTGTGATTGTAGTGGTTGTCCTGCACCGATGCAAACTGTGTAGGCTTCCTCTTGTGGAACTTCTGGAGCACATGTTGCCTCATGTATTGTCGGAATTTCAGAGCCTTCGTTCGATTATATCTGCCAGATGACATTCCATCCCACATCTTCTCGAATCGCTCTGCTTTCTCGTCAACGACTTCGCTCATGGACTTCCCTCGCTTTCCGGGCGACCTAACTCCTGTTTATGATGTTCACCCTTGGGCCGCTCTACCGTCCTTTCCTCAGGGGGGGCATCTTCATCGGAAATAGTGGGTGCATCAAGTGCCGCTAGGAAGCGATTCTTCTCCTCTTCTGAACCCTCCATTTCAATATCTACGGCTAGGGAACTCAGTCTCTTCCTGAGGTCTGGACGCGTCTCTTGCTTGAGCAACTCCGAGGCAGTTTCCCTGAGTTCATTTCCGGTGAAGATAATTGTCAACAAGTCTATGCAGGCCTTGCGCAGGTTGTAATCCCTATCTCGGGCCCCATCTAGAATCATCTTCGAAACTCTGGGACTTTGCATATCGAGCCTCTTGAGCGCACCAATTGCTGACTTTCTCACCCCTGAGTCGTCATCAGACATAGCAACCTCTACCAATATTGCAGCTATTCGTGGCTCAGAACCAGCCAATGAGTTCAGAGTTCTAGCAGAGTTCCTCCTAACATCGGGATCTACGTCCTCTAGGCACCAGCCAATGAGGTCCCAAACTTCAGCGCTAGATTTGGAGGCAAGAACCCTGAGAATCTTCGAACCCCTCCTCCTCAGATCTACATCCTCCTCCCGGATTAGTTCATCAAGATGGAGGCACCCGGTTTCCGCCCAACTCTCAGCCGTCATCTTTAGGGCAACAAATGCACTATCGCGGTGTTTCTTACGGCTATCCCTTAACTCTCTACGTAGTATCGATTCACACCCAGAAGGGAAAATCGGTGCCATTTTCTTCAATGCAATCATCGCTTCATCCCTGACATCATCATCCCCATCCAGGAGCCTGTCCGAAAGACATTGTAGAAGTCCCTCATGCTTCCTCAGTGAGAATGATGGGAGGGAACTAAGGGCAAGCATCCTGATTTCCGGTGAATCGTCGTCCAAGCATTCCAGAAGCACCTCATGGGCTTCCAAGATCTGACTTTCCATCACCCTGTGAAGTGCCAAAACCCCGTCCTGCCTCCTCGCAAATCCCCCACCTGCGGTTCTGGGCAACTCAATCGACCCCCTAGAACCACTAGCGAGACCGATAATCTCTGACTCGGGAACAACCATCCAAAGTCCATCAGGTGGGAGTAACAGTCGGATATCGACCTCGTCCTTTTTTCCACTTCTAGTCAGTGGACGGCCTGTCCGAGGGTTCCTGGCAATGTATTCCCTAGCCACTTGTCTCGACCCGCGCATAGTGCCGCCATTATTCAACTGACTGACTACATGTTCCTCTATGAAAACACCTTTCAACCACATAATGAGCAGCCCCATCGTGTCTGGGGACGTATCCACGGAGGAGGTCCGCCGATTGATCAGCTGCACATTCCACGGCGCAGGAAAAACAAATCTCACTCGTGGCGAACTTACAAGACTCTGGTCATTGGAATTTCATTGGTTCTCCCCCATTGACGCATTGTCCGTGCTAGAAAAGATGCTAGATTCTGGATGGTTAGTAGATTCAGTGCAGGGTGTCGTTCCATTGGAAGGTCTGGAAATTTCCCTCCCACCACTTGGTTGGAGCCCCATTCTCCATCAATTGATGAATTCCCCAGGGCCACCAATGATGGCACTAGGTGTGACGGAGGATGCAGAAAAGAGTCCATCCGTGATGGTGGTCAGTGAATCTGATAATTCAGCAAAATACCCTCCTGACTGGGCCGAGGGATCAATTCCAGTTCTGATATCGATAATTAGCGAGAAGTCTGGGTTAGAAGGCAAAGAAGTCGTTAGAAGGGCACAACGGAAGAGGAGATCGTTGGGAAATGTGACTCTGTGGATGTCTCTAGCACTGGTGGCAAGGGAACAGGGACTCGACATGTCAATAATTGATAGCGCAATAGGTACCAACTAGTCCCCGTTTGCAGTTCTAACCTCTGCGGCAAGAAGAACTGGGAGAACGAACAGGGCCAGTATGAATGAAAAGGCTACAGAGATCGAACTTACCACCCCAAAGTCCCTAATCACTGGAATCGGTGAGAGCATCAAAACTAGGAAACCGCAAATCGTCGTACCTGCAGACATCAGGAGGGCAGTTCCAGTTGTTGCGTACATGTCCCTCATGGCCTTCCAGACTCCCATCCCCATTTCCCGATTAATTTCGAAACTCCTCCACACGTGAATGGAGTAATCTATCCCAAGGCCGATTGTTAGTGCGGTAATCATTATTGTCAGGACATTCCAGTTTAGTCCCAGTGTTGCCATCGAACCAACTACCCAGGCTCCAGCAAGCCCTACTGGCAATATTACAACTAGGGACTGTCCAAGCTTCCTTGTCAGGAGGAATAGGACCATTATAGAGACTAGCAGGCTGATCCCTGTCGACTCGATTTGTGAGACAACTAGTCCGGAAAGAATCCCATCTATCATCACGACGTCTCCAGTTGCATATGCCCTGCAGTCAATCAATCCGTCCTCATTCTCAATCAGGCTCGCCTGATTCTTGAATATCTCTGAAACTCTAGCCGAATCTTCACTATTCTTAGCGACTACATCAATGCTCATTTTCAGATACAAGATGCTGCTTCCGTCTTCGGTCAGAGCCACATGTCCCGATACCCTCTCAGCCCAGCTAGCTCCACGTAGTGCATCGCCAGTGGTTTCGTTGGAGAGCAGGGATCTAATCGCAGCTGTTATGTCTCCGTCATCGAAGCCATCTGTGATGTCCAACTCCCCTTCAAAGATGTCCAGATGGTAAGTTTCCCCGAAGGAGGGGTCATTCTCAACTGCATCCCTCAGTATAGGGTACAATCCGTCATAAGAGGGCCTGTCAGAAATGGTACTGGCGGGATTAACTACTTCCGGTATTCCTGAGATCCTCGTGTCTAGGAAGTCTAGCCCCCTCAGAATATCGCGTTCATTCGATAGTGAAGAAGACCCGATTTCAGGCTCAATAATTATGTCGACCGACTTCCAAGCAGCCGCGTCATACGAATCATAAATGTCCTCTCTTACTTGCATAACTTCCATTTCATCTTCAGAAAGGAAATCCGTCAGTTCGAAGCTGGTGTCCAGCTCCATTACTGCAACCACAACTGAACCAGTAGTAAGGGCCGCTACTGCAAGCATAACCCATACAGCATTCTTCCTCTGGAATTCGGTGACCGATGATGCCGTTTTTTCTAATTGCAGACCCCCGCCAACGTTGTTTCCGACCCCTCTCTCTGCCACTATGTGGACCGCTCCCACAGTTACTGTGCTGGCTATGAAGGCCGAAACTACCCCAAGTGCCAGAGTTATTCCGAAGGTTCTCAGGGGGGGGAGCGGTGAAACAGAGTTTGAGAGGAAAGCGAAAACGGTGGTGATAACGGCCAGAGTGAGTGCCATCCTAAGTGAAGAGAATGACTCCAACCAAGCTTCCGCTGCGGTCCTCTTGACTTTCCTTGCCTTCTCATAACCCCGTTGAAGGTGTATGGAATAATCAATGCCGAGACCAAGGACGACCGGGGCAACAGCAACTTCGAGAATCGAGAAACGCATCCCGACTAGCGTGATGGCCCCATATGTCCAAATTAGGGCAGCGGTCAGGCTTAGCAGAGGTGCAGCTACCATGATGAATGAACGGAATGCCAAGGCCAAGACGGCTACGACCACGGCAATCGAGATCAAGAAAAGCCAAACCATCTCGTCCAGGGTCGTATCGTTAATGTCGCTACTAATGAGGTCATCAGAAATCACACCGTAACTCAAATTCTCAGAGCTATCATCTCTCAACGAGCTCCTTATGTTCTGAGCAATACCCTCTCTCACCTCACGATCTATTCCGCCATCTAGTTCCACTACCCACAAAGTGCTAGAGGCTATGGGGGTGGGATCGCCACCCTCCCCATTCAGCCATTCACATATGTGCTCATACTCGAAATCAGTGTGTAGCATGGCCGAAGCAGCGAAAGAAGCAGCTGAGATTGCCTTGTCGTCCCCTACAGCATCTATGCAGGTTTCATCATCATTAACCAACCTATCCAGAATTGAAGACCACTCATCAAAATCGCCAATCCCGCTACTTCCCGGGTCTCTTTCAACAATTGCCCTATTGACGGCATCGGCGGCATTAATGTGGGCAGAAATGCCCTTCGGGGCAATTGAGTCAATCATGGCCATGTCATTGAGTAATTCCTGCAGTGAGCCAACCTCCAGAACATTCCCTTCGGGGTCGGCCGGACTAACATGAATGTATATCCTATGTCCCGTAGGGGGGATGAGGGTATCCACTCTGTCCTCTGCCTTATCCGACGCAGTTTGTGGTGAGAAAGACTCTAGGTCGGTAGTAAAACTCGGCAGTGGAACAATCACACTAACCATAAATCCAGTGAGAAGAATGCTGATCACTAATACTGGGAGTGCCATTTTCTCGATCGATTCGGCAATGCCCGCTTCGTGAGGCGCCTGCACCATGTCTCCCCGCCAATCCATACAGTGTTTAACTTAGGCTCACTTTGGGCCCCTTAGGGCCCACAACTGTATGAAAGCCCTCAAAAGGGGGCGGCCGGTCGCCCGGTCGACATGTCCATCAAGGTTCTAATGAATGAAGGCCGAGAACTTCGAGTGAGAATCGCGGGTGAGAGCCATACGACTCTGCAACTTTTCCGTTCTAGACTCAATGAAAACTCGAGTGTGGAATACGCGAATTTCTTCCAGAAACATCCTGATTTGGATGAGCCTGAACTGTACGTCCGGGCTGTAAAGGGGAAGAGTGCAGAGAAGGTTTTCAGAGATCTTTGTTCCGGGATTTCTAAGGAATTCACCGGACTAAAGCTCTGACGCCCGTGGGCGGTGAGTGTTTGAACTCCACAGAGATAGAGGAATCACTAGGTCTAGTTGGCTGGTCGGTCGAAGATGATGGAGTCGGCGGACTTCTCAAAGTTAGAGTTGAGGACTTCAGAGTAGAAGAGGTCTCCAAGGTTCCCGCTCTGGACCCGAAGGGAAGGTTCACCGTAGCAAGAGTAACTCTCTACAATTGGGAAACGAACAGGCTCCTCAATAGGCTTGCTAAGTCATGCGGGATTAGCAGGAATAGGATTTTCGCCTCCGGATTGAAGGATAAGAGAGCGGTGACAACACAGATATTGGTTATTGACGCACCAAGGAAAAAGGTTGAGGGCGTATCAATTTCCGACTGCGAAATAGAAATTATTGGCCGTACTCATCAAAAAGTCGGAATGAGCGATCATGATGGCAACAGATTCACAATCACCGTTCGCGGATGTTGTTATCCGGATGGATCGCCTATGGATGGCAAGGAGGCGCTAATGAGGGTCCAAAGGATTCGCAAGGGCCTAAGTGAGAATCTTGGAGCGGATGTATTCCCTAATTGGATTGGCCCACAGAGGTTTGGGGCAAACAGGCCCGTAACTCCCCTGGTTGGAAGGGCGGTAGTTGACGGTGACTACGAAAGAGCAGTGGATGTTTACCTGGGCATGCAGGGCAACAGATCCACCGAGGATACTGCTTCATTCAGAAAGATGTGGCGGGATAGCAGGGATCCAGCAGCCTGTTTGGAGATCATCCCAAAGCATCTTGGGTATGAACGTGATATGCTGAATAGACTATCAGCAGACAAGTCGGACTGGTTTGGAGCATTCAAGTCCCTCCCCCAGTCACTACAATTGCTTACTATCCACTCACTTCAGTCCCTTGCATTCAATCATTCACTTTCTGCCCGACTGTCTTCTGGCCTGAGTCTGATAGAACCCGCACTTGGGGATATCGTGGCACCACTCAAGGTGAGTGGGAGAATAGATGTGTCAAAGATGGCATACGTGAGTGAGACAAATTTGGACCGTTGCAGGAGGAACTGCAGGCTTGGCAGGCTTTCTCTAACTGGGCCACTTCCCGGGGGGGCATCCAATCTGGCAGAGGGAACTCCTGGTGACATAGAGAGGAAGGCACTGGAGGCCACGGATCTACAGTCGATGGATTGGAACGTCAAGAAAATTCCAAGGCTATCTTCTTCAGGAACAAGAAGGCCACTATGTGTCCCATTCTCAGATTTCACGGTCGAGGAGGCAACAGAGGTTTCACCTTCGGCTGAAGTCTCCAAGAGATGGGAAGAAGGGGCATCAGAGGGAGAGAGGTGGAGTCCAGAGGGGGCCTCACTGAGACTCGTCTTCACTTTGCCACCGGGGACTTACGCAACGGTGTTGATGAGGGAGTTCATGAGGTCCCCTCTGGATCACTATTGATCAGAGCCTTCCCATCTCAAGGGTCTCGATCTGACCAATCAGTTCGTCAGTGCCGCGAACCTTGTCTTCGAATAGGTCAACAGTTCCCTCTCCATCTTCCAGAACGGCCTGTATCTCAATAAACATCATTCCAAATGCAAGAGGCTTGATTTCCGTCGTCTGGACTTCTGACAGATCATTAATTCTAGCAGCAATCCCCTCGTAGTCAGGACCGCCCTCTTCTGGTTGGTCAAGAGTTACCTTGTACTTCACAACAACGTGCCCCATCGTTCTTCCTCCTCTCAGGGCCCTTGGAAGCCACACTCGACACAAACATATGCGACCCCTTGGAGTCTGCATTGCCTGCTCCTCCCAATGTGCTTCCCACAATCTGGGCAGGGGAATGAAGTGCTCCTAGCATCCACTAGTGGCATTCCGGACGCTGTGCATGTACTTGCTCTAGCTGTCATTTCAGTTCCCCGATGGGGCGGCGAGCCACCTTCCCTTTTTAGCGTTGACCGAGGCCAAGGACGGGCACTCCCATCACTTCAAACGCTGATACCCCTCCTCATCATCCGGAGATACCATGGTAGAAGAGGAGCTGACACTATCGGGGGAACAAACAGATTTGGACTCATTTGTTACCAACGAGGGGGGAATCTGGAGTTTGAGGCAGATCGAGAAGGTAAGGGGATGGAACAACATAGAATATGGAGCAGGGCTCTCGGGAAAAAATACCCCTTCCACCGGGCTGTCAATGAATCGTGCTTACATCCCTCCCGGAGGAATAGCAAAGGCTCACATCCATGTTGACTTCGATGTCATGGTGTACCTCCTGAAAGGAAGCGTCAGACATGAGTTCGGACCGGGCTGCAGACAATCCGTGGTTCATAGCGAGGGAGATATGTTTTACATCGAACCAGGACTTCCTCACGAGGTGTTCAATTGTTCAGAAACCGAGTGGGTACATGCCGTAGTTTCGAGGTCGGATGCATCCGAGTGGCAGAACATAGTTCCATACGATAGGAATTCAGAATGACGTCACTCTTCTTCCTTCCTCGAGATTCTTCTAAGTCCCACGGCAATCTCTCCCTCTTCCTCTTCTTCAGTTAGTACCCCCAACCCCCCGAGGTGCTGGGATACTTGTTCCATGGCAGTCAGGCCACTTCCCCTCTTCCTAACTCTGGGAAGTTTGTTTCTGCAAATAAGAAACGTCTCAGATGAAGAATTCCTTGATGCGGTAGGGGAAAACCTTTGGACATTTGAGAAACGGTCTTTGGCTGCTTCAACTAGTCCCTCTATCCCAGTTCCCTGGAATGCCTTGGTTATGAACGTCCCACCGGGCTGTAGAACCTTCATGGCAACATCAAGTACCATTGTCGAGAGTTCCAGAGAAATTGTCTGGTCAGTGTCATATCTTCCAGTAAGGCGAGGAGAGATGTCACTAATTACTGCATTAATTGACCTGCCTCCAAGAGCCTCCGTTATTTGCTCAATGGTGGCTTCTTCAGTTATGTCCCCAATTATCACGCTCGCCCCCTCCACTGGAGCCGTCGCAAGAAGATCCACTCCTATGACTAGCCCTCCTTCCCCTACTTCTTCACAGGCAACCTGGGTCCAACCACCGGGGTGGCAACCGACATCCAGTACTACGTCCCCGCTCCTCAGTAATGAAAAGCGCTCTTGGATATGTTTGAGCTTGTATGCTGACCTTGCACGATATCCCTTGGAACGAGCCTGTCTACGCCATGGATCGCGCCTGTTCTCTTGGTACCAGCGCTTGCTCATGCATGCCGGCTGAGACGCTGGGTTATGAAAGGGGGGCGCTCTGGGAGGCTCAATGGCAATGATGCGGGACATCCTGGTGGTAGCCATAGTCGTTCTTTCTGTGTCCACCTCATCAAATGCGCAGTCCACGGAAAACTCGTGGTCAGCAGAGGGCGGTTACACAGTTCTAGCAGAACAATTCACTGCTGCATGGTGCGAAGTATGCGCTGATGTAGACCCTTGGATGCCAGAATTCACCGAGTCAAATGGAAATCGGGTTGCAAGAGTCGCCTTGCATGACGATTTCGATGACCCATTGGGAACTCCGATCACCGAACATAGGACCAGTCGATATTCGAATGGCACACCCAGTGCACCCTCCTTTTGGTTCGATGGGGATTTACTTGCAGGGGGCGCCCCAGATCGTTCTAGCATGCATCGGCAACTGCTATCGGCCGAGGGGGCAAGATCTGGTGACACCAGTATCGGTATAAACGCCTCATTCGACTCAGGGAGGATTTTCATCGTAGTCAGCCTAAGGGAATGGGAGGCCATAGAGGAAACACAAATCTCAATTTTCGTCACAGAGGACTCAGTTACCATCGATGAATCTAAGGCGATCAATGGGATTACTATACACCACGATGTGGTAAGGGCATATAGTGAAGTTCCCCTAGGTGTCGAAGATGACGGATGGTCGTTCGGCGATGGATTTTCGTGGATGGAAAATCATACAATTTCACACTCACCAAATGAAGTTATTTTTTCTAGCTCCATCTCCATTCCCCTCGGGACGGATCCCAGTGAATTGAGTATAGTGGCCGTTCATGAGTCCACAGGGGACTCCGAATCACACGCAACTCTAGGGGTATTGAGGTTAGAAATTGGGGATTCTCCGGTAGGCTCCTCAATCAGCATCGTGGCCCCGATGGCACTTGTGATGATTCTCTCTACATTATCATTCAAAGGCCGATCTCGGAAATCAGAGCCCTAGCTGTGTGTCTGATGGCTTCCTCGGAGTTCATCTTGGGAACAAATCCGGAACCCAATAGCCTGTCGACATTTAGGGACGTTTTGGGAACATCTCCTGCCCATCCCCTGTCACCCCCTGAATACTCTATCGACACGCCTTCAAGACCACTCTCCTCTACGACAATTTCAGCTATTCTTCTAACCGAGCATGTGTCACCTGTCCCCAAATTGTAAAGGCTCACCTCTTCACTGTCACCATCCACAATGTGACACATGGCACTAACGCAATCCTCAGCGGACATGTACGACTTTTCTTGTCTGCCGTCGCCAAGAACCTCTAGCCTGGTCGGATCGTTCTTCAGTTTGTGTATGAAATCGAAAATCACCCCATGAGTCCCCCTTGGCCCCACTATGTTGGCAAATCTGTGAATCCATGCCTTTGCACCGAAAGTCCCCGACCAAGCAGTAATCAGAGACTCCGACCCAAGTTTTGAGGCCCCATAGAGGGAAATTGGCATTACAGGGCCATACGTTTCTGGAGTCGGCATCTGTTTTGCCTCGCCATACACCGCAGAAGATGAGGAGAAAGAAATTCTGCTAACTCCCGTTTGCCGCATGGCCTCTAGAACATTGTATGTCGCAACAGTGCCTTGCTTGAGATCAGTATCTGTAATCTCAGTGCCTAGTCTGATGTCGGGATTTGCAGCCATGTGGTGAACCGTGGAAACTCCATCCATTGCCTCCATTACCGCTTTGGAGTCTAGTAGGTCGCCTCTCACAATCTCGACCTTCCCACTTCCCTCGTGATGCGAAAGAAACTCTTCCCGACCACTGGAGAAGTTGTCAAACACCCTGACCATCTTACCTTCAGAAACGAGCGCGTCAACAAGATGCGAACCAATGAATCCTGCACCTCCGGTGACTAATTCCATGCCCACGCGGACTTGTGGTTAGACTTGAGCCCATCGGACTCACGATGGCACAACTCACCAGGTCAAATTGGCCCTTCTCTTCTTCATGAAATGGGCACTGACAAAGACCCCAATCATCGATAGGTGAATGACGGTGCAGTATGGGCATATGTGAGGGGCTCCCTCAACCAACAGTAGTTCGACCACCACCAACCAAGCTACGAAAGGAATGCCTGCTATTCCTAAGTACCAGAGATAATTGACAAATTGAGGAGACCTTTTTGCATTCTGATCGAGAAACAGAGTCATTAGCACAAAGAAAATTACGGCAAATGATGCAATCCCTATGACTCCCCATGGCATCCCGAAGAGATTGTTCCACTGTGGGTCCCCAATTACGGATCCGCATTGCACTAGTCCCTCAGAGGCACACATGCTCGATGAACCGCTCTCCATGAGTGAATTGTGGATTGACCACGTCCATCCTGAGGCAACTATTCCTACCGTTGTGAAAAGTAGGCCTGAGGTTATGACGCCCTTAGTGCCCTCGCCCCCGGACTCCTGGTAATTTTTCTGAAGAATCACCGAGGCGCCCAAAATTCCAGCTATGAACACACCAAGTTCTAGACTCAGAACTGACATCATGAATCACCTACAAGCCTCTGAAGTGCCGACGGGAGGTCTTCACCGTCTCCTCCTTGTCCCTGATGCTTCAGCTTGTTCCAAGCTACAACGCCATCGGGCTGCAGGATGGCCGAGAATGGCGTCCCGCCTAGTTCCCACTGGTCAAAAATTGAGTTGGACGGGTCATCAACATACGTCCATTGGTGAGAAGACCCAGGTCTAGCATTGCAGTTGTCACGCCCACTGTTGCACCCATCCCCATCATTCTCGTTAGTTCCGAATGATGTCAGGTCCCTGAATGCTTCAATCTCACTCTTGCTGCTTTCGTGGTTGGGAATATTTAGGTGGACTGAAACAGTGACAAACGTCACCCTGTCCTTCCATTGTGCATGATATTGGCTCATTTCGTCCCCCTCCTCCCAGCAGTAAGGGCAGTCAGTGTCAATGAATTGGATGAGGATCCATTTGCTGTCTGACGAGTTCCCATCCCAATCCCAGTCCCAAATATCGGACATTCTGAATTCGTACCATGATCCGCCATTGTACGCATCGGCGACGAAGTCAGGGGCGCGATTCCCCTCTTCCGGGCCTATGCTTACGATAGGAGCCAAAGCAAGAGATGCAATGACAACCAGACTGACTACACCTGCAGTCGCAAGTCCTGCCCACAAGAGCGTCTCATCGTTATTCTTGCTCAAGTCAGATGACTTGCCCCTCCTCCTTGCCATGGACCTGCGGGGAACTCATTGACTTTCAGCGATTCTATTGATTGGGTCATTACTGTAGCGACCCCAATTATTCCCCGATATCCCATTAATCCCTTCAGTAAGTATGCGAACGCTCATTTGGCTCCGTTATTCCCCGCAACCGTGAACGATGACTTAACAGTCGACAAGTACTCTCTTGGGGAGGACGACTCAAAGGACGATGAGGAGGAACTATGGAGGGTATTCTTCGACAAGCTTCAGCCCGTTAGGGAGGCGGTCGAAGGCGCGAGGGAGAAGTTCAGAAACGGCATTCTTGGAGGGGCTCTTGATACACTGGGGCAATTGGTCGATGATGCTGCCGACATAGCAAACTCATTTTCTAGAAGGCTAACGGAGTTGACATATTCGGCAATTCTGAGGAGCCCCGGTATAGTCGTCGCATTACTATTGCTTGTAACAACCGTTGTGGGGCAGTATGCCGCGGACTTCCAGCAGCAGATCGACGGTGACCTGGAGATCTACCTTCCAGATAACGCGGACTCAACCGAACTCTTGATCGAGGTCAGGGAAGATTGGTCTACAGATGTGGTGATGGTCTATATGCAGACCGGAAATGCCATTTTTGATACTTCTCAAAGGACAGAACAGAACATCACCTCAGTGGATGTTCTCAAACAAATGTCGTGGATTGAAGGGGACGACTCGTCTCCCGTTGGGACTTATGTGAGGGGCCTGGATTGGGATAAGTCAGACAGGGGGATTAATGATGGAGTGATTTGGGTCCTCTCGCCCGCCCAGCTAATCAAGGAAGCAAACTCCTCATCCTGGAGATTCAACTGTGCGATGGAGAAATACGGGCTTCCGACTAGTGATGACGAGAGTTGCACTATAGCGAGCCTGAATCCATATTATGGCTATGAGATTCCAGATGAGCAAGACAGAGTCGATGAGTTCATCGAGAATGCCGGCGCTCTGATCGAGTCCATGGTCAGGGATACCAATGAAGATGGCATCTGGGATACAGGAGTCATTGTCATGGGAATAACATTCGATATGTCCACCACTGACATCCCTGCAAGGATAGACCCCAAACTTGGCCCCGTGAAGGATCACAGGGCATTTCTGGAATTCACCGAGGACACAATCCACGGCTCTACTAGTTTGGAGTATTGTGACCTTTGCCATGTGACGTATGAGAGAACCTCATCCATGGACAAGCACAGGCTAGATGACATACCCCCTCGCCAAGCAGTAACGGTCACTGGTATCACACCGGTGCTTCACGACATCTCCGACGAAATATATCTGGAACTAGTGAATACAATGCTTCCCGCAAGCCTAGCTCTGGTGGCATTAGCGATGATCATATTGCACAGGAATGCGAAGGTTCTCGTCATTTGCGGACTCCCAATCGCAATGAGTCTAGCCATTACTTTCGGCACAACGGTGATTGCCGACATCACGCTAACCCCCATGATAATCTCCGCGGGCCCAATTCTCGTAGGCTTAGGCGTGGACTACTCCTTGCATCTGACTAATAGGATAGAGGAGAATAGGGTGGAGATAATCGAGGAGAGGATTGAGGATGCATGGAGGCTCCAGAGGGATGGCAAGGAATCCCATTCAGTCGATCCCTGGGACCCCCTGATCAGCCTGACATCCACCGTTCGCGCTGCAATGACCACTGGCCACGCCATATTCCTCTCAGCTGTAACCACGGTTATTGGATTCAGCGTGCTCACTTGGGACAGCCTGGTCCCAATCGAACCCATGAGGACGGTCGGAACGACTCTTCTCCTTGGAATCTCCGTGACATTCATTCTCTCCATGCTCATGGTCCCGGCCTTGGTTCAGCTACTCAGGTACCGTAGGGGGACCGATGTCATGGAGATGTCTCCAATGCAGACCGTTTACGTAGCGCTGACACTCGGGGCTCTAGCCGCTGTTGCACTATCTTATACAGAATTGATGACCACCACACATGCACTGATTCTGTCATCTATGCTAGTTCTAACAATAGTCGTGGGGAGCCTTGACAATGTTTGGGAATATGTCGGAGAGATACCTGTTAAGGCCACTATACTGGTGTTGTTAGTGGGTTCTCTGGCAACGATAGGGGGGGCAATTATGTTCGAGGACCAGATGGGTCAGGGAATCACGGGGGGCTCTGACCAGGTGCCACCCGGGATTGAATCGTACGAGGCACTGCGTGAGTACAGCTACGAGTTCGGAGGGGGCCAGACAAACCTCTTCATCGTGAATGCGACCGCAAGGGGGCCAGAGAATGGAACTGCTCCAATTAGGGACCTCCCAGTCCTCGACTCCCTAGAAGATATACAAGCAAAAATCGACAATGTCGAGAGGACCAATACCACCAGTTTGGTCAATATCCTAAAGGCGATTCACATCCAAATAGGAGTTGATGCAATTGACCGTTCCCTGTGGGACATGCTTCACTCCCCCTGCTGGGACGACCCGCTACAGCTGGAATGCATAACAAGCGGCGACGCAGCATTCACCACTACAACTTCTAGGGAGGACATGGTCAATGTCGCATTCGACACACTGAGTCCAGAGATCAGGTCAATGCTCATGAATGCAGACGAGGGCTCTGGAGAGACCAAGACGCTGGTCTACGCATGGCAGCCATACATACTGCTTGAGGAAGCCACCCCGCTCAGGGACACTATAGACGGATTCCTTTCCGAGGGGGGGTGCGAATCTGCAACTACGTGCTCATCCATGACGATCGCAGATGAGGGTGTCAGCAACTCCAGGCTGACGGGGGGCCTACCGATATCGATAGATATCAACGAGGGAATACACACAGCGCAGAGCGACTCCACAATAGCAACCATGTTTATCCTGCTGTTCGCAATGTCCCTGCTCTTCCGTTCACCCCGGATGGCCATCTTCACAATGACTGCCGTCGCCGCGGTCGTGCTTTGGCAGCCCATCCTGATGTGGCGAGCAAACCTCGGGGTCAATATCTTCACGGCGATGATAGGTACGATCGTGTTTGGAATCGGGGTCGACGACTCAATACACATAGTCGACCGGATAAGGGACGAGGGCGAGACTCCCGCGGGGGTGGTCAGGTCAGTTATGACCACGGGCCGCACTATTTTCGAAACTACGGCAACTACCTGCGCGGGATTGGCAGCGGGCCTCTTCGTAGCAATCCCCGGCCTCCAGACTTTCTTCCTCTTGATGATGGCGCTGATTGCTCTAGCCCTTCTTACCAGTGCTATACTACTCCCTACCATCATTGTGATCTACAATGAGTTCAAGTCCCGAGTAACTCTGAATGGCTCGTGGCTCGATTACGATGACGTTGGAACCATTGAGACCTCATCTGTCGCCGAGGCGATAATCAAGCCCTACCGGGAATAGAGGCTACGCTAGTGGAATATTGGCGAGGGTGCAGGGAGTAAGCCCCTTTCTGTTCACCTTTCGGTTGGTCGCATTCAACTATGCATCCTACCCGGCCCTGTTGATGCCATACAGGCCTGCTTGGACTTGCTCCAGCGGGGGTGCTCGTTCCAGCTGCGTTCGGGAAATCTCCCCCTTTCGGGTTCACCGTGCTCCCGGCACAGTTCGTTTCTGTTGCAGAGCCGACCCTCCCGGGCCTCCGGCTTGCGCCGAACCGCTTGCATCTTGGAGAGGGGACTTTCCTCAGTGTCTAGCACTGTCAGCGACCCTCCTGCTCCCTCATGTGTCCCATGACCCTGTGCATCAAGAACCCCACGGTCCCCAATATTGGTGATTTTCCCCTCATAAACTTCGGAAACCATCATGCGCGTCTTACCCGTCGAGGCTTCATGGGAGATGTCGAGGACCTCAAGAGGGAAGCCGGAATTATGGCGTGCCAATTCGTCCAAGACGGGATGAGGCTGGGCCTAGGTACCGGCTCAACGGTCCGCTACACGATCCTTGAGATCGGCCGTATGGTTTCGGAGGACGGATTCGAGGTAGTCGGCGTCCCAACCAGCGAGGCAACGAGGGAACTAGCAGAGTCCCTGGGAATCCCCCTGATTCCCATCTCAGAGGCAGGAAGGCTAGATCTAACAATAGACGGGGCAGACGAATTCGATCCAAGATTCTCCCTGATAAAAGGCGGAGGTGGTGCACTTACCAGGGAGAAGGATGTGGCCCTGCTATCAGACTCAATGATAGTGGTCGCAGACGATAGGAAGAAGGTTGAGGTGTTGGGGGAGTTCGATCTCCCAATCGAGGTGAAGCCGGAGCATTGGTCACATGTATCCACAGCCATAAGTTCCATGTGTGATGTGGGGGTCAGCCTAAGGGGGGGCGAATTAGCACCTTACATGACAGACAATGGGGGCTACATTTTGGATTGCGGATTTGGGCCCACGATAACCAACCCCGGCGATCTGGAGGGAAAATTACTATCCATAGGGGGCGTTGTTCAGGTCGGATTATTTGTCGGTCTCTGCGATGCAGTGGTGATGGCAACGGGCTCCGGGGTCGAGACTATCGTTAACCCGGTCGGCAGGCTATCTTGATTCTCATCACCCGTCGCGGTTAAATTGGGTAGTCGGCTCCGAGAGCCGGGTCTGTAGCTTAGTCAGGTAGAGCACCCGGCTCTTAACCGGGCGGTCGCGGGTTCGAACCCCGTCAGACCCGCCATTGACGCGCCCCAGCGGCGCGGGAATCATAACCAAACGTTCAGTAGGAGTGGCAAGGTGGCCGAGATATGACCAAGTCGCATTGGGTTGGAGACGTCCTTTCTGGGTCACATGACGGCTCCGAGGTCGAGCTCAAGGGATGGGTCCACAGGTCCAGGGGCTCCAACAAGATCCGCTTTGTCGTACTGAGGGACTCCACGGGCACTTTACAGTGCGTCATCAAGAGGGAAAGCGTCGGCGACCAGGTGTTCGATGAACTAGCAGGGGCACTAATCGAGTCCAGCGTAGTTCTGAGGGGTATTGTGACTCCAACGGATAGGGAGCACGGGCATGAGGTCCAAGTCTCCTCTGGCGAGGTAATCGGTCCCGTCAATGCCGAACGCCCATTCCCGATCACGGAGTCAGCAATGGCTGAGGCAGATGGAGGGGAAACCGAGTTCCTCTTGGACAACAGGCACCTGTATCTACGCACCGGAAGGATGACGACAATGCTGAAGATCCGCTCTTCGGTATTCGGAGCGGTTCATTCATACTTCAGGGATCGCGATTTCATCGAGTATCAGGCGCCGAACTTCGTTGCCGGAGCAGTCGAGGGAGGGAGCACACTCTTCGAAGTCCCCTACTTCGGCAGAAAGGCATACCTTACTCAATCATGGCAATTGTATGCCGAGGCTGCAATGCCCTCCCTTGAGAGACTCTACACAATGGCTCCATCGTTTAGGGCGGAGAAGAGTCGTACTAGGAGGCACCTTACCGAGTTCTGGCATGCTGAGATGGAAATCGCATGGGGGGGAAACTCGGATGTGATGAACCACGGAGAGGCACTGGTAAGGAGCATCGCTGCAAACCTACTGGATGAGAGGGAGGCAGAACTTTCCGAATTGGGTAGGGACCTGGACCTCGTATCCAGATACGCTGACACCAGGTATCCAAGGATGAGGTACGATGAGGCGATAGAGACCCTTCAGGGCATGGGGGTAGAGGTGGAGTGGGGGCAGGACCTGGACTACAGCAAGGAGAAGGTCCTGACTCAAGACTTCGATGTGCCACACTTCCTGACTCACTACCCTAGAATCGCCAAGCCATTCTACCACCGTCCGGACCCCGATGATCCAAAGTACGTTCTCTGTCATGACCTTCTGGCTCCCGAGGGATACGGGGAGATAATCGGTGGTGGGGAGAGGACATGGTCCGAGAAGGAGATACTGGAAAGAATAGACGAGGAGGGGACTCCGAGGGAACCGTACGAGTTCTACATCGACATTCGCCGCTATGGGGGGGTTCCCCATGGGGGATTCGGCATGGGCGTTGACAGGGTGTGCGCGTGGCTATCTGGAGCCGACCACATAAGGGAGACAATCCCATTCCCCCGGGACAGCAGGCGTGTTACCCCCTAGGTCAGCGAATCCCTCATACGCCATGGTCAGTTGGGATGTACATGGCAGATGAGTGGCGAACAATGGACATTGCCAACCCCACGGAGGAGCATGCCATGCTCCGGCAGATGGTCAGGGACTTCGTCAGAGACGAGGTCGAGCACCAAGCCCTCGAACACGACAGGGATGAGGTGTTCAACGACCCACTGTTCAGGAGACTCGGTCAGATGGGGCTCCTAGGAATCACTGTCCCCGATGAGTATGGGGGCGGCGGGATGGATGCCACGGCAGTGGCGATAATCAACGAGGAACTGTCATATTCCGACCCTGCGTTCTGTTTGGCATACCTTGCACACGACCAACTGATGGTCAATAACCTAGCCCAGAACGGGAGCGACGATCAGAAATCAAGGATCCTCCCGAAGGTCTGCAGCGGAGAGTGGATAGGATGTATGGCAATGAGCGAACCCGACTATGGGACTGACGTTTTGGGAATGCAAACCAAAGCATCGATGCGTGAAGATGGAAATTGGGTCATCAATGGCAGGAAGATGTGGATCACCAACGGTTCATTGGACGATGAGGGGACTCCCGCCGACATCGTCTGGCTTTATGCGAGAACTGGAACCGACGAAAGGGGTAGAGCCGAGATATCCACATTCCTAGTCGAGAAGGGAACCGAAGGATTCAGCGTCGGCCAGAAAATAATCGACAAGCTCGGGATGAGGGCAAGCAATACCGCAGAGCTTGTCTTCGAGGATTGCGTAGTCCCTCCCGAGAATCTCGTCGGATCTCCGGGGGAGTCGATGGTGCACATGATGAGAAATCTGGAACTAGAGAGACTGGGCCTAGCTGCCATGGCACTCGGGATCTCCAGGAGGTGCCTGTCTGCAATGAACAACTATGCAACTGAGAGGAAGGCCTTCGGGACGCAAATTCGTAATTTCGGCCAGATTCAGAGGCATTTGGGCGAGTCTTGGTCCGAGTACAGGGCCATGAGGTCCTACGTCTATGACACGGCCCGGCAGATAGACCTCGCCAAGTCAGGCAACAGGCT
>Ga0315321_10001074_pt1 | contig 20941 bp, 23 predicted proteins | sample M180m21515metaG_FD_203464 | JGI IMG/M metagenome (GOLD analysis project Ga0315321, IMG submission 203464) | Ammonia-oxidizing marine archaeal communities from Monterey Bay, California, United States - M1 80m 21515 | ecosystem: Environmental > Aquatic > Marine > Intertidal zone | place: USA...
TATCACTGAGTGGACAGGCCTCTGCACTCAGTTGCAGTGGTTTTGATCCAATGGTGGCTATCGAAAGCTCACTGGACAATTTGCGAAATGGTGTCGATAACGCAGTCAATGCCATTGAATTGGCAGCAACAGCTGCAATAGCGAACTTGCCGGGATATATTCTTCAAAAGGCGAATCCGGGCCTGTATGACCTGTTTCAAAATGCCTTATTGCGCGCCAACGAATCCTTTTCGCTGGCCACCAAAAGCTGTGAGCGTATTCAATACGAGATCGCCAACAACACAAACCCTTTTGATGAGTGGATTACAGTCAGTTGGGGCGATTCCTGGAAGCGGTCAGTCGGTATCGGTGGAGCCAATATTCACGATGCGGTCGACGATGCAGAAGATGCGCCTAACGAGGGGATTGAATGGGTAGGTGGTCTGAGGGCGGGTGGTGTTAACCAACCTCCGATTCGCGTGCTGTCAGATGTTGCCAAAGCTGGATTGAATATATTGTCGCAACGGCCTCCAGAAACAAGCAGTAACTTGCCGAATAGTGCGCCTCTTGCTCTGCATTTCGCCGGTCCTAACGCGGTTGATCAGTGGATTAATAATGTATTAGGCGAGATCGAGGTAGGTCTTTGTGATAGTTGCTCCAAAGGGACAAGGCCTGGAAAAGGATTGATTCCCTATATTGAGGAGACTACTGAAGATATCGTGCAGCTGTTAGTGGATCTGGTTTCAGGTTCAACGCAGCCTACACGGGTAAATCTGGAGCAAGTCGAAGCGCCGGGTATTGCGGTGACACTCCAAGTCATCCTGGCGATTCGAAATCAGTCTCCCGACGAAATATCAATTGTCATTAATAAGCTCGGCCAGGAAATTGCCGAAGCGAGGGTCATGGAGGAGGCGATGATCATTCGGCGCTTGTTGTTGGCCGGTCGTAAAGAGGGCTATGTCGCAGCGAATGAGATTGCGCAACAAGAGGTAATCCAGGCGCTGGATGAGCTGGAAAGCGAAATCAGTAATGTGATTTTTGAGAAAGATGCCCGCGATAAATTTGTTACTTCGACCGTTGTAGAGCTATTGCTGCGGGATAATGCGATCCGGCAGTCGTCTGTAAATACACCAGCCTCAGTACCGGATGATCCTCGTCCCCTGAAAAATGGTGGTGTCGAACAATGAGAGCAGAGCAATGAAATTTGCCGCTTTAAAGAGACAGTGTTTGATCTGGGGATATACGTCCGCAGCATTGCTATTACTGCTCATCGTGGGAGTCGTAGTTAGTCTCTGGGTGAGTTCACAGCCTCCCCAGGCAGTGGATTCTCTCGTGGCTAACTTGCCGTTGGGTTGGTGGCGAGCTGCCATTTATAGCCTGCTGGTGCTGTTTTGGCCTCAGCTTATTTGCCGTCTTACCCGTAATCGCCGGTATGACTCTTCATGTCCTGCAAACCGTCGCTTATTAGTTATTTTAATCATCCTTTATGAATGTTTGATTGTTCAAAACCCCTTAGAGTACTTATTGGACTGGGTGGCTTAACGGGATGGCTGTTGATAGTACGTTAGAACTCTACACTACACTATTCGGCTGGCTATTTTATAACAGTATTTGGGACGTGCTGGTGGCAACCGGTATCGTGTTTCTGCCGTTTCTGGGGATTCTACTTGATACCATTATTCGCTCGTATGCGGGTGAAGATGCGGAGGAGGCGGGCAATACCACACTACGTATTTTCGAGGTGGAGTTCTTTGTAGCCTTCTTTGTGATTCTGATTGCAGCCGTGCCGGCGACACCGCTGAATGCTGTCGATTTGTCGTTTACGCCGCGCGCAGTCATTGGGACGCCTGCCCAGCCAGTGGCGGCAGTCAATAACTCACGTACTACCTATGGTGGTGGCATTTCGTTTAATGCCGCACCGGTGACAGTGAATGTGCCCGTGTTCTGGTATGCGGTGATGAGTTTTAGTTCGGGTTTTAACCGCGCAGTGATGGAAGATGTACCGCCTACGCTGGATTTTCGGGGGTATGTCGATGAATTACGTGATGCATCTATTCAAGACCCTAATTTGCAACATGAGATTAACGATTTCTTTCGAGACTGTTTCGTTGAGGCGCGATCAAAATACCTGGCCGAACGTCCCAGCAGCGCAGCAATTACTGCACTGCTAAACCGCTATGGGGAGAGTGACCCCGACTGGATTGGCTCGCATGTGTATCAGGAAATACCGGGATATTACGATAGCATTCGTGCTGATACTGTCAGGGAAGGGTACCCCTGGTCGGCACTCAGGGACGTGGAATGGGATGCGACTAATCATCCTGTTTATGGAAAACCATTTTGTTCGGAGTGGTGGCAAGGGGTTCAGCAATCGATTCTCAATGAGCTGGGTGATCTTGATTTGCTCTCTGCGGCTGCTGAACCAGGTTGGGACCCCGCGCCACGTCGCGATGCGGTTATACAAATTGCATTGATCAACTCCCCGCCGCGTTGGACTACTCGTGGTTATGATTTCGCCTATGGGAATCTGGTCGATTTCAGTGTTGGGGAGCCTGGGGTGATGGTGTCGGTACAGAATGCCGCACAACAAGGGCTGGCTGCTTACGGCCTTGGAAAGACCAGTGTGTCTTTTGCCGCTTATCTACGTGTCTTCCTTGAAGCTGCACCGATGGTGCAAGCGCTGATCCTAATGGGACTCTACGCGTTGCTGCCGTTCTTTATTTTGATCAGCCGCTACAAGTTTTCTTTATTGATTATCGGCGCATTGATCCTGTTTATAGTGAAGTTCTGGACAGTATTGTGGTTCTTTGCCTGGTGGGTGGATCAAAACTTGATTCAGGCATTTTATCCTGACCCTGGCAGCGTGACCACGCTGTTTAGCACTGACCTCACGCTTAAACGCATCATTCTTAACTTTCTCACTGGCGGGCTGTATTTGGTATTGCCGTTACTGTTATCCGTTTACCTGGGTTTGGCGGGTATTCGAGCTGCCTCTCAACTTGATGGTGCTACCCAGGCGATTATCCGTGGTACAGCCGGGGCGGGGCGTATTAATCCCAGACTAGGAGGGCGCTTTAAGGGGAAGAAAGGGGCAAGCAAATGATGTTATCAGCCAGCCTAACAGTTACCAACAGTCGCTATTGCTGTCTCAATAGCACCTTACATGCCCGGATCAACGCTTCTGTGTGGTATGCAGTGTTTCCTACGGAAATGCTGAATGATCTGTTTGTTCACTCACCCAACCGGGGAGCTTGTTGCCCCATTGGGTCGGCGGCTCTTTTTATCACATCAACTCATTGAACCAGGAGCACTGCTATGAGTAAACCAACTGAAAATACAACAACGTCCTCTGCTACTGCAGAGAATAATCGGTACTTCAACGAGTATGCCAATGGTATTGGTTATCTGAACAGCATTCGTGAATTCGGTGCTGAAGGTAAACCTGAACGCTATGCCGCTCAAGTATCGGTTATCCAGGGACCAGCGGATAACGTGCATTATGAATATCACGATCTCGTTATCTCGTCTGAAACCGTACTCGGTGTTGTGTTAGAACACCGGGAAGCTATCGAAGCCGAGGATGCCAACGTGCTGATTCGCTTTAATATGGCTAACCCTCGTGCCAAAGCGTTCATCTATAAACAAGGTGAGCGTGCTGGTGAATTGGGGGCTGCGATCGGTGGCTTCTTGACGCGTATTCATTCCATGAAAATTAACGGTGAATTGGTCTATGAAGACCAGCGCACTTTTGATGATCATGAGGACACGCCTCAAGTCGCAAATGGATAACACGCCACCAGGGCAGTATTGATCTAACGTTTATATGCTGTCCATTCCATCCTTATGGGAACCACCGTTCCCATAAGGACCTGGTGTGTTCCCTGTTCCTATGGGAGCACATTATGAAAACCGTTAAACCTTCGAATGAAATGTATTCTACCGAAACGGCATTCGAGCAGGAAAACCAACTGATTGCTGAAGCCAAACACCTGCTCTATGCACGATTGAAAACCCGTGACCAGGTGTTTAGTTCCCCGCATGAAGTACGCGACTATCTGCGCTTACAGCTAGCAGGGCAGCAGCGAGAAGTATTTAGCTGCCTGTTTGTTGATAGCCAACATAGACTGATTGAGTACCAGGAAATGTTTGCGGGCACCATTGATGGTTGCAGTGTTTATCCCCGTGAAGTGGTCAAGGCCGCTTTGCAGGTGAATGCTGCTGCAGTGATTTTTGCTCACAATCATCCATCGGGAGTGGCTGAGCCCAGTCAGAGTGATAGAAGTATCACACAACGGCTGAAAGAGGCTTTGTCATTGATGGATATCCGGGTGCTGGATCACTTTATTGTAGGTGATGAGACAGTGGAGTCGTTTGCTGAGCGAGGGTTGCTTTAGTTGATCAAACCCAATGCCCGTAGAACTTCGGTTTTACGGGCATTTTTTATAACTTATTGTCGTAAAGGCCATCAGCACGTTTTATCGGATCAATTTCACCAGTTCGGTGATTGTAATGAATAATGTTGTCGGTTGCGGCGTGATCATTTTCGTCATCCCCGCCATCGATTAGATCAATTATAAATAGCAGGGTGCGCCAGCATAGACTGAGCACACCGACAGTTAATGCGGCAATGAACAGATAAGAGGCTTTGAGCCATTTCATTAGATCAGGCACCTTTTGCAGGGCGCTTGAAAATACAAGTAAGCTTTGCATTGCCTTTGGCGCAATTCACAAGCTCCCACTGCTGTACACCTAGTTTATTCAGCGTTTGGGTTAATGCCCCGTCATTGCCCAGTAAGGGGTAGGTTTTGACCAGATATTCCCAGTTTTGCTCCGCTGTTGCCGATGTGGACAGAAGTAGCATGGCCAAGATGCATGAGATGCGGAATGAGCTTTGAGTAAACATCCATTGTTCTCCTTCAAGGTTGGAGTCCGTTTAGGTGTGAATAATTATACTGTATTTGGCATGAGAAAATGAGGTTCCGAGGTCACATTTCAGGTAGTCAGTTATCAATATACTCGCGTAAAGCACTCCATATAAGGTGAAGATCCAGACTGGTGTCGTCGGCTATTTTGAGAAATCGCTCACGTTCCTCCAGTTGTTTATGGTGCTGCCAAAGCTTCCAGACCAGATGATCGGACTCTTCATCACATAGAGGTGGCCTGCCACTACCTACTCCACGAATGTTAAGAACGTTTCGGCGACGGGAGAACTCTGAAGCATGCATGCCAAACAACCGACGCATCAGTATGAGCGGTGCGCCTTGTAGAAGGTAGGTATCTTCGAGCTCTTTTTCTTCTCGCTTATCTTCTAGTTCTTTGATTTGGCGCTCCAGTGCAGATGTGTTGATGTTGATAACGACATAATGCTGTGCGCTTTGTACCAGGGATTTCTGTTCGGTGAGATTGAGTTTGGACATCAAGGTAATTAGATTGTCCGGTAGGGTATTTTTCTCAAAATGAATCGACTGAAGAGACTCAAGAGATGACATCAATGTCTTGGCCGCAGAGCGGCACATTTTATCCTCAAAATTTCCCATAAGCAGTATTCCATCGTTCCCTGACAGGCGGTCTGTCCATAGTTATCGATTGCAGTTCCATACTATTGACAACGAAGGAAAATAACGTTGAGAAACTTTTCATAACGAAAAGAAAGTAATGCCCGTGATGCCTCAACAGAATGCGGTTTGACACGTGAGCTACTGATTTTCCGAAAGCTGTGTGATGCAGTTCACATTTGTAATTATCGGCTGGATCAAGGCGTTACCAATTGAGACGCTGATCAATATCGTTAGATGGAAAGTTTATTGATGCTCTGATAGTTATCTGATTGTCGTTATAAGCAGATATAGCCACCATTTCGTTTTACAAAAGCGTTTGTGGCTTCTCTTTATGCTTCGTTTGGTTCAGATCACTCAGGCTATTTTCTGTCTTGTCAGTATGATTTTGACAAGTCTGTTTGCCTTGTCTCTTTCTAGCGTGACTGTTGATGCCTTGCCTGATCAAGAAGGTTGGGGGAAAGCCGTATTCTTAGCAGTTTTGTTTATATTAATTGGGTGTTGCATTGATATAGGGAAATATCTGTTTTGGTCTCAGCGCCAGAGAAGCCGCTATTATGGAATGCTTAGCCTTGTTTTGATGGTTTTTTCTTGGTTAGCCAGCTGCGCTTTTTTGGTTACGTCAGAGCATGATTTAGTGCGGGAGTCCCAGGTTCGATCTGATCAATACATTGTCCTACAGTTGAGAATTGAGAGCGCCAGGCAGGCAATAGCCTTTCATGAGCGATTGCTAGAAAAACGATTGGGTAGTGCCTTCCACAGTCAGTGGAAAGAAAGTGAAGCTAATTTGGAGACTATTGCGTCGCTTAAATCTACATTGGCTGATCTAACGGAGAACTCCTCGAATGTTGGGTTGGAAGCTGCAGCCCAGACGGTTCCTACGACTCGGTTCTTTGCTGGGATTGGCCAAGTCCTCAATATTGATCCTCAAGTGGTTAGGGTGATGGGCTACGGAATACTGAGCCTGTTATTGGAATTGAGTACCTTGGGCATGATTGGTTTGGCGCGTAATTTAAAATCAGATCTTGGTGGAGATTATGGCGCGCCGGGAGAGACAGAAACTGTTATAGACAATGGCGAATATGAAATTGAGGTAAAGCAAAAGGTTGCTCAACTGACGAGTGATATTCTGCAGGGTCGTATTCCGCCCGTTCTTCGTAAAATTAAAGCTGCGCATTACGATCTGGATTTAGATGTTGTGCGCCAGGTGTTAAGAAACCTGCTTGATTCTGGAATATTGGAGCAAGATAAGCGCAATAGTTATAAGTTGCGTGATCTGTTCCAGAATATTGCTAGCTGATGCTTTCAGTTATTTGTGGCTGCTACGAGGGGGAGGGGAATGGTACAGAGGCCGGACTCGAACCGGCACGTCCGCGAAGGTAATGGATTTTAGAATCCATCATGTCTACCAATTTCATTACTCTAACAACTCTACACATCTATGAATGAGCCTCTTTGGGGAGAAGAAGTGGTATGATCCGTAAAGACCGCTTGGATCAGATCAAATTTAAAGCTCTAAGCTATTACTCGTCTTGATGAGTTCTGGTTGTTTTTTGTGCGCTCTGGAAATAAATGTAACTTTTTTCAAATTTTTTCTGATCATGGTATTTTTCATGGTATTGGCTATATGTTGAATTTTAACTATATGAAAAATAAGATAAAAATCACCTCGTTTACAATCGAGTGGGAGTAGCTTTTCATTGCTAAGTATTTGATTTTAAACAGTTTTTTACTTACACAAAAGTTTCACAAAAGTTTTCGGCCGTTGATTTTATTGAGGTTTTCTCATACAGTTACACGAGAAGTTACACAAACGTGTGACTACTGAAAATCGTAGTAACTCAGAGAGAAAAATTGGCACTCAAGAAGCAACAGTTTGCCGAAGGCGAAATACCGATTTTTGACGAAGCTTGCATATACAAGCGAGGCGAATATTGGCAATTTCGGATGTGGCTAGCGAAGGAGGGCAAGTATGCTCGTAAGAGCCTTCGCACACGCAGCGAAAGTACAGCGATTGAGCGTGGTAAGGCTGCGTACCTTGAGATCTATGCAAATCTGCAGCAAGGCAAAACGTATTTCTCTATCACGACAAAAGAGGGCGTCGAAAAATATCTCAAGTTTCGCCTACGTGATGTTGAGCTTGGACACATCGTCCAAGGTCGACATACCACCATCTCTACGCATCTACAGCATTTCCTTAGCTTCATTGGCAAAGACACTAAATTAAAAGAGTTGGAGCGCACGGATTGCGAGGGATACTTTTACCATCGCCACAAATCGACTAACGGCAACGTCAAGCAAGTGACTATCCAAAATGAGCAGAGCACCATCAATGCACTGATCAAATGGCTTCACAAGAACGGCGAAACGCACATTGATGGCTTCGACTTTAAGAAGCTGCCACGCTTGGATAAAGGCAATGATGCAATTCGTCGTGCAACATTGACTCATGACGAATACGAAAGCGTGTATCGCGCAATGCGCACATACTGCGCGAAACATAACAAGCTCGATGAAGACGAGCTTCGAATCCGCAAGATTGTTCAACACTACGTACTGATTGCAGCGAACAGTGGACTGCGCGTTGGCGAGCAGCGCCAGCTACGTTGGAGTGACGTGCAAGTAGAGCGACACAACGTTGGCGGCAAAGAACAAACGCTTGCGCGAATAAATGTGCGTGCAGAAACAAGCAAAGTGCGGACAAGTAGAACGTTCTTATGCCGAAACGGTCAGTATTTCGAGCGTTTAAAGGAAGTCACAAAGCCAAAAAGTACTGATGAGCTGATCTTTACAACTGATGGTAAAAGCGAACTCAGCAAAAGAGCCTTGCTGTACCACTGGCATAAAATTTTAGATCTTGCCGAGATTCCGAATAGAGACGAGCGAGACCTTGTGCCATATAGCTTGCGTCACTTCATGATCACGCAGAGAATAATGAGCGGCCTTTCCTTTAGGCAAATCGCTGACATGTGTGGCACTAGCGTTGTTCAGATCGAGCGAACCTATTACCACTTAAACGACGAAATTCGTATTACCAACGCTGTGGCTGACTATCGTCGTCTTGATGACGGGACAATCGAAGTGGTTTAAATCAACTCAGCTACGTTGCGCTTGATCTCGTCATTTACGGTCACGTATCTCTGTGTAGTCTGAATATTCCGATGTCCCGCCATTTCAGCAAGCACAAAAACGCTTACACCTTTTTGACTGAGGGTCGTTAGCCAAGTTCTGCGCCCAGTGTGAGACGTGGCGCCATGCAAGCCAGCACGCTCGTACAAGCGCTGTAAGTGCTGTGTAGCGGTGTTGGCACTAAAGCATACTCGTTTCTGCGTGGAGAACAAAAAACCGTGTAGCGGGCGTTCTCGTATGCTAGCGACGTATTCTTGCAAGTGTTTCTGCATTTGCTTTGGCAGAAATATCTTGCGAGCACGCTTACCCTTCGTTCTGCTCGCATCCAGCGTAATTTCGTCGTGCACGTTGGATTTGTCATCAAGTACATCGTCAAAACGTAAGCCAGCGATTTCGCCCACTCGTAGTCCGCACAAGTGCGAGAACATCAGCATAGTGACATCACGCTGCGGATACCTGCTGCAGCTAGCAGTCACGTCAATCAGCTGCTTAAGTTCGTTTTTTCGTAGAGTTCTTGCTTGAGCCATATGCACCTCAGACAAAATGTAATGTTTTCATACATATAGTGTATTTTCTGAGGTATTTTTTGGGCAACCGAAAATGGCTCTACAAAATCCTTTTTATATTCAACGACTTACAAGGAAATGTAAGAAAATTGTAGTTTTATTACATTTTTACCAAAAATACGCAATAAAAACAAAATCGCGAACAGATGGCCAGTTCGATGCGCTGGTGTCATTCACCTATAATCTTGGCGGTGAGGCGCTTCAACGCTCAACTCTGCGCCGTAAAATCAACCGCGAGGAGCACGCCGAAGTGCCAGAACAATTCATGCGCTGGGTCTGGGCAGGTGGTCGTAAGCTTAGAGGGCTGGTTCGACGACGGGCGGCGGAGGCTAAAGTATATTTGAACGATCAATGATAACTGTTCTTTGATCTCCAGCGTCAACTTCCGCGTAGTGTTCGGCGTAATTTTCTTAGATTTTGAATTATGTACTTAAGTGCCACGTATCTGAAACCAAGTCGTTTCGCTGCAAAATAAGCCCATTCGTCCAAACGAGGCGAAAAATCTCTTGATAGCTCAGGTATGTCAATTTGAAAGGCTTCAGGTCTGGAAAAGTAATTTTTTAAAATTTTTGGTTGATGATATTGTTCATAATGACTTCTCGATAGGCCACTCTCTTTCTTCAACTTTTCAGGTCGCAGAGCTTCTAAATGGCTCAATAGTTCTTCTGGATTGGACCATCGAAATGCATCAGGGTATGCCAATTCCAATCCACTTAGTATTCGTGAATACATATGCTTATGAATGATCACCGGTATGCCAGCTCCCATAACCTCAATTAGGGTCAAGCCAGCACCATAAGGAAATGATGATAAATAAACATCCACCTTATATTCCTGCAAAGTCTTCCAAACGCTGGGAGACCGTTTAATATAAACAAAGCGATCTTGTTTGATCCCGTGTTTTCGCATTTGTTTATATATTCGAAATAGTGCCCATGGAGTCAATCTTCCAACATGAACATGAAGCCCACCTGTTTCCTTTAACAACCGCGGAATAATGTCGAGATAACTAATATAATATGGTACTTCAATTTTGTTCCAACCAGCTGCTGTCGCTGTAACCAGGTTTCCGCCTTGCATGAAATCAGTCTCAAGAGGCACGTATTTCTTATCCTCAAAAGTCAGCGGGAGATATATATTCTCAATTTCCAGTGTGTTGCGACAGTGATGAAAACCCATAGGGTGAAAATCAATATGCTTTAGGTGGCACATGGTTACACCGAGACAGAGATGATGGTCACCGTGGTGACAAAAACTACCTATCAAATCAAGTTCTGGCACTAAAGCCGAAACAGCAACACTATCTTGATGGTGATTAAACAGATAGGTTTGATTAGGCTGAATCGAAAGCAACGTTGATTGCAACCAATTCAGACGTGCGTGAAAGTTTTCACTTGGGGCTCTTAGAAAGCGCACATTTTCTTTATTACCAAACAGATCTGAAAAGAACTCAATATCAGAACAGCCACCTATTTCCGTAGATAAAATGAGGTGATTCTTTTCCGGTTGTGACCGTATGAAGTCCTGTATGAGTCGTGAGTGACCACCTGAACGTTGTAAACGACTTGCCACGTAAACTATGGTGGAGCGTTTCTCAAGTTTTGACGAGGACTGCCTTTCTGGGACAGTTAAGTTATCTAAATTACGGCGACCGATATTTAAACACAACTGATCCATTTCAAATGAAGAAAAGACCTGAGAGGTACATATGGGATCGGAAATTATTCTTTCAACGAAGTCGTGAGCGAGCCGTAATGCAAGATTAATGTCATTAGCATTTAAAGCGGTTTCAGCACTCCTTATAACTGAACGAACGGACATATTAAAACACCCCCACAACGTTTGGACTTGCATTCACGCCCATAATTTCAACGCGCAAAAGGGGAAGAAAATCAGCTGATTTCATCAATCTCACTTAGAATCTTACAGACCATTTCTATTTCGTCCGCTCTAAGGTCGGGGGACATAGGTAAACTCAGCACATCTCCTGCCAACATTTCAGCGACAGGCAAGGCATAGTTCGAAAAACTTGAATAGCAGGATTGCCGGTGAGGGGGTGTCGGATAGTGTATGACGGTGTTGACACCATTTTTCGTGAGGTGATCCCGTATAGCGTCGCGCTGAGCATGGCGGATCACGAACAGGTGCCATACCGGATCGGCGTAGTCTGGCACGTATGGCAGGCCAACCGTCCTACCGTCAAGCGATCGGATGTAACTGTCTGCAATATCCCGCCGGCGATTGTTCCAAGCGTCTAGCACCGAAAGCTTGACGCGAAGGAATGCAGCCTGTAGCTCATCAAGACGACTGTTATAACCGGCTAGGCTATGATGATACTTAACTGTAGAGCCGTAGTTACGTAGACGTTTAACTTTGCTGCCGATTTCTTCATCGTTTGTGAGTACAGCGCCGCCATCGCCTAGTGCCCCAAGATTCTTTCCCGGGTAAAAACTTGTACCAGCAGCATGCCCTAAAGAGCCAACGCTACGGCCCTTATATCTAGCGCCTTGCGCCTGGGCAGCATCTTCAATAACAACCAGACCGTACTTGGTGGCCAGATCTATGATTGGGTCCATATCAGCAGGTTGCCCGTACAAGTGAACAGGCATGATGGCACGAGTGCGCGGCGTGATTGCTGCTTCGATGAGTGTGGGATCGATATTATAGGTCTTGATGTCTGGCTCTACAGGCACCGGTGTTGCGCCGCATTGGCTTATAGCAAGCCAACTGGCAATGAACGTGTTAGACGGGACAATGACCTCGTCTCCCGAGCCTACACCATAGGCCCGTAGAATCAAATGAAGCGCTTCCAAGCCATTGCCAACCCCAATGCAATGCTTCACCTCGCTGTAAGCGGCAAACTCAGCCTCGAAAGCTTCCAGCTCGGGCCCCATAATGAACCAACCAGAGTCCATTACACGGCGATAGGCGTCATCAAGCGACTGCCGAATTGATTGATTTAGTCGGCCCAAATCAAGAAAAGGAACGTTCACTATTTGGGTCCTTTCTTTACATCATTTACGAATAAATTATAGTCGCGGTAGTAGTCGGATTCATCATAATAGTCCGATGCTAATACCATGCACACTGCACCTGAAGAAAAATTGTCGATTTCTCGCCAGATCATGGGACAAACGTATAGCCCACTATAGCTGCGGTTCAGGCGTATTATTTTTTTCGCATAACCATCATCCAGATGAATATCGAACGATCCAGACATGGCAATGATCAATTGATGCAGTGCTTTGTGAGCGTGCCCACCACGTTCCGCACCACCAGGAACATCGTAAAGGTAATAGACGCGCCGTATATCAAAAGGGATATGACGATTGGCTTCTACAAAAGTTAGATTTCCGCGCGGATCATTAATGCGTGGCAAATCGGATACCTGGCATTTATCTAGTCCCATTACAATCTCCGGGCAAGAACTTTGCATACTTCCTACGGACTTTTAGGTACGTAGCCAAGTCGTATGAGAAATATAAATTACACTCATCCTCACCTGTTATTTTTGCGCCAAACCTTTCATGAAACCTAATAACTCGATCATTCTCTTTCCTCACATCAAAATGTGAATTTTGATAATGCAATGACAAGAAAGCAAAATCGTATAGAAGTAAAGCAGACTCTATGGCTGTGCTTGTTGGTGCAGAATCAGAGATAATCCAACTGCCCCAACAAAAGCTATCACCTTTTATGTCATAAATTCGTACCGTGCCCAGCCTTTTCCACATCCAGTCACAAATCACAAAATAAAAGTCTGTAAGACTTTCACTATAATTTGCGATGAACTTCTTTTGACTATCGAGGTCCGAAGACGTCGCAGACAGGTGCCTTCCTTTTTTAGGATCGGTTCGTAGTTGCAATATATATTCAGCATCATCCTCGATTACCTCCCTCAGGAAAATTGATTTACCACGGACATACGGCTTCATGCTGCCAGCGCCGGATCGACTAGTCCTCATAACGAAAGACCTTTGGATCAATTGCAAAATCAGAATGTATCGTTGATTGGCTATCACTTATCTGGCCGAATGAGTAGACAACCTGCTTCCCCGCAGCGCGCGCCATATTCTGCCAGTACCAATAACTTGTATCATCATACTTACCAATCAAGATGTGCACTCGGGCGTCAGGACGTGCAAATATCAGGTTTGCCAATGCAGCGCCTGAGGGTGCTACTATTTCATCCACACTGCTGAATAAGGCAAGCTGCTGAAGAAATGTCAGCTTTTCTGGTTCGACGATCACATAGCCTTTGTCAACAAGAAGTTCTTCAATTTCATTGGCGTTCGTAATCTTGCGTGCCTCGGACTTTCGGCGTAAATAAATCTTTCTAGGGAAGTCTAGTAGGGTACGCTTGTCAATAAATGACAGAAGTTTCTTGCGAAGCAAATCAAAAGCCAAGGAGCTAAATTGACCATGGGAATGTCCTAAAAGCTTTGTATTTCTTCGTTCAAATGGAACATACCCGGCCATTGATGTGACGTGTAGAATATCGACGTTGAGGGCCCTGCTAACTGCCAAGGTAATAATTTCACGATCATTTCCCACCACCAACGCCAGTGACTCCATGATGTTAGGATGCAGGTCATCATCGACAATTATGGGAACATTTGCATGCTGCTCAACAGAGCAAAACACAGCGATACGCGGAAGTACTTCAGTAAGCCAATGCGCATAATTGCTTGCGGTGGCGTCGAGGAACGCAGCTGCCTCAGTTATTTTTAGCGGCGCATCATCATTTTGTATCAGACGCATACGTTTCTTTTTCACGTCGATCAGATGTCGACTGTGTAGCTCTTCAGATGTGTAATCGCGTTCCCAGTCATACAGGTCATGACAAATCACAGCATCTTGAATGAAGACAAGATTGGTTCCACCCACCACCTTAACACCACTAAGTAGCATAACATAAATCGGCGGAAACTCAAAGTAGTCGTGTGGCGACACCAGATAAGCTTGATCTTCGTCCGGGATCACTGTCGGCGGAAGGGTATCGATTTTTTCGGCATCGAAGACTTTAATTAAAGATATGTTCGCTAAACTCAAATAATCCGCCATCGTAACTATTTGACGCCAACGAGTTTCTTTATTCTTGGAAAGAAACGATGTAAGGTTTTTACTTTTTGGATACAAATTTTTCCACAACCAAAAAACGGTTCTCCTCGCTATTGGGATAGGTCTGAAGAACTTTAAATAGGCGCGACCTAACAAACTTTTTTTTATTCGAGATAAATCATCAGTACCTACAGTAAAAATTGGTTCAATTGCTTTTACTTTAATTTGCTGCCGCACATTGATGTGGCCTTTCTTAGATGGTGGAGGCATCCAAGGAGAGGGTTCTAACTTTTCATGGTATTTATCAAATTTTGAGAGCATATCAGCCAACTCATTCAACAACTCTGTCTGCTGCACAGCATTTTTGGAAACAGTTTGTACTAATTCCAGAAGATCGGAGACTTCTTTTCGGTTGGTTTGTGTGCGTGGGGGGGTATTCATGTTAAAAACCAAAATATGCTTTTAATACGACCTCAGATTTATCATCCATTCGAATTTTACCATGCTCAAGCCAGATCACACGATTACAGTTACTAGACAGCAAATCATGTGAATGACTTGCTAGAATTAGTATTTCTGAAAGATTTACTACTTCAGAAATGCGTTGGTTAGCACGTTCACGAAATTCTTCATCACCGGTTGATAGCCATTCATCCATGATTAATACTTGGGGTCGTATTCCGGTCGACACAGCAAATGCCAAACGCATCTGCATCCCAGTAGAATAAGTACGAAAGGGTAAATCGATAAAATTACCTAAACCTGTAAAGTCGATAATGTCGTCAATATTGCGCCTGATTTCAGAGGGTTTCATTCCCATCATTACACCCCGTAATAGGATGTTCTCTCGTCCTGTAGCTTCTGGATCGATGCCTAAGCCAATATTAATAAGTGAATTACAAGATCCTCTAATATCGGCTTTACCGCTTGTGGGTTCGAATATCCCAGAGAGTATTCGCAGTAAGGTGGTTTTTCCTGCTCCGTTGTGCCCAACTAAACCAACCCTCTCGCCAGAACAGATGTTTAAATCAATATTTTCAAGACCCTTAATTAGGGAAATACCATCGTGACGACGATCGATGATTCCTCCCGTTATCTTACTTAGCGTTCGATTTTTCAACGACAAGCTGGATGCGTTATAAACAGGGAATACCACATCCACATTTTTTAATTTTATAGATGCTGAGTTCATAGCCAGTAGGCCACCCTTTTTTTGTAATAACCAAAGAATGTAAGAGCAAGACACCAGCCTATGATTGCCATAGAAACGGGAATAACCCAATTCAAAAAGGTGGGCATTTGTCCCAATAGTGGTGCTCGAATTATGGTGATCAAGTGGTAAAACGGATTAAAATTTAAAATGATTTCGCTAATTCTTTGTGGCAACATTTCTGCTTCCCAAATTATTGGCGTTGCATAAAACATTACCTGCATGATGTTTTTTATAATCTCTGTCGCATCACGAAATCTCGTGCAAACAATAGAAAGTACAAAGGACATCCATGTAATGTTTAATATAAGTAAGAACAGCCCCAAAAGAGCGTAAAGTGATATCCAGTCAATTGGTTTAACGAAAATTATAAAAATAATAGGAATGATTAATGCGTTGTGACCAAAAATTATTAAGTTGCGTACAGCAACCCTAATTATGTGTATTGAAAGAGGCATTTTGACCTGAAGTATCGTATCCTTTGCAGACGAAAAACTATCGCAACTTTCTGATACTGTTACAGACAAAAGCCCCCACACGATGATTCCAATAGCTATACTTGGAAGAAAGGTCTCAATTGGCGCCCGGAAAAGTGACCCAAAAATGATCCCAAGTGCTGCAATAAGCACACCCATATTAATAGTTAGCCAAAATGCCCCAACTCTCGATCTGCGATATCGAGCTTTTACGTCCTGCCATCCAAGTGTCATGAATATGTGTTTCTCGCGAATTGCTCCGCGCAGGTCGTTAACTCCCAACTTTAATGAAGATCTGTTACCTTTTGATACTTCTGTTTGAAGAAAATCATTATTTGATTGCTTGATCATGCTAAAAAAGCCCCTGTTCTTTTGACAGGCGTGCGGACGCATCTTTAGTAGACAATATTAATTTGGCAACTTGTGGCCAGCTCACGGAGATTTGCGGATCGTTCCATGCAATTGTACGCTCGTGTGTTGGGGCATGATAATTTGTAGTCTTGTATAAGGTTATCGTGACCTCCGACAAAGAAAGAAGCCCATGCGCGAAGCCCTCTGGTATCCACATCTGTTTTTTATTTTTTGCAGATACAATTTCTCCAACCCATTGGCCAAAGGTAGGTGACGACCGGCGGATGTCAACGGCAACATCGAACACCTTGCCTTGCACTACTCGCACAAGTTTTCCTTGCGCATGTGGGGGCAGTTGGTAATGCAAGCCTCTTAAAACACCTTTGCTTGACTTGGAGTGGTTGTCTTGCACAATGGTGACCTCACGCCCAATGGCCGCCTCAAACTTCTTATGATTGAAGCTTTCGAAAAAGAAGCCGCGTTCGTCCTCAAAAACAGTAGGTTCGATGATCTTTACGTCTGGGATCTTGGTGTCAGTCACTTTCATGTTCTGACTCCTTGATCACTTGCATGAGGTATTTTCCGTAGCCGTTCTTGAGCATGGGTTGTGCTAGAGCTGTAAGCGCTGCTTCACTAATCCAACCTTTCCGGAAAGCGATTTCTTCTGGACATGCAACTTTGAGACCTTGGCGATGCTCGATGGTCTGCACAAACTGATGTGCCTCAACGAGACTCTCGTGTGTGCCAGTGTCTAGCCATGCGTAGCCGCGGCTCATGCGTTCAACGCACAGCTGCTCTTTCTTGAGATAGACCTTGTTAAGGTCGGTGATTTCAAGTTCACCACGGTGTGACGGCTTTATTTGCTTGGCGTAGCTCGGTGCGTGCTCATCGTAAAAATACAGTCCAGTCACCGCATAGTTTGACTTCGGTGCTGTTGGCTTTTCTTCAAGGCTCAACACCTTGCCGTCTTTACTGAACTCAGCGACACCGTAACGCTCAGGGTCATGCACATGGTAGGCAAAGACCGTTGCACCGCAGTTGCGTTCATTGGCTGCAGCAAGCTTTTCATGCAGCGAGTGGCCGTAAAAGATGTTGTCACCGAGAATTAATACTAAAGGCGAGCCATCAAGGAATGCCTCGCCGATAATCAACGCTTGCGCCAATCCGTCTGGCGAGGGTTGGACGGCATATTCAATCTCTAGCCCCCACTGGCTGCCATCACCGAGCAACTCTTTGAAACGTGGTGTGTCTTGCGGTGTGCTGATGATGAGTACTTCGCGCACATCAGCAAGCATCAGTGTTGAAAGAGGGTAGTAGATCATCGGCTTGTCAAATACCGGCAATAGCTGCTTTGAAACCACTTGAGTGGCTGGGTAAAGCCGCGTACCAGATCCGCCAGCGAGGATGATGCCTTTGCGTTTCATACAGTTTCTAGTTCCTTGACGATTTCGTGGGCTACGGCCAGAAAATCGTCCTTCCAATGAGGTAAATCGAATGAGAGTTGCGAGCGCAGCTTGTGTGTATCCAGCTGTGAGTTCAGCGGACGTTCTGCGGCGGTTGGGTACTCGGCGGTTGTAATCGCTTGGATGTCAGCTGCATGAGTTCGCAGCGGGATATGCTGCCGCTCTGCATAAGCAGTTAAAGTTTGAGCAATTTCATGCCAGCTTGTGTTGCCTTTTGGTGCGAGGTGATAGATCCCTTGCGGCCAAGCGCAGTGATCTTTGATGGCGCGTATCGCATCAATTGTCACTCGTGTGATGAGGGAAGGTGATGTTGGCACGCCGATTTGATCGTCAATCACCTTTAGAACATCACGCTCGCTGGCTAAACGTAAGATGGTCTTTGCAAAGTTATGGCCGTCTTTGCCAATAACCCATGTCGTTCGGAAAATAAGATGCTGACAATCAGCTGCCGCGATCGCTGTCTCGCCAGCTAACTTGGACGCACCATAGACATTGATTGGGTTTGGCGTATCGGTCTCGAGGTAGGGCGATTGCTTTGAGCCATCGAACACGTAGTCCGTAGAGTAGTGAAACAGCCACAAGCTCTGTTCTTGTGCAATTTGCGCGAGGTTCGCAACGGCATCCGCGTTTACTGCATGTGCGAATTCAGCATCGGCCTCTGCTTTATCAACCGCTGTGTATGCAGCAGCATTGACGATGATATTGGGGTGAACACAACGAACGGCATCACGGACAGCGCCATGGTTTGTGATATCCAGCGACTCACGAGGAAAAGCCGCGACATTCGCAACGGAAGAAAGTTGACGTTCTAGTTCTTTCCCTAACTGGCCGTTAGCTCCTAATAGCAGTATCTTCATGCGTACTGCCTTTCCACCCACTGGCGGTATTCACCGCTGATGACTTGCTCAACCCAGTCCGCGTTATCCAGATACCACTCAACGGTTTTACGAATGCCCGTTTCAAACGTTTCGGCTGGACGCCAATTCAGTTCCTTTTCAATTTTTGTCGCATCAATGGCATAGCGTCGATCATGGCCTGGACGGTCTTTGACGTAGGTGATGAGGTCGCGGTAACTGGAAATCTCGCTATCTGCACCTACTGGACGTAGCTCATCAAGGATGTCGCATAGCGTGTGAACAATCTCGATGTTCGCTTTTTCGTTCAGTCCACCAATGTTGTAGACCTCACCACAGTCACCTTGCTCGAGCACTACGCGAATAGCGCTGCAATGATCACTAACATACAGCCAATCACGGATCTGCAAACCGTCGCCATAAATTGGCAGAGGCTTTTGAGCCAGTGCATTATGAATAACGAGCGGTATCAATTTTTCAGGAAATTGATAAGGCCCGTAGTTGTTCGAACAATTGGTTGTAAGGACTGGCAGTCCATAAGTGTGGTGGTAGGCGCGAACAAGATGATCTGACGACGCCTTGCTCGCACTGTAGGGACTGTTGGGCTCGTAACGGTGTGTTTCGGAAAATGCGGGTGCTTCTGCTGGCAGCGATCCGTACACTTCGTCTGTTGAGACGTGCAAGAAGCGGAATGCACTCTGCTCATCTATCGGAAGTGACTGCCAATATTCTTTCGCGCATTCCAACAAACGATACGTACCGATGATGTTGGTTTGCATGAAGTCTTCTGGCCCATGGATAGAGCGATCGACATGAGATTCAGCGGCAAAATTGACGATTGCTCTTGGCTTGTAGCGAGAAAGTAGATTTTTCAGCGGCGCAGTGTCGCCAATATCTCCCTTTACGAAGACATGTCTTTCATTGCTCTCAAGCGAGCTGAGATTGTTCAGATTGCCAGCGTAGGTCAGCTTATCGATGTTGATGATGAGTTCATCATGCTGATCGAGCCAATCGATCACAAAATTCGATCCGATAAACCCTGCGCCGCCAGTTACTAAAATCGTCATCGCTACACCTTGTTCAAAAAGATGCCGAGCAATAGCCCGAGATTGCCGAACAAGGTTTGGCGATAGATGCCAGACCGCTTGAAAAGAAATAGCCGCTTTATGAGCGAGGACTGACGCGCTTCAACGAAATCATCAAGCACTCGTTGATTGGACTTGGTCAGTAAATGCTTGTGCGCAGATAACGCCGCTAAGTTGATGTCATTCCATTCGCGGAAAAGTCCACGAAGTAACCCTCGGATTCGCAGAAGACGTGCGCGCCACGTTATATTTTCACCTGCTAAGTTGACGCTATGGTTACGATACTTAAGACACGGCTGAGGATCGTAAATAATACAACCACCTGCGCCAGAGACGATTTGATAACTCCACCAATCATGGGAAACAACAGTTGTATTTGGCGAAGCGGTCACGATCAAATCACGCGCTTTTTTGTTGAACACCATCGTGTTACCGCCTCCTATGGACTGAACTAGCGCATTAGCAAAGGATGGGGGTTTATTAAAAAGTGGCGAATACCCCAAAGTGTGCTCACATGTGGCATCGGCGATTTCTGTTCGTGCACAATAAAGAGCTGGCTGTTCAGAAGGGGCTTTTTCTAACGCTGCAATAGCTTTTTCTAGCTTGTCTTCATGCCAAACATCGTCTTGATCACTAAAGGCAAAGTACTCAAACTCATCAGAGACGCTGGCTAAGGCATTCAGAAAGTTATTCGTAAATCCAATGTTATGCGGCCGTACGCCGACACTAATTTTCGAGAGCGAATCTTGGTCAAAAAGTAGACCGTCGAGCGAAAAACGCGGCCGTGAATCGTCGTCGCAAAGATAGATATGAAGGGCGGAGTGAGTTTGCTGAATGATCGATTGCAGCTGCTCGCCAATGAAGGACTGCCCATCAAAATATCCAAGAATGATTGCAACACGTGATTGTGCTGATCGGGCGTTTTGTGAACGCTCAGCGAGTAATGACACGTTATGCGTATCACCATCATCTTCACCAAAGTAGTCGCGTGCAGCAACAAACTCACAGTCGTGAGACATGCTTCGCAAGCGAGCAGTGTTTGGGATGTGCGAAGCAGCGCCATCTCGCAGGACCACTGACACGGTCAGAGTCCTTCGAGGATTAAGTTAACGAGTGTGTAGGTTGTGGCTATGCCACCGATGAGAACGAAGGCTATAAATAACTTCTCGCCCCACGTGTAACGTCTTGATTTTAACCGATTATTTGCGGGTG
>Ga0315321_10001078_pt1 | contig 20919 bp, 14 predicted proteins | sample M180m21515metaG_FD_203464 | JGI IMG/M metagenome (GOLD analysis project Ga0315321, IMG submission 203464) | Ammonia-oxidizing marine archaeal communities from Monterey Bay, California, United States - M1 80m 21515 | ecosystem: Environmental > Aquatic > Marine > Intertidal zone | place: USA...
CGAGAACCGCGTGGAGGACCGGAACAGGGTCATCGAAGATGGGAGATAGCTCTCGCTCATCGTAGGTCTTGGCCATCGAGTACATGCCGGCGCAGATGGGATCCCATCGGCAGTGGTCGCAGGCCGAGCCCTTGCCGTGGAGGAATTCCAGCTGGTGGACGAAGCCCTTCTGGTCCAAAAACCGGATGCAGCGTTCCTCTTCTTTGATAATTTTGCGGGTCTCCGTGGATGCCCAGGCAAACCGGCGCATGAAGCAAAGCGGTACTCGCTCGGCCCGAAAGGTTCGACCGGTGCGGTGGAGGTACTCCATGGCCAGCTCGAGGCTCACCTGAAACTCGTAGTGGCGGGGGATGCAGTCGGGATTGTCGGCCGCGCGGTTGCCGTCGGGATCCATGTTGTTCCACACGAAGTGGCGGATGAACGGGAAGCGGTCGCACAACCACACCACCGTCTCGTGGAGATGGTCGGCGTTGTAGGTGTTGATGACGGTGTTGATGTCGGCTGTGATGCCCATCTCGGGAACATGCGCCAAGCAGGTGACCAGCGTCTCCCAGGCCTGGGGGTACTTGGTGATGTAGTCGTGGACCTCGGGCCGGTAGCTGTGCAGCGACACGTGAATGTGGGACAGACCGGCATCCACACACTGCTTGAAGAAGTCGCGGTCGGCGAGGAGCTGCCCGTTTGTGATCATGCGACTGTAGAGACCGCGCTGGTGGGCGTAGCGCAGGGCGGGGAACAGAAGCGGCGACAGAGTGGGCTCTCCGCCGGTGAGGATGACGCCGTCGTAGCCCATGTCCGCCAGATCATCGATCAGACGGCACATCTCGGCTTCGTCGAGGTCCACACCGGTGGGGGGATTCGAGCAGAAGCGGCAGTGCTGGTAGCAGTCGCGGGTGAGCTGGAGGTAGCCGAGGTTCGCCATGGCGCTGTTGTACCCCTATCTGATGCGGGCAGTCAGTCAGTCAGTCAGTCAGGCAGGCAGGCTGGCAGGCAGGCAGGCAGGCAGGCAGGCAGGCAGGCAGGCAGGCAGGCAGGCAGGAAGTCGAGCGAAGTCCATGCCCCGCACACACGGTGCTAGCCGAACAGGCCACTTCGTTGCGCGGCACGCCCGATGATGAGCAGCATCCAGGCGCCGTAGAGGCTCAGGAGTATCCAGGCATGCCGGGTGTCGATGCGCTTGCTGATGAGGAAGATGGGCATCACGATCACCGACAGGACGAGCAACGCGACGCGAAGCTCCTGCACATCGCCGGCGCTTGAGCCGGTCTCCGCAGCGATGCGCACATCGCCAAACACGACTCCGTAGATCAGCAGTGGCAGCCCCAGCGCGACACAGATGTCGAAGATGTTGCTGCCCAGAGCGTTGGCCAACGCATCGTCGTAGTTGCCCTTCATGGCGTCTTTGACGGACAGCACCGTGTCGGGCACCGAGGTGGCAGCAGCAGCGAGGATGACAGTGGTGAAGTACAGAGGAACGTCGAATACATCGGCAATCTCGACGACGGACCAGCTCAGACCGTAGCAAGCCGCGCTGATGACGGTGACCGACAGGCCGAGGATGGTCCAGGCGTGGCGGTCGGTGAGTGGTGCGTTGGGGAACAGCAGGCTGCGGAAGTCGAGTGTGAGCAGGGCCTTCAGCTTGCTCTTCGGGGCGTCTTCTTCTTCTTCGTCTTCGTCTTCTTCTTCTTCGTGGGATGCCTGGAACCGAAGGACCCAGCCGACGTAGACGACGTAGAGCAGCATCAGCGCGCCACCCATCCACCATGCGAGCTTGGTGTCGCCGAGAAAGATGATGAGGAGCACCTCGGCTGCGATGAAGAACATGCCATCGCGAAGCACGGTACTGCGGCCGATCTCGATGAACGGGACCCGTCGTCGGACACCATCCTTGCCCTTCACACCCCAGAGGGTGACCGCGAGGATGCACAGGGCCGGAATCACAATGGCGTTGAACACCGCGCTGCCTGCACAGGTCGCAACCCCGCCGGAGAAGCCGTCGACATCGCGGAAGGCGAAGAGCAAAAACAGGGTGGTGAGCAGCTCGGGCAGTGAGCTGCCGACCGCGTTGAGGGTGGCCCCCTTGACGCCGGGCGCCATGTTGCGGCCGAGGAAGTCGGTGGCTTCTTCGAAGGAATTGCACGCGTACATGACGACGATGGCGGCAATCCCCAGCACGGCAAGGGCGGTCAGGAGCATGGAAATAGGCCCGTGTCAGCTCGTGGGGCGCTCAGGTCAGAGGCGCGGCGCTATACGCTATCGGCTCGTGGATGCCAAGCCCCAAAAGGTCTGTCTGGCGGCGCAGGAAGGTCGCGGGGGGGGCAGCCGGAGTGGTGCTTAACAGTCGGTTGCGGAGGGCGGCTGTCCAGCCCAGAGCCGGTCGCGGGCATCCAGAAGACCGTTTCTCAACATCGCAGCGCGGGCGTCTACCCACCGAGCCGCGTGGGTGCGCTCGTCTCCGCGTCGGGGATAGTGACCGTCGACAATAGCCTTGTAGTCATCGCTATCGTGCCACTTCCGGATGGCCTTGATGCGGTAGTCGGGCTTGGGGTGCGCCCGTACGAGCTGCAGTCCTCGGTCGGCTACCGGGGCGATGCGGTCCCATACGCCACCTGTGGGCCAGCCCATTCCGAACGGCCCTGACTCCGGGGCATGGCCGCTCAACGGAGCTACGATGGCGTCGATGTCGCCGGTGGCCAGCAGAGCGGCTCGGTCGGCCGAGAGCTCGGAGGCGCGGTCCCACGCTCGAAGTGCAGCGAAGAGGGCGGCGTAGGCTGGCACGGTCCAGCCGAGGGTAAGGGTCGCTGTTCCCATTGACGCGAGCATCAGGAAGGCGGACTTGAAGCGAATGTGACCGCTGAGGATGTGGCCGACCTCATGGGCGAGGATGGCGCGTAGCGTGCCGTCGTGGAGCTGACGAAGCGCCTCTTCGCTCACCAGCACTTTGGGACGGTCCATGCCCGTGGTGGCCGCGTTGATCCCGCCCATCGGCCGCACATACAGCGGCCAGCCGTCGGGTGCGTCGAGCGTCTGGCGGACCTGCTTCCAGATGCCGTGCAAGCGAGGATGGGTGTCGACCGTCACCTGCACTGCGTCATTACCGAGCATCCTCGATCCCCCGGCGCGTTCGTTGAGGCGTCCGAGCGTGGCACCAATGACGCGGTCAAGTCCGGGAATCCCGCGGAGGGTCGCGAGTGCAGCAGCGTCGGTGGGGTGCTCCCAGGCGAGAGGCGAGATGTCAGGGTAGCTCGGAAAGGGCACTGTAGGGGGATCCTCGAACTGGTATGAAGGTGGAAGGTCTGGGGACACGCCAGCTCGCTCAGGACATCCGCTGAGGCGGTCGTCAGCGTAGCAGATCAGCGGGACTAACCTGCGCAGTTGTCGCTGACAGAGGGCGCAATGCTCGATTTTGACCGTCGTCTGCTATTCTGACCGGACGCGTTTTCTACTTCACGCTTGGAGCTGATTGTTCACTTATGTTCGCTTCGGTGATGACACCCACCTTCCACAGGCCTCTGGTAGTTCGCCTTGAGCCATGCCACATCGGGTCCGTCAGACCCGGGTAGTCAGGAGTCCACGTGCCACTTTCGCCTCCCGGCAGCTTCGGGTGGGGCCGCGCATCGAGCGTGGACCCTTCTGTCGTCTTGGGAGACGCGCTCGCACGGCACCTCACCCCCTTTCGACTTCAGCTGATTGTGGCCTCGCTGCCCGGTGGCACCCAGCTCGCGCGTCGGCATCCGCAGGTGCTGTCCGACCCCGGATCGGCGCTTCAGGCCGCTTGGTCGGAGGGGCTCGCCGCTCCCTTTCGCAAGCGCATGGAGGCCATCAGCACCGAGCTGGTCGAAGCCCTTGACCTCGCGGGCTGGAATGTGCCCCGAGGTGACCTGCTGGAGGGCATCACCGATGAGGTGACCGCGCCCGCCCTCGACCCGTCTCTGCGGCGGTTTGCGGCGGGTGTACGCAAGCGGTTGGCGGAGCGTGGCGGGCGCACGGTCGTGGTGCAGGGTCCGGCGGGCAGTGGATGCTCGGCCGTGGCGGGACTGATAGCCGAAGACCCGCGCGTCCATGAGGCATTTCCAGGTGGTGTGCTCGTCGGCCTGATGACGCAGGACGAAGACCTGATCGATATCTTGAGAGACTGGGGCGCGGCCCGCGGCCACTGGCGACTCGCGCGTGCAAGCGACCTGGACGGCGCCATTGCACAGCTCCGGGTGATGCTCGGCGGACGGCGCTCCCTGCTCGTGCTCGACGATGTGGGCGAGGTCAAGCCGCTTCAGTCGCTCTGGGGTGGTCTGGGCGACCCCCATCGCATCGTGATGACCACGCACACTCCGGTGCCCAAGGGACTGGCGGTGCAGCGGTTGTCGCTGGCTCGGATGTCCTCGAAAGCCGCGGAGCGACTGCTGTTGGCCTGGGCCGGACCCTCCGCGCGCACCAGCGCGGGCCGTTCGTTGGTGCAGGCGGTGGGCGGACGGCCATCCCTTCTGGTGCGCGCCGGCCGTCTCATCGGTGGACAGCGCGGCTGGCTGTCCGCGGGGCAGCTGCTGGGTGCAGTCACAACTGCGGTGCGCTCAGGGACCCTGATCGAGCTGGACGAGGCCATTGTCGATGCCGGCATCCGCTCGGCTCCCCCCGGACTGGCCGAGACGCTCTACGGCATGTGCGTGTTGCCCGCCGCGCCGACCGCGCTCCCGGTCGACCTCCTGTCCACCGTTCTCGGTGCCAGCCGCTGGGAATCCCATCGCATCGCCTTGTCGGATGTGGGCTTGCTGGAGCGTGCCGGGGAAGGGCGCTGGCGAATCCCGGCCGTGGTGCTTCGGGTCGCGCGTCGGCATGCCGCCCACATTCCACAGCTGATGCGGGAGTCGATGCGTCGGGCGCGGTCCTGGACCCGTCGCCGACTGGTCGAAGTGGCTGGTCAATGGCGCGAAACGGGCAAGCTGGGCATGCTGGCCCAGGAGCTTCGGGTCGACCGACGAGTCACTGTTGCGCTGCTGGGCCGGGATCCGGCGAGCTTGCCCGACGCAGACCGTGTGCCCTTTTCACTCGTGTCGTGGCTGCTGCCGCATCGTGGCGTGCAAGCGATTGTCGGCCGTTCTCGTGAGCTGAGGGGACACCCCTGGCACAGCCCCGCCCGGCGCTGGCTGGTCGATGAGCTGCTGCGTCAGAGTCGGCGGCGAGATGCGGGTCGTCTGCTGTCCGCCATCATCCAGGAGTCCCGCCAGGCGCGCGACATCGCCGCGCAGGTCGACGCGTCGCTTCGACTGGCTCGGTTGCACCACGAGCGCGGCGGACTGGTGCCCGCGCGCACGCTCCTGGAAGAGTCGGTGGCTCTGGCGGAGGGTGTTCGAGACCGTCGTCGCGAGGCCGAGGCCTGTCTCGCGCTGGGCGAGCTGCTGGATACTTCGGGCGAAGAGCGCTCGGCGGTGCAAGTACTGTGGCGAGCGGTGGCCCTGTTCCGCGATGGTGGCGAGCACGCGCGGGCAGCCCATGCGACCGGTCGGCTCGGTGAGCTGGCGCAGAGGGCCGGTCAGGTCGATGTCGCCGCTGAGCGCTACCGGATGCAGGCAGCGCTGGCGGATGCCGCTCGCGATCCAGATGGGGTGGCCCGGGCGGAGCTGAGGCTCGGAAAGCTCGCGCTCGCTACTGGGGATGCTGCTGGGGCGATCCACTGGCTGGAGCGCGCACTGGCCTCGTGGGACGAGCGTGGCGCGGGCGATGGTCCGGAGACCATTGGGGGTCTGTTGGGTGCGCTGGCGGAGGCCTGCTTTGTCCTCGAAGTACCTGAGCAGGGGCTTGGCTACGGACGACGACGGGTCGAGAATGCCCGTCAGCGAGGCGATCGGGTCGAAGAGGGCGCCGCGATTGGGGACCTTGCCCGACTGCTGGCGTCGAGTGGGGCCCGGGAAGATGCACTGGAGCTGCTGTCGTCTGCACTGCGCCGGGACCGCAGCATGGGCGACCGACGCAGCGAAGCCCACCACCTGTTGTCGGCTGGGGCTGCCCACGGCGCTCGACGAGAGCCATCACGGGCGGTGGTCTGCTACGAGGCGGCTCGGGTGGTGGCCGAAGAGGTGGGGTGGCGGTTCGGCGTGGCCCAGGCGCTGGAAGGGGTCACCACTGCGGAAGCGGCACTCGGCCAGCTCGGTCCGGCGCTGCGCGATGCTCGGGCGGCGCTCGCCATTCACCAACGACTCGGCGAGCGGGTGGCGTTGTCGCGATGGCAGGTGCTCTACGGGGGCTTGCTCATTGCCTCGGGCTCCGCCAAGGAGGGCCGGGCGATGATGTCGATGGGGGCAAAGAGCCTCGCGCGCGTCGGCTGGACACCCGACCAGATCGCTGGACTCGTCGACGGCGGGGCCGCCTTCAGCCTGGGTGCCTGAAGAACCCTGTTGCGGGGGACTGCGCATCCTGGAGACCGAAGGGTTCCGTGGGTGTGTGGGGGCCGCTAGCGAGCGAGCGCGGTGTCGCCAATCTTGACCGACTTGAACTGACGGTCGCCCCAGATGTCGAGGTAGCCCTTCCATACGCCTTCGCAGATGTGGTTGAGCTCGCAAGTGCGGCACGCCACCGGCTGTCCCTTCAGGTCCATCTTCTTGCGGTCCTGCCAGTTGAAGCGCGCCCGGCCGTCTTCCTCGCTGTAAAAGACCGCTGAGCTCTTGGGACCGTCGACCCAGGACTCGGGATTGGCCTTCATGCCGGGCGGAATCACATCGCCGCCATCAGACCGCACGGAGCAGGCGGTCGACAGGTCGCGATATTCGCCCATATACCTGGCCAACAGCTTCTTGTCGCGACGCAGCGCGGGCGGCAGTACACACATTGGGAAGCCGCCGAAGGTGAACACCCGCTTGAAGTGGGTCTCGGCGAGCACGATGCCCTTGATGAGCCAGGGCACGACCTTGTGGTACTGCGGCGTGAGGTCCGCATCGCCGTCGGCGTAGCCCTCGGGCCGGATGAAATTGACGCGCAGGTCGTCGACTTCCAGGGTCTCGTAGAAGAAGCGCATCATCCGCGGCAGGTGCTTGTAGTTCCAGCCGTTGAGCACGATGTTGACCGATAGGCCGTCTTTCAGCACACCGTCGCGCTTCTTGCGCTCGACCAGATACCGGATGGCCGTGCACTTCTTTTCGAAGTTGCCGGGCACCCGTGTGAGACGGTCCTCCAGCTCAGCGGTGTGGCCATGCATCGACACCGTGACCCGGGTAAGGCCGGCGTCGAGGATGCGGTCGGCGAAGTGGGACAGCCGCAGCTTGGTGGCGTTGGTGGCGATTGCGATGCGGGTGAAGCCGAGGTCGCGCGCGAGGGCCACGCTGTCGCAGATCTTGGGGTAGGTCGTGGGCTCGCCGCCCAGAAAGCCGACGGAGCGGTAGCCTTCGTCGGCCCACTGCCGCAGCTCTGCCTGCATCAGCGGCCAGGCCATGTAGGACCGGTCTTCGCGCTTGGGCAGCCCATCGATGCAGAACACACAGCGGTTGTTGCAGGCCTTGCCGATGTTGATCTCGACGTTCTTTCGCTTGTCGCGCAGTGTGCTCTTGGGCTGGTTGTCCGGCCGCACCTTGATGAGGCCATCTGCGGGCTTGGGCTGCGCGGTGGATGAATGGCGCTGCAGCGGAGAGTCGATGGAGGTCGCGGTCATGGCGAGACAATATCCCGCTGCTGTGGTGTGTCGCCCACGTCGACTGGCTGGTCTGCCCGCGTATTGCGACGTTTTTGAGCGGAAGCTGGGGGTAGCCGCTGGAAGAGTGGTCCGGTACGCTTTGGGGGAAGCCTTGGTGTTGTAGGCCTTGCCCGGGAAAGCGATGTACAACGGCGGTGATCCAGACTTGAAGCAGGCGCCTGTCGGAGATTCCCTTCGCCCGCGCCCCGCCCCTTGGACCGATGGCTTGCTGGGCCGTGCGCTGGTGCAAGGTGTGGGCATGCTCGGCGTGGCCGTGCTTGTGATGGCAGTGGTCGACGACCGCGCAGCCGAGACCGATGGCCGCATCGCGGCGTTGGAGTCGCGCCTCGACCTCGTCCGCTTGGAGCGAGACCGGATGCAGCGGCTCAGCCACGAGCTGGCCACCGAGCTCGACGACGCCTCAATGGAAGCCGAGATTGTGCGCTGGCAGCTCGCCTACACCGAGGAACGCTTTGCCCGCCTCGAGGCCGATCGCGACGCATTGGCAGAGGGCCTTCCGGTGCCCGTCATCGGAGCCGACGAGCCCTGGTCTCCCGGCCCGCGCGCGACCTTCGTGTCGCTCGATCCCGTGGGTGTACTCCCGCCCGACGCTATCCAAGGTGCCCTCATAGAGCACATTGGGGTGGTGGCGCTTGCAGACACTGCCGGCGACTCAGTGCTCGACTCCCTCACCGATGCTCCAGGCGACATCCACGGAGAAGAGGGGTTTTCCCCGGTGTTGGCCCGCGGGGGCGAGCGCGCTTCGGGTCATCTTCCGATGCTTGAGCTGGAGCCGCTCGACGGTTCGGGAGACTCCGCGGAGCTTCGGTCCGTTGGCAGCCAGCTCGATCGCGACCGCGCCTTTGCGGTGTGGGCCGGACTGCTCGACGAAGCCGCCACAGGTGAGTGCGCAGGTCGCACTGCGGTGGCAGATCGCCGGTGTCGTGATCAGGTGCGCCGCAAGCTGTGGTCGTCCGGAAGTCGCGCGGTGGACTGCATCTTGAGTGGAAACGCCGCGCCCGACTACGTGTCGAATATCCGACTCGACCAGCTCCCCACTCACTCCCAGCCACTCGACAAGGGCGCGGTCATCTTCTGCGACGGCGGGCTGCGCAACCTTTAGCCGCTTGCGCCGCTGCGGCCGGCGGGGTCCGAGCGGGTCGGTCTACCAGTAGTCGGTGGTGAGGGTGACGTCGCCACGCACCACGGTCAAGCACGCCAGCCGCAAGGTGGGGTCTACGCGGTTGTCTTCTTTTCTGCGGCGCTCTCGTCCGCGCTCGGGACTGAGGGCATCTGACTTGCCGCTCACCACCCGTACACCACAGCGCCCGCAGATCCCTTCTCCCCCACAGGCGGCTGCCAATGGCAGTCCCATGGCCCGGGCGAGGTCGTAGATACGTCGTCCACGGGGTACGTCCGTCTGCCTTCCCGATGGCTCGAACCGCACACAACACATCGCACCTTCTTGTGGTGCGGCTGCTGTGGGGTTCAAGTCCGACTCGGATTGCCGTTTCGTCACTCGCCTGACCTCCAGCCTCGGAGCCTGACCCATGCCGACCCACACCCAGCTGTCCTATCGTGACCTGTCCCCCGGCGACCCCATTCTCGACGGTCGCACCGTGGTGGTCATCGGGCGTGCCGAGCGTCTGTCCACCGATGAGGTGCTGGCGTGGACCGGTCTGTCGACCGCTTCTCGCGATGCGATGCTCGAGGGCGCCAAGCCAGGGGATGGCGGCGCTTCTGCGGAGTCGTGGATCGGAACCCAGAAGGTTGTGCTCGGGGTGCTTCCCGAGGCGTGCTCTCGCTACAACACTCCGAGTCGCGCCTGGGCGATTCCGAGCTTGGTGAAGAAGGCCTCGGGCGATGCAGTGGTGGTGTTGCTCGTCGACTCCCCGGACCACGCACGCGCCGCTGGCCTTGCTGCTGCCCGCGCTCTTCCGCTGTTCGACGGCCGCTCGGGTGAGTCCGAGTCCCGCGATGTCGTGGTGACTGCGCGTGCGCCGGGTGGCTTCGTGGTCGACGATGGTCTCCAGGCAGTGATGGAGGGCATTCGCATTGCCGCGCGCCTGGTGGACCTTCCCCCCAATGAGCTCCATACCGATGCCTTCGTGGCCGAAGCGGTGGCCCTGGCCAGCTCCCTCGGGGTGGAGTCTACGGTCATCGCTGGGCAAGACCTGGTCGACGGTGGCTTTGGGGGACTGCTGGGCGTCGGCGCAGCAGCCGTCCACGGCCCCGCGTTGGTGGCGCTCTACCATCGACCGGAAGGAGCGTCTCGCCATGTGGGCTGGGTGGGCAAGGGCATCGTCTACGACACCGGCGGTCTCAGCATCAAGGGCAAGAGCAGTATGCCTGGCATGAAGTGTGACATGGGCGGTGCCGCGGCGGTCATGGGTGCGTTTTCGGCTGCAGTCCAGGCCGGCGCCGACTACGCCATTACCGCTGTGTTGTGTCTGGCTGAAAACAGCGTGGGGCCGCATGCGACCCGTCCCGACGACATCCTTCACATGCGGTCCGGCAAGACAGTGGAAGTCAACAACACCGATGCCGAGGGCCGTCTGGTGCTGGCTGACGGTGTGTCCTGGATCTGTACTGAGCATCAGCCTGACGCGGTTATCGAGCTGTCCACTCTCACTGGCGCGGCGCTTGTGGCCACCGGAAAGGTCCACGCCGCGATCATGGCCACCGACTCCGAGCTCGAGAGTCTTGCGGTGAGCCGCGGTCGTGGCGTCGGGGAGCCCTGTCACCCGCTCATCTACGCGCCCGAGCTGTTCCGCAAGGAGTTCCGCAGCCCCGTCGCCGACATGCGCAACTCGGTCAAGGACCGCGGCAACGCCCAGTGCTCCTGCGCAGGCCAGTTCATCGCCAACCACCTGCCCGAGGATGCGCCGCCCTTCATGCATGTCGACATCGCAGGCACGGCCTGGGACAGCGACAATCGCGGCACTGGCTACGGCGTGGGACTGCTGATTGCTGTTGGCGCGGCTGGCTGAGCCGTGTGGGGTCGCCGGCCGAGTCGACCAGATAAGGGTCGGCTGGTTCGGTGGACTAGTCGAGGATGTTGTCGATGGTGGTCTTGTCGAGGCCCATGCTCTCGCCCAGGGCTACCACCTGCGACCGGTAGGTACGCACGCCGCTGAACACCGACAGCAATGCGCTCGCCACCTCGGTCCAGGCCTTCGTGCGCGTGGCCTCGTCGATCTGCAGGGCATCCGCGTAGCGGGTGATGACAGTCCGCTCAGCTTCAGTCACTTGCCCGTCTGCGAAGGCGACCAGCACCAAGCTCTTCAGGAAGGCTTCGCGGTGGGCGGGCGTGGTGAGCGAGGCCAGGTCGACGTTTCCGGAAGGGCCTGGAACCTGAGACTCGAAGGCGTCGATGAGCTCGATCTCCTGGGGATGTTCGCCATCGCACGCGGCCACTTCGCGCATCGCTGCAGCGAAAGTGTGGACGGCCGATGCGTCAAGGTCGACCTCGCTCTGAATGAAGCGAGGAGGCTGGATGAGCTGGCTGCTGGTGGACATGGACACTCCGAAAGAGGGGTCAGACTATCCCGTCTTCGCCCTCACCGTTGCCAGCTTTGCCCGTCGTTGTGGAGCGGTGATCTCCTCAGGCTCCGATGTCTGTGGCCCGGAGGTCGAGCTCTGAGGCCGGGTCATCCCGGCGCTTGAGCAGGGACGGGATAGTCAATGCGGTCCGCCGGCCTCAGTCCCCGTGCGGTGATGGGAGCGCCGATGAACGTGCACGACGTGAGCCTGCTGCGGTGCCCTGACTCCGGGGCCGCGCTGGAATTTCAGGGAAGCAACCTTGAGATGCAGGTGATGGAAGGCGTCTTGGTGTGCCCGCGCACGGGTGAGGCCTGGACCGTCGACCAAGGCGTGGCCCGTCTGTACCGCGATCTATGGCGCACCGGATCTGACGCCGCCGTGGCGGACCAGCTCGACGCGATCCCGGCTTGGATCGAGCCTCTGCAGGCGCTCACGACCCTTGCCGCTGGCGGGGGACGCATGGCGGACCTGCGCGAGAAGATGGTGCAGGCACTTGAGCTCGGGGAGCTCGCCAACGCTGGCCGGGCACGAATCTTGGAAGTCGGGGTGGGTACTGCCGCCAACTGCGAGCCGATTCAGGACAACGCCCCCGACGGCACTGTCGTAGAGATGTGGGGCACCGATCTCAGCATCGGTGCGCTGCGTCGAGCCCGCTCTCGGCTCGAAGACGAGCCCTCTTGGCACGACCGGTTGTCGCTGTTCATGGCCGACCCCCACCGGCTGCCGTTCGCCGATCGCACCTTTGAACGGGTGTTTGTGTTTGGGGGCTTCGACTGCTTTGCCGATGGCGCTCGGGCGGTCGACGAAATGGTGCGCGTCGTTCGTGACGATGGCTTGGTGGTCATTGTCGACAAGCAAGCTGCGCAGTCTGGCGGCCCGGGACCACTCGGTCGGTGGGTGCTGTCTCGGGTGGGACAACACACTGTGCGCCCGCAGACTGTTCCGACGGAGCTGGTCCCCTCGGGTGCGCGGGACGTGCAGGTGGAGCAGGTCACCTCGGTGCACTACTGCCTGCGCTTCCGGCCGCCGCCGCGCGCCTGAGCTTCAGAACGGCACGTCGTCGTCCCGGAGGTCCCGCCGCAAGCTGTCGCTGCCCCGAATGAGGCGGGCGAGCTCGCTGGGGTCGAGTGCTCCGGCGGTGTGTGCGCCATCGAGAATGCCAGCCACGAGGGCTCTCTTGTCGTCCTGTAGCGCCAGGATGTCGTCCTCGATGGTGCCCGCGGTCACCAGCCGCGTGACGGTGACCGGGCGGTGTTGGCCTATGCGGTGGGCGCGGTCAGCAGCCTGGTCTTCGGCAGCGGGATTCCACCAGGGGTCGAGCAGCACCACGTGGTCAGCAGCGGTGAGGTTGAGGCCCACCCCGCCGGCCTTGAGCGACAGCAAAAACACCTGCGCGTCGCCTCCCTGAAAGCGCGCGACGGCTGCGGCTCTGGCCGATGGTGGGGTCTGCCCGTCGAGGCGGCAGCTCTCGATTCCCAGCTTGGCGAGAGCGGCCTCCATGAGGTCTAGGTGGCGTGTGAACTGGCTGAACACCAGCACGGCGTGGACGGTCGAGGTGAGTTCTTGCACCAGCTCAAGTGCATGGTCGAGCTTGGCGCTGCCCCCGGGCCAGCCTGGGTCGACAAGGAGGGGGTGGCAGGCGAGCATTCGCAGCCGGGTGAGCCAGGCCAGGATGCGCATCCGAGAGCCGGGTGAGTCGGCGTCGACAGCGAGAAGCTGGCGGGTCTCGGCGATGGCGCGGTCCCGCTCTCGGGCGTAGTGCCCCGCGTGGTCGGGCCGGGCTTGGACTCGGTGGACCACCATGGTGCGGGCGGGAAGCTCCGGGGCGACTTCGCGCTTGAGTCGACGTAGAAGAAAGGGACGAATCAGCCGCGACAGGGCCTCGCGACGCTCCTCGTCTCCGTCGCCCTCGATGGGAGACACGAATTCCTCGCGGAACTCTGCCGCCGAGCCCAGCAAGCCCGGACACACCGCTTCGAAGAGGCTGCGAAGCTCGTCGAGGCGGTTCTCGATGGGGGTGCCGGTGAGCGCGATGCGGGCCTGCGCCGACAGGCTGTGGATGGCCCGGGCCCGGCGCGTAGTGCTGTTCTTGATGGCGTGGGCCTCGTCGAGCACGAGGGTGGCGAAGTCGTGAGAGGACAGTCGCTCGCTGTCTCGTGTGACGATGTCGTAGGTGGTGAGGAGAACGGTGTGGGGACCGAGCGAGTCCAGCAGCTGGACCCTGCCTTTGCCTCGGTAGGTGTGGACCGTGAGGCTGGGAGCGAAGCGGGCGGCCTCATCGCGCCAGTTGAAGGCGAGTGAGCTGGGGGCCACGACAAGCGCGGGGCCGCGGTCCGCGCGGTGGAGCAACAGCGCGAGCGCCTGGACGGTCTTTCCGAGGCCCATGTCGTCGGCGAGCACCCCGCCCGCACCCCATGCGGTGAGTCGGGCGAGCCAGCGAAAGCCGCGGTGCTGGTAGGGACGAAGGGTTGCGCGGAGGCCTGTGGGGGTCGCTATTGCGCGTGAGCGTGCATCGTCGACGCGCTCGCGAAGGCGCTGCCAGGCGGCATCGGCGGTCAGCTTGCCCCCGAGCTCGCCGAGCTGGACCACCGCGTCGCTCGAGTAGCCAGGAAGCTGGGCGCCCTCAGCGCTGGCCCGAGACACACTGGCCAGTGCTTGGAGGCGGGCGTGGAGGTCTTCGCTGAGCTGGGCCCAGTGGCCGGGGGCGACCTTCACGAAGCGACGGCCGCGGCGCACTTGGTCGAGCAGCTCCGACAGCTCTAGTTCGAGGGTGTCGACGTCGAGGCTGCCGTCGAGCCGGAACCATCCGCGTCTCTGGCTGCTCTGGATCTGCACGTGGAGCTGGTCGGCTCCGAGGCTGCGTACCAGGCCAGGCTGGGGACCCTCCCAGCCCACCGCCACGGTGGTGCCGTCGCTGGTGAGGTGGTCTGCGTCGAGGCGAGCCACGAGGTCGAGCGCAGGGGAGGGGGCGGGCAGGTGCCACTCCCACCGCGCATCCCGAGAGGATGGGGGGGCCGGAAGCTCGAGGCTCTGCAGCAGTCCGAGTGCTGTGGCGCGTTCTGCTCCCCGGTCACGGTAGGCGTGGACGGGCTGATCGTTGATGCGTCCGAGCGCTCGGGTGGGGCCAAGCCCCGGACGCCGAGGGCGCGCGGTCGGCAGAGGACACACCCGCAGGCGCACCCGAAGCTGCTCTGGGCCGTGGGTGCGCGTGGTCCACGACAAGCCGAGCTGCCACTGTGGCGCAGGGGGCACGGACGGACCGAGCAGCTCGTCGAGAATGTTGACTGGGAGGGCTTGTTCAAAGGAGGGTAGACGGTCGACGAGCGTGCCCAGGGCATTGGCTGGATACCGCGCCCCCCGGTCGAGCACCAGCCGCAGTATCCGGCGGGCCGCCTCGGTGAGCCGTGCGACGTGGAGTGCGCCGTCGAGCCAGGCCGTGCGGTCGCCCGCGCACTGTTCAACCAGCTCGCGCAGCACTTGCTCGGCAGGCCAAGGCCGACCGTCGATGGCGGGAGTGAGGGCGATGGTGTCGGGTGTGTCGCCTGGGCCGAGCGCAAGCCCGAGGGTGGCCTCGCGGACCTCGACCGGTCGTGCGGCCCCGCCGTCGATGCTCAGCAGTACCCTCGGATGGCCCACCAACGCCTCCAGTGCACGCGCGACCACGGCCGTGCGCATGGCCGGTGAGGCGTCGGCCTGGAGCTGAAGCTGGTCGAGTGCATCGTGGTCGGTCGGGTGGTCGCCGGGGGGCTCACCCGGCCAGGTGCGCCAGCCCTCTTTGCGCTGGTAGGGGCGCGCCCAGACCCGGGTGAGAGACAGCCGACCCTGTGGATCTACGGCGACATGCCACGCGCCTGTTGCGCCGCTTGCCGGTGGGGTGGTGGCAGCGGACGTCAGGCTCGCGAGCTCGTCGAGCTGTCGAGACCAGCGCGGGACGGTCGCGCGGTGGAGCAGCGCCGCATGGAGCGGAGAGGATGGTGTGTGGACTGCGCCGTGGAGGGAGTCGAGCGCACGGAGCGTCCACCGACAGCGCGTGGCATCCCCGCCGCACGCACAGGTCGCAGACTGGGCGATGTCATCGGCATCGAGCGAGAGCTGGGTATGCGGAGCGATGCCCGGGCGGCAGGCCAGTGCGCCGGGCGGAGCCTCGAGCGACATCGTCTCGTCGGCCGAGGCAAGGGCGTCGTTCAGGGCCGGGGAGCTGGGGTCGAGTGGAGCGCGCGGGTGGGCATGGGAGGCGATGTGTGCCCGCGCCGCCGCAATTCGTTCGATGAGTGAAGCCAAGGCCGGAGGAGGAGGAGCGCAAGGGCGGTCCACCTCTGCGACCAAGTCGGCTTCTTCTAGAAGCAGATCTGTGGCCGCGAGCTTGATGCTGAATGGCACAGGCCGGGCCCAACCAGCTGGCTGCGCACTGCCGGCGGTGGGGGCTGCGAAGAGGTCGGCGAGGGTGGTGTCGAGGGGCTCTCGAACCATCCAGCGCGCCGCGTTGGTGCCCAGTCGGGGAAGCAACAGGGCGGCAGGCAGCCGGAGGAGGTCGTCTACGCGATGGCGATGGGCCCAGCTCTGCACCGTGTCGAGGTCGCTCTCAGGGGTAAGAACGCCAGGGGACGGCCCGGCGTGGGCGTGCTGGGCTGCAAGCTCGGCCTCAAAGAAGCCCCGCAATGTCTCCAGGAGCCAGTCTTCGCCCCGCACCCGGGCCCGTCGTCTCCATCGGCGGCGAAATTCGGGCGCAGACAACAGGTCGCGCACCTGGTCGGCACGCCCTTCATCCACCAGCTGGTGAAGGATGGGGGCCGCGGGGTGGGCGTCGTAGGGAATGGACTCGCACACCCAACCGCTCGACCCATCGAGCAACGGCCCGAGGCCACACTCGGTGGCAGCCTCGAGCAGGCCTGCCGCATCAGCAGCGGCACGCAGTCGGGCACGGGACGAAGAAGGACGGGGCATTGGCGAGCTCGGCGTTCGATGCCGCTCGTAGCGCGTCGTCCGAGGGTCCACTGGCTTCAGGCGGACAGCTTCTGTCCGGTGTGTGCTCCGCTGTCTCGCTGGCAGCGACTCCAGCGTGGGTCAGCGCCCGAGGCGGAAGAACTCCGGCAGCTTCTTGAGTAGGCCGACATCGTTGGTGCGAATCTTCCCCCGCGCGATGTCGAAAGGACCGGGCCGCTTGCCTTCCAGCACCATGTTTGCGAACAGCTTGGGGTCGCACTTCAGCACGCAGTCGGCGCGACTGGTGTGGCGCCCTTCGGCCACATCACAGTGGTCGGGGTGCAAAGTGGCGGTCCATTTTTCGTCGCCCACCGAGAAGTAGTAAGTGATGACCTTGCTGACCCGGCCCGGCTGGTAGCGGCCGGCCATCTGGCCAAAGATCTCTCGGGTCTGCGACATCACTGCTCCAGGCACGGACCCCAACACGCGTCATCGGTCCAGTGGGAGGATAACCGGTCGCAGGAGCTGTCGTTATCTGCAAACAAACGTAGATGCTTGACCAAAAGCGGCAGGTCGGATCTCCACGCATGTGCTTCGATGCGGGGGGCGGTCGGTTGAAGTGGCGGGAGCCGTGTGCGACCGTGGCCCCCGCTGCTGGCCGGTCTCCCGACCTCTTGTGTGCTGTCGCCCGGCTCTCCGAGGCGGTCTGCTTGCTGGTCGACGCCCGACCCCGCGGTCCCCGAGCCGGAGTGGCTGACATGTCCCGAACGCACCCCGTGACCCGTTGGCTGGAGCGCGCGCACCCGGCGCTCTTTTCGGCCTACGCTATCGCCGCGGCCTTCACCGTGTACTTCTGCATGTACTCGTTTCGAAAGCCGTTCACGGCCATCAGCTACGACGGTGCGTTTGAGCTGGGAGGCCTGGAGCTCGACCTGAAGACCGGCTTCGTGCTCGCTCAGCTCATTGGCTATATGTCGTCGAAATTCATCGGCATCAAGGTCATCTCGGAGATGAGCCCGGCCAAGCGTTCGGTCACCATCCTGGTCACCATCGGCATCGCCTGGGCCGGACTCCTCGGCTTTGCAGTCGCCCCGCCGTCGCTCAAGCTCGTGTGCATGCTCGTCAATGGGGTGCCGCTTGGCATGATCTGGGGCTTGGTCTTTGGCTTCCTGGAGGGACGGCGCCTCACTGAGCTGCTCGGGGCCGGCTTGTCCGTCAGCTACATCGTGGCCAGCGGCTATGTAAAGACCGTCGGACGCTATCTCGTCGACTTCTATGAGGTGCCCGAGTACTGGATGCCCTTCGCTACGGGCGCTGTCTTCGTGATTCCGCTGTGCATCGCGGTCTATGGACTCCAGGTGATGCCGCCCCCGAGCGAGGAGGACATCACGCTTCGCGTCAAGCGTGAGCCTATGGATGGTCAGGCGCGCTCCGCCTTCCTCAAGGCGTATATGCCTGGCCTGCTGCCCCTCACGCTGCTTTACCTGCTGCTCACTGCCTACCGCAGCTTTCGCGACGACTTTGCCGCCGAGATCTTCGTGGGCCTCGGCTACGTCGGCGAGCCCACCATCTTCGCCCGCACCGAGACGCCCATCGCGTTCGGGGTGCTGTTGGTGCTGGTTGGCCTGATGTTCTTCCGCAGCAACCGCTCCGCCCTCATCGCCGCCCACGTAATCATGGGCCTCGGTACTGCCCTTATCGCCTTGGGCACCGCTGCTTGGCAGATGGGCTTTCTATCGGGCGAGTGGTGGATGATTGTGGTCGGTTTCGGCATGTACGTCGCCTATGTGCCGTATGGCTGTGTGCTCTTTGACCGCATGTTGGGCGCGCTGGGCGTGGTGGGAACAGCCGGTTTCATGATCTATGTGACCGATGCGTGCGGTTACCTGGGCACCTTCATGGTCTACCTCTACCGAAACTTTGGACAGGCCGACCTCGACTGGGTGCAGTTCTTTGCGAGCTTTTCCTATGTGACCGCGTTGGTATGCACCCTCAGCTTTGCGGTGGCTGGCGTCTACTTTGCGCGGGTGTCCAAGGCATGAGCCGGACCTGTCCTGAGTAGAAGTCAGGGCAGGGAGGGCGCCACGTAGGCGGACCAGCGGCTGTCGAAGTAGCCGCCATCGCTGCCAAGGTCGGTCTGGCCCACCCAGCCTGGACCGAACAGGACCGCTGCGCCTCCTGCCTCGACAAATTCCTCGGGATGGTCGAAGAAGTAGGACACGCGGTTGTCGCGGAACCGACGGTGGCGACCGCCTTCGACCAGAGACGGCACCCCATGGGGCATCTGCCACCAGATCAGTGGCAGTCCGGTCATCTGGTGGAGCGTCTGCACCACCTCGAGGTGCTCGGCGAAGTTGGGCGAGGTGCGGTTGGTGACGTCCCAGTACCAAGGGCCGTCGTCGCGGGTGCAGTGCAGGGTGCCGGCCTCAAAGCAGCCAGCGTCGCGGTCCAGGGTCTCCACGAACAGTGAGTCGGTGCTGCCGGAGTGCACGCCGGCATCCACCAAGAAGCGGCCTACTTCGCTGGGGGAGGGGTCCGCCCAGGTGGAGGCGTGGAAGCCGAGCTTGACCTTGGGCGCCACGGTCCGAGCCCGTCGTTGCACACAGGCGGTCCAGCCCACGAGGGTGTCGTCAAGGTCGGTGCAGGCGGGCACGGCTTGTCCGACCACGGCGGGGATGAGTGCTGGTGAAGCCGAGGTCTTCTGTTGAAGAAAGCCCAGCAGGTCGGGCTCGATGTGGAGCAGGGCCGGCGTGTCGGTGGCTGCGAGACGGGCCAGCGCGAGGTGGTAGCCAGTCCACCAGTCGGTCATGTAGGCGGGGTCGGCAAAGGTCTTGGGATCGCCTTCGCCATCGGACGCCATCGCGTAAAGCGTGAACGCCGGCACCACGCAGCGTGCCCGGGCGGCGTCGACGTGCTTGTCGATGAAGGAGCCTCCGCTGTTCCACTCGGGCCAGCCTCCACGCCCCGGCAGCCCCACGAGATAGAGGTAGTGGAGTGGTGGGGGAGGGGACAGCTCCCAGGCGTGGGCCTCGAACCCATTCCCGAGCAGGTCGTTGCCCACACCCACGAGGAGGTCGGTGGGCAGCGCCAGCGCCCGGGCCAAGCTGGCACTGCGCCCCAGGCTGCCGTTGTCGGCGATGGGGAGGGCGCAGCGACTTTGGTGGCTCGGCTTGCGCTCACAGCCGGGCCCAGCCACGACCCAGGCGGAGATCAAAGCGACGACTGCGCAACGCTGGCTTCGCGACGGCATGGCTCATTGTACCGGCGCGCGCCGGTGTGGCCGATGGCATGTTGACGGTTGCAGAGACCAGATCCTGCCAGATCCTGCCAGATCCTGATCGTGCAAATGGTGTCAGCGGGTGTGTGATCTCCAGGCCCCCGCCCGTGGAACACACTGGCCGCTGGCGCCACTCGAAACCCTTCCGAATTGTCGCCCCCGCGGTGTTTCGGTACGGGTGGAGGGGGGGCGCGTGGTCGGTGCCCTCCTCACCGTGGAACGCCGTGGATCTGCTGGGTGAGGGGATCATCGAGGACACTCCATATAGGGACTGTTGGCCGCGCCGGCACCAGATGTAGTGGCTTGCCGAGACCCGCTGCGCTACAGTCTGGAGGTCGACGCGGGTGTGGTATTCATCCGCGCGTGCCCGCTCGCGGCGGTGGGTGTTGGAACGGTTGGCGCGTGCATGCGGTCCCGCATGTGTGAGTCGTGGAACTGCGTTTTGAGCAGATCCCGATTGCTGTTCCACGCCTTGCCCCCTGCTCGGGTCGACACGACTCCTCCCGGAGTCGCCCCACGGTGCCAGCTTCCTGCCGGCGCCTCCCATGCTGCCCGCCTCACCAGCCTCCCTACCGACCGCCACACCGGACATCGCTGCCATGCACCTGGAACTAGAGAACCAGGCGACGGACTCCGATCCGCTCGCCAGTGTCTTCGCGTCTGCTCCCCGCGTCGGCTTGCGGGTTCGCCACTCAGACGGGAGAACCACCCCGTTGTCTCGCGCGCAGCTCCATGCCGAGGTGGCCGAGTTCGCCGCGGGGCTGGATGAGCTCGACGTCGACGCCTTGTCGGAGCGGGTCTATGGAGGGCTATACGACGGCATCGACCGGCTGGAGCTCGACAAGCTGTTGGTGCAGGTCCCCGCTGCGCTCATCGCCGAAGACCCATCGTACTCGCTGCTGGCGGCGCGCTTCCTCGACCGGGTGATTCTTGGTGAGGTGCAGGACCAGGAGATCTTGAGCTTTGGGGACTGCGTTGCCCACGGCCACGACTGCGGCATCATCGCCGACGAGACGGCGGCCTTCGTGGCGAAGCACGCGCAGGTCCTCGACGAGGCCATCCTGCCCGAGCGCGCGCAGCTGTTTCGCTACTTCGGCCTGCGCACGCTCTACGACCGCTACCTGCTGCGTCACCCAACCACTCGGAAGGTCTTCGAGACGCCCCAGTACTTCTTCATGCGCGTGGCCTGCGGTCTCGCCCGTCAGCCGGAAGAGGCCATCGAGTTCTACCGGCTGCTGTCGAGCCTTGAGTACCTGACGAGCAGCCCAACGCTGTTCAACAGCGGCACACGTCACCCTCAGATGTCGTCTTGCTATCTGCTCGACTCCCCCGAGGACGAGCTGGAAGGCATCTACAAGCGCTACACCGACATCGCCCGTCTGTCCAAGTTCGCTGGCGGCATCGGCACCTCGTGGACCCGCGTGCGCTCCCGTGGCTCGCTCATCCGGGGCACCAACGGCAATTCCAATGGCATCATCCCGTGGCTAAAGACCCTTGATGCGTCTGTGGCAGCGGTCAA
>Ga0315321_10001079_pt1 | contig 20900 bp, 22 predicted proteins | sample M180m21515metaG_FD_203464 | JGI IMG/M metagenome (GOLD analysis project Ga0315321, IMG submission 203464) | Ammonia-oxidizing marine archaeal communities from Monterey Bay, California, United States - M1 80m 21515 | ecosystem: Environmental > Aquatic > Marine > Intertidal zone | place: USA...
GATAAGAATTCTTTTTCGTGGCAGATGTTCAAATTCTGAATGTCGTTGAAGGTCACGAATCAGTCGGAGTTCTCTAGCGGTGAACATACGCTCAATTCTTCTTCTCATTAGTTGTCCACCAAGAATTGAATCAGCAAAGTTTCCCAGAGCTCCAAATGGTGCTTGGTATGTGACATGATCTCGAACAGTTGTTTCTCCATTTTGATGTGTAAACTGGTGATCATGCTCCCATGATCGAAATGGCCCCTTAATCATGCGATCTGAGAAACTATTTGGTGGGTTATAATCCGAATGCTCAGCAACCCAGGTCATTTTTATTGGTCCGAACGGGAAACGAAAAACACGTTGAGAACCATCAGTTAATGAGTCGTCTGCACGAACTTCTTCTGAGACTTCCCAAGGGGGCATCAATCGTCTGAACGAGCCATTATTTTCAAACCAAGAGAATGTTTTTTCTAAATCTGCTTTTACTATTGTATTGTGTTCATATTCTGGCATTTACTCACATCCTAGATTATCAAATCTATTTTTTCTACATTGAATTTATTCCAATGTTTCCTAAATTGTAAAAATGAGGGTGCAATTATAATGCTTGCAATTAATGCTAATCCAATCATTACGGCACAGAATAATCCAAAGGTTGTAAAGAATCCCATTTTAGACTGCATTATAATCAGGAATCCAGAAATATCCGAAATCGCGGAACCGAATAATGCAAGCCCCGAGGAGCGCCCAACCACGGCTATTGCGTCAGAGTAATCTAAGCCTTTTGCGCGCTCTTCACGGAATCTTTCAATGACGTGAATAACATAATCAATCCCAACTCCGAGAGATATTGCTGCAATTGATACTGTAACCATATTCAGTCCATATCCAAAAATCTCAACAATTGCGTACAGCCAAATAATAATTGCAGTAATAGGAATCGTTGTTAACATAGCATAGATGAATCCATCTAATCCCCAATAGAAAACCATTAATCCACTGAATAATATTGCAAATGGTAACATGTTTATGCCAAATAATATACAAGACATTCCCGAAATAATTCCTATTGGCACCAATCCAAGAAGAACCTCTTTTCTTTCAACTGAATTCTTTCTTGAAGTTCTGAATCCCCACCATAATGTCAATGTACAAAGGAATAGGCCTAGTACCAGAGTTTCTTGCATTTGATCTTGCATAGAATCCGCTGCGATAAAACGAACTATAGGGTCTCCAGTTGGTATAGCCCAAGTTACTGGAAAAGATTGATTTTCAAATCCCGAATCAATAGGAGATCTTTCTGAAAGTGGGGTTCTTGATAAATTCTGAAGAGGAACTAAGTCAGAGTGTAATTGTTCTAGAGCCGGTTCTACAAGAGCAAATTTTTCAGGGCTTGTAATTCCAAATCTAAGACTTGTACGAATATATTCAGGAGACTCTCCATCTACAGTTAGCCAGGTTCTTTCAGGGTCAATTTCATCATTGCTTTGTAAATACTCAGCGGTTATTGAAGGAGGTAGTTCAGGGTATCCACCACTGGCTGGAACTCCATGTATCAAGATATATCCATAGAGGAATAGTAAACATGATTTATCTTCTAAAGATGGAATATAAGCCCAGTTATTTACTGATAGGGCGAAGACACGAGTTGCCTCGCAACCAGTTCCTCCATCTTCTATTGTGTGATCCCAGCCAGCCTCATTAAAGGCAGTCATATTCCATAGCATTGCTGCTTGAGTGTACATCAATATTTGATCTAAAGCAATCAATTCGACTTCGCCTGAAGGGATTCTAGAAATCTGATTTGGATCTCCTTCTCCATGACTATTCATATTGATTCTAATCTGACTAATAGCCTCGATAATGCTTGGATTGGCAATATCTCCTTCAACTAATATGTAGCCAGGTTCACCATCTTCAAATCGTTCATTAACTAGACTAACACCAACCGCGAAATCAGAATCTTCATCAAGGAAATCATCAATCTGGAAATCACCTTCCAAAGACAACATCTTCGGAACCGCTGCTGATGAAATAAGCAAAACAATTAGAATTATTGGTATTGCATTTCTATGAGCTCCTTCAGTTACATAAGCCAGCCATTCCTTTGGAATTAGATGAATTGTTGAATCCCCTTCACTAATATCGAATCCTTTAGAATCTAGCATTTGATCCATATCTAGGCGAAGTAGAGGCATCCATATTCCAGTTAAAATAAAGGCCGCTAATACTCCGAGCCCTGCTTCAATTCCAAATGAGCGCAAGGCGACAATATCCGATGTTAGATTTGCAAGAAAAGCAACAATTGTGGTAAAACTAGTCAGCATAATTGCGCGACCAACTTTGGATAGAGATTCATTCGCAGATTTTTCTGGATCTCGCCCTAACCTTCTCTCCTCTTTGTATCTATGAAGGACATGTAGACTGTCATCTATTCCTAATGCTAGTACGAGTATAGGTAAAAGATTCGAGAATTGAGATCTTGAGATGAGTGTGAACCCATACTTCTCACCAAGTAGCATTAGCCATCCGATGGATCCTTGCATCCACATCAGAGATAGAACAAGTCCTAGACCTACAAGTACAACATCTGAAACTCTCCTGAGACTTAACCATAGGATTATGATTACTGCAATTGCCATTAGACCAAGAAGAAACGAGCTTGAGAGTAATTCACGGTTAATCTCAACATTTGGGCTCTCGCCCAGTAGAATTGTTACGGTTACATTGTCAGTATTACGCAAACTCTCCTCGATTGATAGGTACATCCATTCCATAGAGCATGGTTCATCCCCATTTTCAGCACCTTCCTTACATTCTTGGAACGAATGTTCAATTGGATTAGTCTTGAATTCAACTCCATCACGGGTATATCCGAATTCTGATTTTGCTTCCAGCCAAGAGAAAGTCCAACCATCCTGCTCCATCGCACTCTTGTCTATATTGAGTATCATCCAAGCAGAACTTGCCGACCATCTCCCAGGTCCCCAATTTTTTGATGTAATTGTCCCATCAAGTTCTAACTCACCATCTATTGGTCCAATCACACTACTAGATGAATCTGGAAGGAATGCCCTATCAGAAGATAAGAATCTCAGAAAAGCTCCGTGGCTGTGATTTGCCATTCTTTGTGCAGCCAAATCAATATGGCCTTGTGTGACATTTTCATCATCAAATGATAGGCAGACCAAATCACCACAATCCGTCCAATTAGTACGGGGCTGTTCTAGTTTGAGAGTTTCGGGATTGATACTTGGCTGAGTCAATAGAGATTGATTTGACATAAAAATTCTAAACTCATTTGTAAGATCTAGCACACCTAATATTGGTTGACCAGAAATTTGAGAGGCGAAAGATAGGTAGTAGTTAGAGAGTTGATGTTCTTTAAGATAATTCGATTTTAGGTCAATTTCTCTCAAAACCGTAAGATTTAGTATTCCACCCACAGGAATTTCAACTCCGTTTTGATCTCCCCTATAATCTGCAATCTGTGTTACCTCTGATGGCTGCACTCCAATTTCTTCAGAATCTCTGATGAAGATTCCAAAGCCCCATATGTTTCCAGCAGATGAGAATTCTGTTTTCATTACAGCATGAGCCTCTAATTCTGGAGATTCTAAGTCATATGATTCGATATCAATTGGCTCTTGACTAGCAGCCAAACCCGGGAGCATTAGAAGTGAAACTACAATTACAGCAAAGTGGCTGTATTTGCGATTTGGAATCAAAGTCTCAGCAAGACCACTGAAGTCTCGAACTTCGTTCACAATCTCTCGCAAAGAATCATCCTTTCAATAGTTTGTATCTTCCAATTCATAGCCCAACATCCGAAAGACGTTTGACTGCATCTAGTTGTTCATCAGTGAAAGATTTAGTTTCTTTCAACACAAATTCGACATCTAGAGGCCCTCCATCGTGACCATGTCCTGCTAATCGTCTTCGGTCTCCAATTCTAGTTCCTTGAGGGATGTCGATTTGCACTCTCTTACCAAGAGGGGTCGTGATGCGGACTTTACCTCCTAATATCATAGAAGAATAGGTTACTGGGACTTCTTGGACAAGTTTACCCGCTTCCCATCTACGCCCCTCTTCTGCATCGAGCCTAATTGTAATCAATAAATCGCCAGGTTCTCCTTGTGGATGTTCATGCCCCATCTTTTTCAATCTCAATTGTTGTCCATGTTCTGCATTAGCGGGGACAGTCACAGTAATGGTCGAGGATCTTGTTTCAACCCCCTTCGAGTTGCATTGTTGACAACGTCTCCGGCTTCTGTAAGATTCTCCTTTACATTTCGAGCATATGCGAAGTCGGCGGTGGCCGAATTCGACTTTTGTCCCCGAAATCGCCTGTGGCAGAGTGATATCGATACCCGCACTGATGTCAGGCCCTCGTGCTACCTGAGTTGGTTCTTGAGAGACTGAGCGAGGATTTCTGGAACTTTGTTCAAATCGCCCATCTCCTCTTCCTCCCATGAATTGACTCAATATATCGGAGAAATCGAATCCCCCACTTTGCCCTCCGCCTCCAAATCCTCCACGGAATTGATTTCCACCACGAGAGAACATTTCTTCCATACGGCGTTGTTGGTCGTATTCCTTACGAGCCGAGGCAGTACCAATCTGTTCATAGGATGATTGAATAGATTTGAATTGCTCTTCAGCAGCCGCATCACTGGGATTACGATCTGGGTGATATTGCCGAGCTAATTTGCGATATGAGCGCTTAATTTCAGCATCTGTGGCATCCTTTGAGACTCCGAGCACACGGTACGGGTCGTCAGCCATCGGACTCTCTGTGGGCGAGGAGACATTTGAGATTGACCAATATCTCTGCGGATGCTCAGATGGTCAAATTGATACATAATATGCGACTGAACGAAGTTGTGAAAGATCAACTGACTGACTTAGAGAGGTCTACAGAGTCTTGTATTCTACGTTTTGCAGATGGCAATTCTTTCCGAGTTGATTACATCGAACTTCGCCTCAATTGTCCGTGTGCAAATTGCAATCCTCGTCAATCTAATGAACAGAGAATCATTGAGTTCCGTGAAGAAATCATGCGCTTACAATTAGTCAAACCGAAAGTCGAACTTGTGGGCCGTTATGGAATGAGATTTTCTTGGCCAACTGGCTGCTCCAGCGGAATCTATTCCTTTAGCCATTTGAGAGAAACTGTGGAGAATTTTGGTACAGCAATCTAACAATAGAATTCACGAAAACACTCAATCATTCTATCCGAAGTGCTCAAAGGTGACCCTTTGGTCGCCCATCTATCGCAACGTGGGATTCCCTCCCTCGAGGCGGTCGGTGATTCAATGACCGGTGATGGGCCTAAGGAAGATGCTGCGGCATCAGATGAAGAAGAGTGGCAACTCTATTCTAGCGCTGGATATGCTTCAGCAGACGATCCTTGGGACGATCTTGTCGCAATCAATGAAGATGCCGATGAGGAGGAATGGTTCGATGGCGATGATTTCGAGACCAGCGGCCAAACTGTAGACTGGGACTCCCCACCTTGCCCTGCTCCATTAGGCATAGTCCATATGATTCGAATCGGCACTTGCGATCATTGTTTACACAGAGTATCCGGTAGGCGCACAGAAGAGACTGGCGCAGAAGCTGGGGCTACCCTAAGAAAGGAAGCATTTGCTAGGGACAAAGAGTTGGAATCTTCTGAAATTACTGACTTATGTCCTCTTTGTGAAAATTTGTTTGAGGATGTTGAAAATATTGTTGAACGTATAGTTGAACAGACTGGAGAACTAGATCATGGCACCATACAAATTGGTGTCCATGTTCCTAAAGATTTGATTCAGGAGGAAGACCGAATTCGTACTCGCCATGGGGCTTCAGGCTCCCGTCCCCTGAAGGCATCATTCACGGAATCTATCCAAATGGGTATCCGCCAGCGGATGGATGGTGTAGAATTCGTCAAAGAACGTCCTGATTTGATGATTCTAATTGACTGTCTTACACTTAGAGTGGATGTTGACATTCGCCCCGTTTTCATTTACGGACGCTACCGCAAATTGGAACGGGGCATTCCTCAGACACGTTGGCCCTGCCGTGCCTGCCGTGGTCGTGATGGTGGTTGCGAGTCTTGTGAAGGTTCAGGATTACAATATTTAGATTCGGTACAAGATTTGATTGGTGAGCCATTCCGTTTGGCACTTCGAGCAGATAACACCTCTTTCCACGGAATGGGACGTGAAGACATTGATGTTCGCTGCTTAGGAAGAGGTCGACCCTTTGTGCTGGAAGTCAAGCATCCTAAAGTTAGGCGTACTGATCTTGAAGAAATAGAAAAGGCGGTTAATTCGAATGCTGCCGGTAAAGTTGAGATTTTAGAACTTCGTTGGACAAATAGAAGTGAAGTTAGCCGAATTAAGGAAACTAGAGCGGAAAAATCCTACACAATTCGCTTCACAATAGAAGACCCTCCTGAAGACTCCTCAATAATTGAATCAATTTCCAGCCTTTCAGGGGTCATTTTGGAACAACAGACTCCAACGCGAGTATCTCATAGGCGAGCAGATAAGAACCGCAAGAGGAAAATCACTTCAGTTGATAATATTGTTATTGATGGAAATGAAGTCCAATTTTCAGTTCGTTGCGAAGCGGGAACATATGTGAAAGAATTAGTTCACTCAGATGAAGGGCGAACGGTACCTTCAGTCGCGGGTGTTCTTGAGAGGGAATGTCAAGTCACTTGGCTTGATGTAGAGGATATCCACGCGGACTGAGTTTTCTTTCATTCAGATGGCCTTAAGAATACGGGGCAGGTCGACCGGTCGCACGACCTATGGTCGATGGGTGAAATATCATGCGCCGAAGTCACGGAACTCGTCAAGGAACTCGCAGTATTTTGCGACGTTCTAAGGAACAGCGAGGACGCCTCTACATCAGTCGTGTTATGCATCAGTACAACATTGGCGACAGAGTAGCAGTGGTCCTAAATGGATCTCAGCAGAAGGGTATGCCGCATCGCCGCTTCCAAGGCGCTACTGGAATTATTTCAGCTAAGCAAGGACGTGCTTGGGTAGTATCTCTACACGACAAGAACATGGCTAAGACAGTCATCGCTCGTCCAGAGCACCTACACCCATTGGAGTGAGAATTATGGCTGAGCGAGAATTTGTTGATTTTGCTACAGTACGTGATCTTCTTCTTGACGCTCGTGAGCGTCGTGGTGAACTTTCATACGAGCAGAAGGTTGCTCTTTTCCACGCAGAGTGGGCTGCTAGTGAAAATCGAGGTGGAATTAAAACCACACCAGAGGTTTTCAGTTCACTATTCACAAATTTGATGGAGAATGAGAAACTCAGTCAACATCCAGAAGTATGTGCAAAGATCTCAGAACTTATGCCAATCAAGGTCGAAGATGTTCGTGTTATTATCGCTTCAAAGCGAATTGCAATGGATACAAGTGAGATTGAAGAAATCATTACTGTGGTTCGACAAGCGATACTTTGAGTAAATTACTGATTTTTCTCAGATTACGTGGAACAATTCCATTCATGAGGGATGACCGTTCTCCGCAGAGTGAGAATGATGCAGCCGAACGGCTATAATAACGGGGATAAAGTGGGTGAAAACCCATTTTTACAAGAGACCCATGTCTTTATTCTTGAGATTCTAGAACGCCGTCCTTCTGGGTTTGAAATTCATGCTATTTCAGACCCTAGTCTGCACATAGTTCGTGCTCGTCTGAATGAGAGTCCGAGTTTCAAGGTCGGCGACAGAGTCGAGATTGAAGGTAGTTCAATAGGGTCCCTTTCTTCACTTCGATATCGTGATTTATCTAACGAATCAATTAATTCTCTTCTTGAAACGATAATTCAGGCAATAATTGTAAATCCTGATGCTCACTTGAGTTTCTTCAATAGAGCAAACAATATTTCTTTGAAAATGCATGCCTTCCAATTACTTCCTGGTGTGGGAAAGTCAACAGCCCAAAATTGGGTTAAGCTAAGAGGTCAGAATGGCTGGGTTGATTTTTCTGAGATCAATGAAAAATTAGAAGTTGATGCGGTTTCATTACTAGCAGAACGTTATGTAAGAGAATTGGCTGATCCAAATGAGATTCCAAGTCTATTGGAACTTCTTGTGAGAATTAGTGCTTGAATGAGGTGGGTCCATGGAAGACCTTGATGTTCGCCTTTTAGTAGATTTATTGCGTGATAGAATTCATCTCAATCGTTCATTGGGTCAACATTTCTTACTTGACGAAAAAATCATTTCAAGAGCGGTAGAAATTGCTGGAAATCAAGATCCAATTAACTCATCTAGTCATGTTTTGGAAATAGGGCCAGGTCCTGGATCATTGACTCTAGAATTGTTAAGAAAAGGAGCTAAAGTCACGGCTATAGAAATTGACAATGAGGCCGTATCTCATTTGAATCGAGTATTTGCCGATTCTGCCGATTGTCTTGATGTTCAACTAGCAGATGCGTTGGAGTCTGACTGGCCGAATGATATTACTCACATAGTAGCTAATTTGCCCTACCAAATTTCTAGTCCAATTATTGAGAGGATACAGAAACATCATGCCAAAAACCCGCTAGTGGGAATTGCATTACTTGTTCAAGATGAATTCGCTGAGCGTATGGCAATGGTTGGAGGTCACTCCAGTCGGGGTCCACTGGGTCATTCCCTTTGGCTACAATTCGATGTTAAATTAGATAGTAAGGTTCCTTCACATTCTTTCAGTCCAGCCCCTAAAGTAAATTCTCGACTAGTATCTTTGATGCCAGTAGAAAGGTCTGAGATTTCACAAATAGATAATCGCCTTTTTAGAATGGTCATTACTCAATGTTTTTCAAATCGTCGACGCAAATTACGAACGCTTCTTTCTAAACCTCCTCGTAGAATAAATAGAATTCCTTCTTGGTATAGAGATCGTTGGATTGGTGCAATAAAAAAACTTCCCGATGAAACACTTGAGAGAAGACCTGAGAATCTAACCTCAAGAGAGTGGGTTAAGTTGATTGAAAACATCAGTAATGAATAATGGAATTGCAAAACCTGTTGTCATCGCCTTGATAGCGTACCCTTGGTTCCGGCCACTACAGCGGAGCGTGTGTGGGCACCTCTGAGGCAAGAGTTGGTTCGATGGCAAAGAAGGACACCTATCTAGCGTTGCTTCGTAGAGGCATTGACGAAACTACTGCACAGATCCTCTCAGATTCTGGCCTAAAGGTCGGTGATTTGAAGAAACTTGACGAGGAAAAGTTGAGAAATAATTACGGTCTGAAGAAAGAAATAGCGAAATCTGTTCTTGAGGCCGTTAAATCTGGTCCTAGAGCGGCCTCAAAGCAGCGCTATCTTGCCGATGTTCTTTCTAAGGATCAAAAGAAGAAAATTGACAAGATTGAGGAACAACGCTTCAAGCGTGAACAGAAAGACATCATTACAGAACTCAATGAGAAGAAAGAGGAACTTAGAATCGCTAAGGTTGAGGCATTCCGTTCTAAGAAACTTGTAATGAATCGTCTTGGGAAAACAATCGAACTTATTGTCAAATTAGAGAATTCCTTTCATGATGAATCAAAACGTGAGCAGAGAACCAAATTACGAGATCAATTAGAGACTCGTGGTCTTGAAGCGGCTCGAGATCATGAGATGCTTGAATTAGTTGGAACACCACAGGATATAGTCGACTTTCGAAGGAAAATAGCTCCGGTTTTATGCATGTATGCATGTCCTTCCTGTGGTGAAGAGATGGATCCAAGAGGCGGCAACGTTGTTGAAGATACAAGAGATTTCTCATTCGTATGTTGGGAATGTGAAGATGAATTCCATTCACCTATGGCCAAGTATGTTGATGATAACCTCAACAATGGTTCTCACATCATAATAGACCCAAAGAAGAAACCTCGTGAAAAGGTGTTCAAGCCTCCTAAGAAACGAACTGCTGATACGATAAAGGACATGATGATCAAGGATCTTGAGGCTACAGGAGCATCAGCAGAAGAGATGGCTGCAGCAGTAGAAGCAAGTGATCTGACGGGAGGTCTGATGAGTATTGATGAGTGGATTGATCAGACACTTGCGGCGAAGGGATATATTCAGGCCCAAGAGCATCGAGAAGATTTCATCATCGCTACAGGTGCCGGCGCTACTAAGTTCAACAAATGGATGAAAAAGGCCGGATTGCGCTTCAATAAGCAGACTGGACGCTGGTCTCGCTGGAAAGAATGAAAAATTCTCTGAATCTATTGTATTCAAGACAGGTTACTGATTCGACGTACCGTGGCAATCATCCGCTTCTACCGTGGTGGACTATTTCTCGGAGCCGCAGAAATGTTGGCTGATGAGACAATCGTCGATGTTGCAGCGAAAGTTGGAATTGAAATTCCAGTCAATTGTACATCTGGAAACTGCGGTACCTGCTTAGTACGATTAAAAGAAGGTCAAGTTGACTATCCAAATCCACTTCCTCCGGGTTTAGATGAATTTCTACTTGAAGACGGAGGTATCCTTTCCTGCTTTATGAAAGCAAGGGGTGCTTGCGATATTGATATTATTCCTCCACTGTAGGTGTTCAAATGTTTGAAAATTGGGGTAAAGAAGAACTTGGATTAATAATTTTCAATTCTATTGGTATTATTATTGCTCTATGGTTTCTCACTTCACGTCTGCGAAATAAATTAGTAGAGGTCGAGGAACGCAGAGGAATTCGTGGGCGTTCTAATAATCTAAAGAAGTTAGAAGAGGAATAACTAATCAGAACTTCATTATTCGTTTATTGCAGCAGTCCATCTATCAGCTTGTGGAACTCCAATAACTTCGATATGACATGCTAGAACTCCTCTCTGTTTCTTGATTTCTGATCTCAATTCCATTAAGTCATTGATACAACATGGACAATGTGCCCTAGTAGGTTGGACCCAGAGTTGAACAATACCTGCATCATCAACTTCTATCCCCTTCATTATGGCCTCATCTGTGATTTCCATACCATGTGGATCCTTGCGATGACGTAGAATTCGAGCAAGTTTACGTTGAACGGCTGCCTTGGTACGAGTCATTTATTCCACTCCGTCATCAAATCCCATGAATCACCCATCGTTAGGCATTCCATCCCCTCGGAAGTACGTGTATAGGTGTCTTCTGTGCCTATTGCTCCTTCTTGATAGAGTACTTTCGGTTCAATGGCCATGGTTCCTCCAATTGGTAATTCTCGATCGAATCCCTCTGCAACAACCGGAGTCTCATCCAATTCTAATCCAACTGAGTGACCGAGGAATACAGCCTGTTCAGGAGGCATCCCCATCAGATGTTCTGAGTATCCCATTTCTGCAGCTTTTTTGTTCCCAATTCCCCAAGCCTCTGAGCAGTAATCTCCCCGTCCAAGGCTTGCTACAACAGAATCTCTTATTTCAGCCATATCAGAAAGTCTTTGCATCCATTCGTTAGACAGAGAGCCCGCACTAAACATTCTGGTGCAATCCGAAACATATCCACGGTGAAGGTGCACTATGTCTACAATTACAGGTTCGCCAGCCTCTACCTTTGCATGACCCGCTCCGAGGGAAGAAATTGGGCTGGCTCCTAAACCACCCAATGCAGAATCAAAGTAGGAGGGTATAGCACCTGAATGGCCCGCGGCAATGACAACTCTATCGCAATCCATGGGCCATCTTCGCATTCTAATTCGCCCTCCAAATCCAGCGATTCTGCTGACTTCATCCGCTGCTGCTGCCATCTCTAATTCTGTTTTACCAAGTCCGCCACAATCACGGATTGCAGCAAACATTTCGCGATTTATTACCCCGCTTTCTCGGTGCATTTGCAATTCCCAGTCTGACTTTTTTTCTCTTAATTTGTAGAGAATATGCGTACAGTCTCCACTTTCTCCTAAACTTGATAGTTTTCGGCTTAGGAATTGCCATCTGTCATGAGGAACTTTTCCTGCTAATAGCGCAGGAGCGGTTGTACCACCTTTTCCTCTAATTGCTTCTGCTAATCCACTCATGCGAGGTTGTGTTTCTATAGGATCTGGGGCATTGTCGCCACCAGATTCAAATTTTGCTCGAAAAATTGACTTACGAACCCAGTGTGTATTTCTAACATCGGAGCCATCAGCTCCAATCAGTAATATTCCGTTTTGCCGACCACCTGTGAAGTAATACAATTCCACAGGATCATCGATTAGGGCCGATTCTATGCCTGACTCTGCTAGAGCGCTTGAGAGTCTTGAACGTCGGTTTTCTAATTCGCTGACAGGAACTCTCCAATCAGCTCCATTCGGGCCGGTCAAGCGCCCGGCATCCCATGTCATGTAGAAGCCACTACTCCATCGACACAAAGGCATTGGGGGAGACGGCCGAGGTGTTTTCCATCCATCATTATCAAAAGATGTCGGCTAGTGGGCTAGTTCGTGGACGGCGTATTGTCGCTCGACGACGTTCGTCTTAACGGCAAACATATTTTGTTTAGAGTAGATGTAAATTCTCCATTACATCCAGAGACAGGAGCCTTTCTTGATGATGGAAGATTACGTGCAATAAACGAGACACTGAGAGCCCTTTCTGACTCCAAGGTAGTTCTTATTGGGCATCAATCAAGACCAGGGCGAAACGACTTCACGGACTTATCTGGCCATGCCGATAGGTTGGCTAGAATCCTAGGCCGCCCAGTTGGATTTGTGCCCGATGTTTGTGGAGATGCTGCAATAGAGGCAATTCGTGAGATGAAAGACGGTGATATTCTCTGTTTAGACAATGTCAGAATGCATCCAGAAGAAATTGCATTGAAGAGATCACCGATTGAAGAATTGCGCTTATCTAAGATAGTCACTACTCTAGCTCCTGAGTTCGATGCATACGTTACAGATGCTTTCGCTGCCGCTCATCGAAACTCCCCCTCTTTGACAGGTTTTTCTGAGGAATTACCTTGTATTGCTGGTCGCTTGATGGAGAAAGAAATCAATGCCTTACAGACGGCAGTTAACAACCCTCCAAGGCCCTATGTTGCCATATTAGGTGGAGCAAAGGCTGACGATTCATTTCGCGTCAGTCAGAATCTAATTAACAGAGGCGTTGTAGATACAATTGCCCTTGTCGGAGTTGTAGGCAACATGATGCTCTGGGTTCAGGGTGTAGATATTGGTGAAGGCAACAAGGAATTTATTCGTGGTACATTGGGGTCCGACTTTGATGCTGCTTGGTCTATGGCTGAACGCCTCAATAATGATCACTCTGAGTTTCTATTCGTTCCAACCGATGTTGCAGTCGAAGCCAATGGAGATCGAATTGGTATGAAGGTCAGTCAGTTACCAACACCTTACCCAATCTATGATATCGGCGTTGAAACTCTAATGCACCTTCGTCCGTTAATGATGGGAGCGGAATGTATACTTTGGAATGGTCCAGCAAGCTACTTTGAGAGACCAGCATTTGCATTTGGAACAATTGAGATTCTCAACATGTGTACTGAAACCGCAGCGATGACAATTGTAGGTGGTGGACATACAAGTGCATTGGTCAATTCTCGCGGTGTGTCGAATCGAATATCTCACAATAGCACAGGAGGAGGTGCATGTCTGTGTATGCTTTCGGGTGATTCTATGCCAGTTATCGATGCCCTTGAGCGCTCATACAACAAGTTCGCTCCTCTGTTTAAGGAATGATTGCAGTTCCCTTTGAGTAATTCTGTTGGAAATATACCTATGCTGTAGAAATCAGCACAACTTACTGAGATCCAACATGTGTCCGATTCTCTGATTTACATCATTCAAGATATAATCCAATGCTGATTTATCACGCCCTTCTGCCCGCATGACAAGAATTGGTTCAGTATTCGATGCTCTGCATAGGTACCATCCATCTGAGTAGTTGACTCGAATACCATCAACAGTAGATTTCTGCATATCTGAGAAAGCCTCCTCAACGGCCTTCATCACGTCTTCACGCTCGCCATTTAGAGGAACTTTTGTTTCATTTGTAGATGGGTAATCTGGAAGATTGGCAAATCTCTGGGAGAAGGAGGGTCCACCATCTTCAACAGCAGAGTCACGACCAATTATTTCAAGTAATCTTGCAGTATTGTATAGAGCGCAGTCGAAGCCAGGCCAGCGGTCGTTGAGGAAGAAGTGACCAGACATCTCTCCTGCCATCGGTGAGTTTGGATTGTCCTTTAGTTCACGTTTCATGAATGAATGACCAGTACGAACCATACGAGGAATTCCACCACTCTCTCGAATTGCCTCCTCAAGAGCCATACTACATTTTACATCGTAGAAAACGACTCGCTCAGACTCAGTTCCGCCCCTTCTATCAACAAGAATATCTGCGGCAAATAACACCATTAGTCGATCTGGATGAACAAATTTTCCATTCTCATCAACCACTCCAATCCGGTCACCATCTCCATCCATCCCTATTCCAAACTCACATCCATTTTCAACAACAGCTGCGCCGAGTTCAATCATATTCTTTGGACGAGTTGGGTCAGGAGGGTGGTTCGGGAATTTGTTATCCCATTCACAATGAATTGGTACAAGGTCGACACCCAAACGTGACATTAACTCAACAGTAAGAGGTCCTGGGACAGCATTACCGCAATCTACTGCCAAACGAATCGGCCTCTGCGGCTTACCTGAATTTTCAACTATGGTATCTAGAACTTGATATTGGAAATCGGGTAATTCAGTTACACTTCCCGAGCCTTCTTTGAATTCACCCGAATCAAAGGTTGCTTTGAGTTCCTGTAACTCTTCCCCAGCCATTGGTAATTTACCTCGGCAAATCTTGAATCCATTATATTCAGGAGGATTATGGCTAGCAGTAATTGCAACCGCAGCGTCAACTGGCAGGTCCACAGTTGCCCGATATAGCACTCCTGTACTGGTCACACCCAAATCGAGAACATCTGCTCCTGATGAGTTAAGTCCGGCTAAGAATGCAGCATGTAATTCTGGTCCTGAGTCTCGAATATCTCTAGCTACTGCAACAGTATTTGCATCCAAATGAGTCGCTATTGCTCGACCTAATTTCTCAGCAAATGCAGCATCTAATTGGCTGCCCGCAAGGCCTCGAATGTCGTAGGCCTTGAACACGCTCATACCTTAGGGGGGTCACTTGGCCTTCATCATCCCATCGCGGCGATGTTGAGTAATCAAGCAGAACCAGAACCCCGAACTGCACGAGCAATAATCTCAACCTTAGCTCCTGCTGGTAATTCTTTGACGGCAAATGCTGCCCGTGCTGGGAGAATTGTTCCTTCTAACCATGAAGCGTATACTTCATTGAAATCCCCAAAATCTGACATATTTTCTAATAGTACTGTGACCATTACCAAATCACTCTTACTTGATGCAGCCTCTGTTAGTAGATTGTCTATTTTGTTTAGAGCACAACTCGCTTGTTCTTTGATGGAATCTCCTCCATCAATTCCTATCTGTCCTGCAACCCAAATATCGTCGCCAACAGTCATACATGGATTGTATGGAAATAGTGGTGTTACTCCACCTTGTATTGCTTTTTTCTTGTCCATATCCCTGCGAGTAGCATCTTAGTGATAGGATTATTCTTTGAACATATTCACAATTTTGACATGATCTGCGGCTACATTTTCAGCATTCAGTTGCTCAATTGGAACCCAAGCTGCAGATACAGCGTCATCGTCACCTATGGGTTTAGCAGAAGGATCGGCATCAACTAGGTAGAATAGCCCAACACAGTGCTTTCGAGGATCTCTTCCCGGCTCTCCAAGCACATGCAGAATTCGTGGATTTTCACCCTTAACTCCAGTCTCTTCCATTAATTCTCGGATTACTGCATCCTCGGGATCTTCTCCATAGTCGACAAAACCTCCGGGGAACGCCCACATACCTTGCCATACAACAGGGTCGGGCCCTCTTTCAATCATCAGTAATTCAAGTCCATTGTTCGTCTCACGAGAGGCTACAGCATCTACTGTAACAGATGGGTTTCGATAGCCATCTCGACCACACTCTGTGCATTTTTCATTCGCCATATTTTCTCTTCCTTAATTGATAGTCTTCTATAGCATTGTATAGATCAACCCTTGAAAATGATGGCCAGTGCACATCTGTGAAGTATAGTTCAGCATAGGCGATTTGCCAAAGAAGGAAGTTTGACACCCGCTCTTCCCCTGAAGTTCGGATTACCAGATCAGGATCTGGGAGTTCTGCAGTGTAAAGTCTACTTGAGATAGTTGAGGGGTCAATCGATTCGATTTCCAGAGTTCCCGAAGCGTGTTCAGAGGCAATTCTTTTCACTGCATCAACAATCTCTTCCCGGCCACCATATGCAAGACAAACGGTAAACAAGAAATCATCGTACTCTGCCGTTGCTTCACTAGCCTTATCGATTGCATCTCTAACTCTTTGAGGTAGTAACTCAGTACGTCCAACAACCTGCACTTTCACTCTATTTTTGTGAATTAGCGGGTCAACACTAATTTCCTCAAGTCCACTCACATATAGGTCAAATAGTGCATTCAATTCATCTTCATCTCGTCCACTGAGATTTTCAGTAGATAGTGCATAAACGGTAAGATATGGAATTTTTAGTTCTAAAATCCATTTCATTACTTCTTTCAATCGTTCTTTTCCTGCTGCATGGCCAGTTTCAGTCTGCAAAGATTTGGACCACGCAAATCTTCTATTTCCATCCATAATCATCGAAACATGTTGCGGCATCATTTCAGGACCAGCCAACAGAATACGATCTCGCATTCGATTTCTTCGAATACGATCAATTCTAGAAACAAAACTCCAAGCCAGTGAGGAATTTGCCATCCAACGTGCAGGAATCGCAATTATTCGGAATTTCAACAACCAATGAGCAAGCGCATCTAAACGCAGACCTGTAGTCTTACGTGCGCGACCCATGCAGTAACCAAATGAGGTTCGCGCTAAAGGTCGTCGGCGCAAAGTCCTGATTCATTCAAAGATGAGGTTCGCCGAATCTCCCACTTTATCGAGCAGACCTCTTTCAGCATTGACAACAATAACTTGTCCACAGTGTTCCCAAACCGGGATGTCATGCTTGCTGTTACCTGCATAACCGAATTGTTTTTCTCCAAAACGTGCGATTAATGCCTCAGCTTTGCGCTTCCCTCGTAGATTGGTAATCCCATCAGAACCCATGACATCATCGAACAACCCAACATGTGCTGCTATGATTTCAGCCAAAGTTCGATCTGATGCGGTAGCTAGAAGGATTGTCCTTCCACGTGCCTTTTCCCCTGTCAACCAATCTACAAATGCCTCATGGTAGATTAGTTCTGAGGGATCAAAAACGAGACTTCTGGCAAGTTGTTTTTTCCACTTAGCCCGCTGACCTGTCAATTCAAGAAAAATTGTTGATAGAATCATCCAGGGGCGTCTCAGAAAAACTCGTTTAGCACTAACTCTACTCATGTCGGTAAGAATGAGAGTGCCATCCATATCGACAGCCAGTGGCATATCCTCAGGTGCCTGAATCACAATATGCCGCTTCACCTACTCCGATTCAATCCTTCGGAATAATCGAATTGGCTTGACCGATTGCATCAAGCCTGAATCGGCTTTGGCCGCATTGTGCCGCAGTCCGAGTCACACCTCCACAATGCATGGCGTCCTTCTGCTATGGTTGAGGTTGAATCTCAAGTTGAGGCACCTTCTGGATTCTCTTCACATCTCTTTCGAGGTATGAGATTCCGTATTGAAATTCTAGAACCCGAAGAATCACTTTCTACTCCTGACGGGTGGCAAAAGGCAATAGATGAATTGACCGAATGGGGTGAAGTGCCACGAAATATACAATCGATTAATATTGAAACTTCTGAAAGAGGGCCCGTCTTTGAAATCACTGACAAAGATGATATTTGGCTTGCTGAGATACAGCCTTGGGGAGGGCCAAATCTCCGTTCTCGCTCAAGAATTGCACCGAATGATTTCGATGTCCCATGTGGTGGTTACTTACATGAAGATCATGAACTAATCTTATTACGTCGAAAGAGAGAAATTTCGACCGATGCAGTAGAGGTTCTTACTGATCATTTGCAGCGAAACGATTCTGAATCTATCCAAACGCTTCTTCATCGATGTGGAGCTACTCTCGGGCGTTACCACCTAGCAGCTGAATCTGAATGGACAAATCCACCGGATCAGAAGCGTTGGAATGAGAGATTCCAAGAAATTGAGGCTCGCCTCAAGTCCGCTTCATTATGGCGGGCTCCGTTTACTAGAGGCGCACCTGCAACATTGAATTTGGGAGATGTACGACTCTCTCAATTTTTTGAGTCTAATTCAGGTTCTATGGGAATAAGAATTGGGCCTTCACGATTAGCATATGGGCTTCTCCAGAATGAGTTTGATCTTCCAGCAATTCGTGATGTTGCAAGCTTATTACAAGATATTTCTCGAATCCATTATAACAGTTCTAGTGAAATTGAACTCTCAATTCTACGAAAAGCAGTAATTGATGGTTGGTCCACAACTGCTCCTGCTTCATGGTGTTCCAAAAGATCGTTTAGTGCACATACAGGAGGGGTAGTGATTTGGGAATATGAACAATCCCTTCTCGATGTTGTTGAAGCAGTATCTCATCAGTCTGGTTCGCCTGAACCTGCGGTAACTGTAATTAAGAAAGTTCCAGCATTACAAAAACAACTCTTCAATTCTAGAATACTCTCTGCTCTTTGGATAATGTGTGCTTTATTGGGAATTCGTGGCGCATATAACTGGACATCCTTGTGGCTCGATGGAGAACTATTGTTTCCATACATTCCGTTGATACTTTTCTCCTTAGCTTATGCTTTACGAAGAAAATTTCATGCCGCAGCCCCGCCACCTGAAAATCCGATTCATTAGTGGTGAACTTCAGTCAACTCTACGAATTTCTCCGCTATCGAAAGTGTAGTGCATAGGGACCCCTGTTGGGATTTCAAGACTAGTTATGTCATCTGGAGAAATTTTCTCGATATACATTACAATCGATCTCAAGGAATTTCCATGAGCTGCGACAAGGACATTTTTTCCTCCTTCTAAATCAGGGATTATTTCTTCGACAAAATATGGGATAGTGCGTTCAGCAGTCATTTCAAGACTTTCTCCACCTGGTGGGGGGACATCAAAAGAGCGCCTCCAGATGTGAACTTGTTCAACCCCATGAATTTCGGCAGTCTCCGCTTTATTGAGCCCCTGTAAATCTCCATAATGCCGTTCATTGAGTCGTTCATCGTATCTGGTTGGAATATCACCAGATGCGCGATTGTGAAGCATGACAATTTCAGCAGTACGCTGAGCCCTTAATAATGCGCTAGTGTGTACCACGTCGAAGGATAAATCGGCTAATTCTTTGCCTGCAGCGGCTGCTTCATCCTCTCCTTTAGGAGATAACTCAACATCAGTCCAGCCGGTGAAACGATTTGCGGCATTCCACACAGATTGACCGTGTCGAATTAGTACCAAATGTGTCATTCTGAGTGCTCCTCATTGTCGACGTAGACGAGGTTCGTGGAATTCTAATCCACAATCCGTTGCAATCTTCTGAGCCATCAGTATGATATCTTCAGTCATTTCTCTTTGTGATGCTGCGGACTGAACTGAATAGAAGTTACAGGATACAGTTACCATTGAAGGACCAAATGAATTTACACGAACCCAAGAATCTCCTTCCTTTACTGCACGAGCATCTTCCTTCACCTTGGTTAGTAACTTCTCACAGAATGACTTCAATGACTCTGGATTTGAATTCGCTTCAAATTCGAAGGTAGGTTGTATTCTACGGAATCTTCGCTGACTGAAATTCTCAACTGGAGAGTTTACTAGGTTTGCATTTGGAATAGTAATCAAGGTATCTGCTGAGGATCTAATTAGAGTTGTACGTAGTCCTATTTCTACAACTTCTCCTTCAATTCCCTCAACTAGAATCCAATCACCGACATTGAATGGTTGGTCGATAATGATTGAAATTGCTCCGAAGATATTGGCTACAGTGTCGCGCGCTGCGAGGGCTAATGCTAGACCCGTAATTCCCAATCCTGCAATCAATCCATTTAGATCGATACCAATCAGACCAGCCATTACGAATGCTGCAATCAAAACCACTGCAAGGTGACCCACAGATTCTGCTACACTTGCCAAAGAACGGCGGCTAGCGATATTCGCATCACCCTCAACGACAATGAAAGCATCGAGGAAGTCAACTAGCCGGTAAGTTGCTAGTAACAGGCCTAGAACAAATAGTGTGAATGTCCAATCAATTAGTGCCTGTGCAAATGAATCATCCCACATTGGTCCAGTATTATTGGAAAGCCAAGACATAGATTCTGAGAAAATCAGGAAACCAATCATCCATCCAAGAGATTTTGGTGCCATCAATGTCTTTCCATCAATCCTATCTGTTTTTGAGAGAAAATCCATTAATTTAGGGAAGATGAAACGCCTTGCAGCAATTCCACCAGCAACTGATAAACCAATTACTGCTAGAACAATAATCAAAGTTCCACTATTCATTCCAAAAATCAACTCATCAGTTCCCTTTTCCATGAATTCATTCAGGAAATCATAAGGAAATCCGGTACTTCCAGTAGCCATGTCAGCCTCTTCTTGCATGACTCGGCCGACGACCGCCCACCAATAAACCCCGCCCCGGTCCTATGGACCGACTTAGCGAGGGATTGAAGACCGCCTTACGACTCGACAGGATGTTCTTATGGCGGGCAGCAAGAGACTCTCTGATTCGATTGAAGTCGCTAGAGCGCGACGAATCCCTGCAATAGCTCTACTCATGCCATTGCTTCTTTCGGTATTCGCTCCTGTTGCAATGCTTTCACCAGTTGTGGCTCAAGATGCTGATACAGGAGTGACTCCTGAGGAAATCTGGTCATCTGATTATGCCAACCAAATCTTCCCTTGGGGGCCACATGGTGACTTTGATCAACTTCAATTCCGTTCG
>Ga0315321_10001082_pt1 | contig 20890 bp, 9 predicted proteins | sample M180m21515metaG_FD_203464 | JGI IMG/M metagenome (GOLD analysis project Ga0315321, IMG submission 203464) | Ammonia-oxidizing marine archaeal communities from Monterey Bay, California, United States - M1 80m 21515 | ecosystem: Environmental > Aquatic > Marine > Intertidal zone | place: USA...
TAGCTCGCCTCCCGGGGAGACAGTTTGCGGCGCCCTTCTTGGTCCAATTCGCCATCCCCAAACTCAAGGCGATACATAAACTCCGACTTCAGCAGCACACTCACCAACATCTGGCGCAAGCCTTCAGTATTCCCACCCAGCGCAATACTCTCTTTCAAAAGCGCGAGGTGATTCTTCAACTCCTCCTCGCTGGCCCGACGCTGCAGCACGCAGTGATACTGCGCGTGGATCGCCGAAGTCATTTCTCTCTCAGTCGGGGCTGATTTCTGAGTAACAATCACCGTGAATGCTTCCGGAGTATTCCCCGGATGCCACTTATCTTTGGGGTTCTCAAATTCATTCGCCTTCAGCTCCCCATTCTTGACCCGCGCCTCCCTGAGCTGCTTTCGCGAAATCCAATCGGCGTTCGTCAACATCGTCAACAAATGTCCACCATCCAGAGTCGTGGTGTCGTAATAACGAACACCGGCATGGTCCGGAAGAATGATCGGAACAGTCACCCCATAAAAAGTCCGCTGACGCCCTTTCGCCTCAAGCCCAAAAACCGCATTGACTCGCTCAATAAAAATCTGAGGACTCACCAACCATCTCCGGGAAGGCGTAAAGGGCTTCTCTTTAATCTCGCCACTGAAGAGTTTCTCATGATTGACATAATTTCCGTAATTGGGATAGCGCAACTTATCTTCCAAAGTCGACGCATTGCGCTTCTTCAACTCACCCGCCACCCAAACGAGCATTTCCTTGCGCTCCGAAACGCCCGGTTGCTTCTTTTTCTTCTTCGGAGGCATCTGCTCGAAATAAAGCTGCTCCTGAATCTTGTTGAAGACATCGAGCCGCACCTCCAGCGGAAGCGTATCCAATTGATCCAGCCGTAGATCGCCCTTCTGCTCCCATTCGTCGTGACAGGAATGACAGTAGTTCTCGAAAAACTTCTCCGGCTCGATAGCCATCGCGGGCACGAACGACAAAGCCGTAAAAATGATGCTCCACCGTTTCCTCATGCCAGTAAGGCGAAATGAACAAGATCGAAAAGCCATAGAGAAAAAGCAAAAAATGGCAATCAGCCGTGACCCCTCTAATCAATGAGGGCAAACAGCATTCCGCAACTAAAATCGACCCACCAACCCTGATTAAAAACGATCAGGATTATCCACTTCGCCCAATTACGCGAAGACATCCATCACCGCTTTTCCGTGACCGTCCTTGGTCGCAAAGAAGGGGCGCTTTTCGACATCAAAAGCTGTCTTGGGGCTAATTCCCATGGCCGTGAAAATCGTGGCGTGGAGATCTTCCACAGGAACCGGGTTCTCCACTGCGAGCAAGGGTCGTTCATCCGCAGTCTTCCCGTAGAGTCCACCTTTTTTTACTCCACCGCCAAACATCGCCACACTCGTTCCACCGGTGAAGTGCCGGTGAAGGCCATATTGCTTCATCTCCGTGAGCTTGTCAGTCCGGGCACGGGATTGATCCTTGGCATTCGACCCAGGCCTTCCTTCAATCATCATGTCCCGGCTGAACTCACTCGCAATCACCACGAGCGTCCGGTCCAGCAATCCCCGCTCTTCCAAATCCAGAATCAACTGCGCAATCGGCGCGTCGATTTCCTTCTTCAAGCGATCCACCGTAGAGTGCCCGTTCTCGTGAGTATCAAAGTGGACAAAAGGAATATATTCCGTCGTCACTTCGACAAAACGTGCGCCCTCCTCAACCAGACGACGCGCCAAAAGACATCCCTGTCCAAAACGACCGGTGTCATATTTCTCAACCGATTCCTTGGGTTCGAGTGTCAGGTCAAAGGCGCCTTTCTCTTTCGATTGCAACAAGCGATGCGCCGATTCCATCGAACGCAACATCGACTCCTGCTGAAAGTCGCTCATGTATTCCCGGTTGGGATTCTGATCGATGAGCTTTTTGAAATGCTTGTAGCGATTCGCAAAGCGCCCCGGCTCCATCCCTTTCGGCGGCTGTACCGAGCGCACGGCATCCTTAGGATAAGGAAGATTCATTGGCCCAAATTCCGATCCAAAAAAACCACCCGTGGTAAACGCCTTGAGTTCTTCTTTCTCGCCAACTCCTTCGAGTCGTTGCCCAATGTTAATGAAAGGCGGGATGACAGGATTCTTTGGCCCCAACACCTTGCCCATCCAGGCCCCAATGTGCGGAGCGGCCACCGTGAGCGGTGGAACATACCCGGTATGCCAATGATACTGATGACGGGAATGCAAAATGTGCCCGAGGTCGGGTTGCACTGCAGACCGAATCAAGGTGCCCCGGTCCATCACCTGGGCGATCTTCTCCATCCCTTTAGTGATTTTGATGTTGTCCACCGCAGTATCGATAGCCGGGAAAGTGCTCAGGATCTTATCGACCTCCAGACCCTTCTCATAAGGAAAGTAGCGTTTCGGATCAAAGGTATCCGGCGCGGCCATTCCACCGGCGAGCCAAATCAAAATACAGGAATCGGCCTTCGCCTCGGGATGCTTCACCTCGGCAGAATCCGCCAGGGCTCTCGCTCCGCTACCACCCAATGCGGCCAGCGAAGCAGCGCTCAACTTTTTGACGAAATCTCGTCGCGTTCTTTGTTCTTCCGGAGTCATCATCTTAACGAACGATTTGGTATTCAGGTTGCATGAAGACGAGCCAGAGCAGGTCTTCGATCGATTGCGCATCACGACCATCGCCAATGACACTCGATAAAACCTTACGCTCTCCCGCCAAAGGAGCACGCGAAAAGGCATGACGGAAAATCCAATCGACCATCTCGCCACTCTCCTCACCCTTTCTTGCGAATGTCTGCGCGCCTTTCTGCATATGATTCGCCATCAAGTCTCCATTCGCCAAGTCAATCGCCTGCAAAGTCGTCAAATCACGAGGTCGCGAGGTCACTACCTGATCCCGATGCGGCCGTCCAAGTGAGCGCATGAGAAAATCATTCTTCACCAAGGCCGCTCTCACCGGCGGGATATTACCCCCTCCACTCACCGCAAGAATCTGCTTTGGATCTAGAATCTTTCCCCAGGGCCCCGTCGAGTGATCGTGCAATTCCGCCGCCGACTTCCATTGTCCTCCCGGCGGCCGGGCCTGCCACGAGCCATCAGAAGTCATCGCGACCTGCTTTCCTCTCCGAGTCATGATAATCTCGCTGATAAAACCCGCCGAGCCACCAAACATCTCGGCGTCCACTTCGATCAAATTATCACCCTTCCTCAAAGCCTTGGTCAGATCCGCCACCACCGGCTTCTGCCAGTCCCGCGAAGACGCCACCTTTACCCCATTCACCTTCATCACAAAGGCATTGTCGCAAGTCGCGACCAGCCTCGCTGCTACGGGAACCTCGGTGAGCTTGAGGGTCTTTCGAAGCTGCGATTTTTTTCCGGTCTTCCCCTGGTGCCAAATCCACTTAGCCGAAATCGGCTGAGGCTTGATACTCGTCTTCATCAATTCTTTCTCATCCGGAATCGCCCGATCAACCTTTCCTGCTGCTTTACCCGGAGAAACCCCGCTCACCTGCCAGATCGTATCGAGCAGTTGCTCGGCCGTCATTCGCTTCGCGATCGGACCGCGATATTGATAATCCTCCCCAGGTTCCTTTTCCAGTATCACACTCCGCGACTGATAAGCCTTCGAGTTCATGATAAAGCGCACGAGCTTTTTCAAATCGTATCCATCCTCGGCAAATCGCACCGCCAGATAATCAAGCAAGTCCTCGTTCCACGGCTTGGAATCAAGAGCGTCGACCGGATGAGCAATCCCCCGCCCCATCAATCGCTCCCAGTATCGATTCACCAAGGTCCGCGTGAATCTACCATTCCCCTCATGCGTCATGAGCCCAGCCAATTGTTTCAGCCGCTCGTTTTTCGGAGCCTTTGGATCAACATTTCCCAATTCGGGAAAAATCCACCTCGCAGTCGCCATTTTTCCAGTCGGTTTGTCGCAACGATGCAGCTCCAATTTCTTATCCGAAAAGATGGCCGCCAAATTATAGGCTTCCTCCAATTTCCATCGATCAATGAAGCTGTCATGACAACTCGCGCACTTCATGTTGATCCCGAGAAAGACTTGCGAGATGTTTTGCGAAAACTGAATCTCACGCGTCTGGCTCGAATTCACATCGCCCCGCCATTTGATCCCATTGATGAATCCCTCCGAAGCTGCCGTCGGCGAAATCAATTCTCTCACAAACTGATCATACGCTTTGTTCTCCCGCAGCGATTGATAGAGCCACCCCGTGATCTGCTTCCGCCCCCCGGTGATAAAGCCCGTCCCGGTGTAATCATTCCGCAACAAGTCATTCCACATCGTCAGCCAGTGATCGGCATAGGCAATGTCTCGTGCCAGCAAGCGATCAATCGCCTTGGCCTTCTTATCCAGATCCGAGTCTTTCAGGAATGACTCCAACTCCGCCGGCGTCGGCAGTAACCCCACAATATCCAGAGTAGCCCGACGCAGGAAAACCGCATCTGGAGCCAAGCCCCTAATAGTCACTTTCTGCTTCGCCATCCCGGCATCCAAAATCCGGTCAATCGGATGATCCCGCCCCTGATGCGCCAAAGGCAATTTTACCTTCCGCGGTTTTAAGGGCGGCTCCCACGATGACTCACCCAAAGTAATCCCGTCCTCCCAGGGAAGACCTTCATTGATCCACCTCTCTAAGATCTCAATTTCCTTCGCCTCCAGCCTCGGCCCTTTGGGGGGCATCCACTCATCATCATCCTTCGAGTGAATCAACTTGATCATCAAGCTCTCCTTCGCCTTCCCCGAAATCGCGACCTCTCCAAATTCCGATCCCGCCAAAAGCTCCGCGCGCGTGTTGATCGACAGCCCGCCCTTCTTCTTGGTGCCCGTATGACATTCCGTGCAGTGCTTCCGAAGCACCGGCATCACTTCGTGCACAAAGTCCACTTCTCCCTTCGCCAGCGACGACAACCCAAGCAGGAAAACCCCTCTGATAAAAAAACCTCTCACTCTCTGAAACTTACGGGTGAATTCGGATTCTATTTCACTTCGCGAAACGGTATTTCACGAGCGGTCAATCAGACGACAGGTTTGAGCTCATTTCCACCACCTTTTATTGCCAAAAGAAACACTATCAAATCTTGTTCGACATGAGGATTATCAAGCGGGAACTTGTTTTGGAATTCATAAATGCTTTCTATGTGAAAGTTCGTAGTAGGCCCGGGGGGGGAGCAAATTGCGCTTCGAACTACTAACACATGCGAAAAGGCGCCCCAGCGTTAACGGGTTTCGGAGATTTTCAGCACCCGCTCATCCAGCACCGATAGCCCTGTGGAGCTTCCACTCTCACGAAGTCAGCCGGATCTCCTACCCAATCCATCCTCGTTGGTCGTGAGCAAACTACTATCGGTCACCCTTCCTGCGTCATTCTGAGAGAGACTATTGATCTCGGTTCCAGCTCCAAAATCGAGCTTCGACGATGACACAAAACGGTATCCGGTATCCGCCCTCCCCTTGATCGCCAACTCCCTGGGTCGGATTTATCATCGACAACCAGCATCCTTTTGGGCAGGCCTCATTTGTGAGTTCGCACAACTTCTTGTCCATCACCTCACAAGTAGCCGACCGTCTGCGTCTTGAGATCGCGAATGGACGCTGGAAGGAAGTGATACCCGGAAGAAATTCCCTCGCCGAGGAACTCTCAGTCAGCCCCAAGACCGTCGAATGCGCCCTCTCTCTCCTGGAAAATGAAGGAATCCTCATCGGACAGGGCGCCGGGCGAAGACGCCGCATTACCGCGCAACCCAAGAGCGGATCAACCTGCTCAATGCGTATTGCCATTTTGAATTATGAAGCGGCGGCAAGAAAGGAAGACACCATGGTCGACCTTCTCCACTGTCTGGAAAAAGCCGGGCACCGACCATTCTACACCTCGAAGAGCCTCCTCGATCTCAAAATGGATCCCAAGCGGGTGGTTCAGGAGGTCAGACAAACCACCGCCGACGCCTGGATCGTCTGCGCCGCTCCACGCGAAATTCTCGCCTGGTTCGCCGAACAGGAAACGCCCGTTATGGCTCTCTTCGGAAGAAGACGGGAACTCCCTATTGCCGGAGTGGGACCGGATCACATTTCCGCCTCGCGGGATGCCACCAAGCGCTTGATCGAACTCGGACACAAACGCATCGTCCTGATCACCCGCAACGACCGACGGGGCGGCGGCGGCGGCGGCCCCGAGCGTGCCATTTTCGACGAGATGTCCCGGCACGGTCTCTCGGTCGGACCTTACAACATGCCCGAATGGGAAGAGAGTGCCGAAGGCTTGCGACAGCTCCTCGATAACCTTTTACAAATTACGCCGCCCACCGCTTTGATCATCGATGAAGCCTTCATTTTCCACGCCACCATGACCCACCTCGCGCAACGTGGAGTGCTTTCACCGGCAGATATCTCTCTGATCTGCTGTGAACCTGATGCGACCTTTGCCTGGTGCAGGCCCTCCGTCTCATTCATCCAATGGGATCACCGTCCCATCACCCGGCGGATCGAGAGCTGGGCCCGCAATCTCGCCCAAGGAAAAATTGACCAAAGTCAAACTCTCACCAAAGCTGAATTCATCGAAGGCGGCACCGTCGGACCTGCCGCATAATTTCACCTTATCAACCGCTTCTGATCTCTATCTCATGATTCTCAATACCCGCACTTCCTTCTCGCTCTGCGCCCTTCTCGCTATTCTCACTCCCTCTGTCATCGAGGCCGTTCCCGAAAAAGAAAAGAAGCCCGAGAAAATCGAAGGGACCGCCAACCCCGAGAAATTTCCCGCCAAAGATCCCGACGAAGCTCTTCTCTCAACCATCACCTATCCTGCCGAAATGAAGGCCGGTGTCTTTGCCCGGCAGCCGGACATCCTCAACGCCACCGCCATTTGCTTCGACGAACAGAACCGCCTCTACGCCTCCGAGACCCATCGCTTCGACCGCGGTATCGAAGACAACCGGCGCAACCAACATTGGCTGCGCGATGAAATTGCTCTCACCTCCACCGCCGAGCGCCTGGAGATGTACAAAAAGCACGGGAAGGTAAAACCTCTCTCCTACTACACCGAATACTCCGACAAGATCCGCGTCCTCGAAGACACCGATGGCGATGGCAAAGCCGACGTTTCCAAAATCTTCGCCGACGAATTCAACGATCCCCTCGATGGCACCGCCGCCGGCATCATGGCTGCCAATGGCAAAGTTTACTACGCCTGCATCCCCCACGTTTGGATGCTCGAAGATACCAACAGCGACCTGCAAGCTGACAAGCGCACTTCTCTTCAAGAAGGCTACGGCATCAGCGTGAGCCTCAGCGGGCACGACTTGAATGGCTTCGCCTTCGGTCCCGATGGCCGCATCTATTTCACCCTCGGCGATCGCGGCTATAATCTCAAGACCGCTGACGGCCGTCACCTCTACGATCAATACGCCGGGGCCATCTTCCGTATGGAGCCCGACGGCAGCGGTCTCGAAGTCGTCCACTACGGTCTCCGCAACCCCAAGGAGATTGCCTTCGACCAATACGGAGAAGCCTTCTCCGTCGATAACAACGCCGACATGGGGGACAAAGCCCGCATCGTTCACATCGTCGAAGGGGCCACCTCCGGCTGGCATCGCGGCAACCAAAACCTGCGCAACTTCCGCCATGCCATCGACGTCAACGGTCGCCACGAAATCCCCTGGATGGAAGAAAGCGGCTGGGATGTGAAAGGAAAAAATCGCCCCGCAGCCTACCTTCCTCCCACCGATCATCTCAGCACCGGGCCATCCGGCCTCACTTATAATCCCGGCACCGGCCTAGATCCCAAGTGGGCCAACAACTTCTTCATCTGCGACTACCGCGGAGCGAAAAGCGGCGTCATCGCCTTTGAGATGAAACCCTCCGGCGCATCCTTTGCCCTCAAACGCGAGGAGACTTTCATCCAGGGATTCCTCAACACCGACATGGAATTTGGATACGATGGGAAAGTCTACGTCAGCGACTTCACCGGCAGCTGGCGAACCTACGACCTCGGCACGATCTTTGTCTTCGAAAACGAAAAGGAAACCGCCAAACCCGTTGTCGCCGAAGTCCGCTCGCTCTTCGCCAATGGCATCGAAAAACTCGCTCCCGAAAAGCTCGCCTCCCTCCTGGGTCACACCGACATGCGCGTTCGTCAGCGTGCCCAGTTTGCCCTCGCGAAAGATACCACCAACCGTCCTCACCTTCTCGAAGCCACCGCCACCGGAAACAAGCTCGTCCACCGCCTTCACGGACTCTGGGGACTCGGCCAACTCGCCCGCAGTTCAAAGGACCTCAAATCGGCCCAAGCTCTTTCCAAACTCACCATGGACTCCGAATGGCGCATCCGCAGCCAGGCCGCAAAAGCCCTTGGAGATTCCTTCCCGAAAGAATTCCAAAGCACCGCCGCCTTCCTCCTGAAAGATAAACACCCGAACACTCAACTCCATGCCGCAATCGCCCTCGGGAAATCCAAAAACCCGCAATACATTCCCGCGCTCATCTCCATCCTCAAAAAGAACAAAGATGCCGACGTCTACCTTCGTCACGGAGCCATCCAGGGCTTGATCGGCATCGCCGACGTCGATGCCTCAATCAAGCACGCCACGGGCTCCTCTCCCGCCGTCCGACGCGGCCTCGTCATCGCTCTCCGGCGCCTGAAGAGCGACAAGCTCGCCGCCTTCGTCACTGACCCCGATCCCAGCATCGCCATCGAAGCGATTCAGGCCATCAACGATGACTACATCGAAGGAGCCCGCTCCGCCGTCGCTCGCGCCACCAACTTACTCGGCAAGTCCAGCACCATGATCGACAACCGAATTCTCAATTCCATCTACCGCATGGGCGATGAGGAAAATGCCCGCCGCGCGCTGAACATCGCGACAAACTCCAACTACCCGGAATCCATCCGCATGGAAGCCCTCTTCGTTCTGCAACGCTGGGAAAACGCACCTGCCGCTGATCCCACCACCGGTAAGCACCGCCCTCTCACCAATGAACGCTCGCTCGCAAAGCTTCGTCCCGATCTCACCAAGGCCCTGAACCTTCTCCTCGACTCCTGTTCCGGAGCGCTTCTCGCCGAGGTCATCCGCACCACCGAGGGCTTCGGTATCGAGATCACACCTGCGACCTTGCTCACTCACTTCGCCAATTCGAAGAACGCCACGGCCATTCGTCTCGCCGCTCTCGAAACTCTTCTGAAGAACAAAGAAGACGGCCTGCGCCCCCTTCTCGACAAAACCCTCAAAGATCGCGACCGCGAGATCCGCGCAAAGAGCTTCGAAGCCCTCGCGACCCTCGATCCCGTGACCGCTGTCACGCAAGCCAAAACCATCTTTGCCACCGGTCAAATCTTCGACAAACAGCGCGCCTTCGCCGCTCTGGAAAAACTCCCCAATGCCGCCGGTCTCATCCTGACCACGCTCAAGGATCTTGAGAATCAAGCCCCCGCCATCCACCTCGACATCCTTGATGCCGCCGCCCAACGCAGTGAGCCGGAAATCAAAAAAGCACTCGTTGCCTATGAGGCGAAACTAGATTCATCCAATCCCTTCGCCGCATACGCCGTGACTGCCGACGGTGGAGACATTAACCAAGGCCGTTCCGTTTTCTACAACCACGGAGCCGCCCAATGCACCCGCTGCCACAGAGGCCAAAAAGGTCGTAAAGGAGGCGTAGCCGGACCCAACCTACAAAATGTCGGCAGCCTCCATAACCGGACCTACCTCGTCGACTCCATCGTCAACCCCGGCGCCCACATTGCTCCCGGCTACGGCACCGTTTCCCTCACCCTCAACAATAACGACATCGTCGCGGGAACCCTGACCAAAGAAAACGCCGAACAAGTCACCCTTAAAGACCTCGCCAACGGAGAATCCAAAACCTACCCCCGCAGCGAGATTAAAGAAATTTCTCAAGCTATGTCTACCATGCCACCTATGATCGGCATCCTCAAAAAATCCGAAATCCGCGACCTCGTCGCCTACCTTGCCTCCCTAAAAGCCCCCAAGTAAAAGTGACTACCGGTGATGACAACGCGCGCCACATGAAATAATAAACACCAATTAGACTGCGTTTCTTCCCACCATTACTGTCAGTGCATTAATTTCAGCCGTGCCTCGATTGACCTTGATGACTTTCTCTTCTTCTGGAGTTTTTTTATGATAACTTCTTTTTAAATCACAAGGAAGGTGACATCCGTAATTTATTATCTCTTAGAATTTTGGTAAACTTAACAAAATACAGGAAATAGTTCTTCGGTGACGGGATTGCGGCAAAAGGTGTTTGCCTCATCTTACTTCCGACGCTTTAACAGGGGGTTTTCGGCAGGTTTCGGAGGAATTTGCCCTCAAGACCTGATCCTCAGGAGGCGGGGAAAGACTGCTCTCATTCTCTTACCGACTGGGGGCCTCTTGCCGACTAGGGGTTTCCCCCATTCATTTTAGGGAGGGCACCCGATTGTAAACAGCTCTCAAAACTGTATCATTCCACCTGCTTGAGATGGATGAAACATACATGAGGTTTCATAACCGAGATTCCTGCAGTTTTACGTCCCGGGAGGGGACGATGAAACAACAGGAAGCCCTCGGGGAATCTTATCGTTTCTTGGGTGGCTAGGGGAAAGCGAAGGGCTTTCCCTAGCCACCCTTTTTTTTCTTGATGCACTGGTATGCATCACTCCACAACCTTGGGGACAGCCCGTTCTGTATTTAGACATTCCCATGAGGACCACTCCAAATATCGATTCTCAAACCCCACCTTCTGTTCACCTACCAGAAGAGGATTTGTCCGGCAGCGCCCTCGAGCAAATGGCAAGACTGGCTTGGCGTAACAACGCACACTGCATCGGACGTCTTCTCTGGGAAACGCTACACCTTCTTGACGCGCGGACCGCAGACAGTCCTGACGAGGTGTTTGAGGCTTGTGTTCGTCACATTGATTTCGCTACCAACAACGGATGCATCCGCCCCGCCATCACCGTGTTTGCTTCCGCCGAGACGAATGAGAAAGGCATCCGCTTATGGAATAGCCAACTCATCCGATACGCTGGCTACCGCGCTACCGATGGAACAATTCTCGGTGATCCGGCCGAGACCGAATTTACGGCTCGGGCAATTGAAATAGGATGGCAGCCGCCCCGCGACCGTTCCGCTTTTGACCTTCTGCCGATCGTGGTGGAATTCCCCGGCCACGCGCCACGCTGGTTTGAGCTCCCAAGGAAGACGGTCATGGAGGTCCAAATTTCCCATCCCGAATTTAGTTGGTTTGCAGAGATGGGGCTGAGGTGGCACGCGCTCCCCTCTGTTTGTAATCTGGCGCTCATCGGAAAAGGGCAACGCTTCACCGCCGCCCCCTTCAGCGGTTTCTATATGGGCACCGAGATCGCTTCGCGAAACTTCGGTGACGAGACGCGTTACAACTTACTTCCCGAGGTGGCAGACCGCATGGGAATCGATCGATCCAAGCGGTGCATGTTGTGGAAGGACCGAGCCCTTGTGGAACTCAACACGGCGGTGCTGCACTCCTTCCGCGAAACAGGAGTAGCCATCGTGGATCACCACACTGCTTCGGCACAATTCATGCAGCATGTTCAGCGAGAGGAAAAGTGCGGGCGCCCAGTGCCCGGCGACTGGTCGTGGCTGGTGCCGCCCATGTCCGGTTCGGCCTGCCCGGTCTTCCATCAGTATTACGACGACAGCCGCCCAACGCCGTCCTTTGTCAAGCAGGACAAACCGTGGTAAATAAACCATCATCGAGATCAATTGGGCCGTCATCTATTTGAGCCAGGATGACACTTGGGCTGGCACCCCAACTCGAGAGCGAAAAAGTGCTGAAAAATATGGCCCAAGATCGGAATTCCCTGTTGGGTATCAGCAGCCCAAACGATGAATGAGCATGAACGAATTAAGGCGCTAAAGCGCTACGAGATACTCGACACGCCTCCTGAAAGACAATTTGACGATATCACGCATCTTGCAGCGCAGATTTGTGAGACGCCCATTGCGCTAATCTCCCTCGTAGACGAAGAGCGGCAGTGGTTCAAAAGCACCGTGGGACTGGAGCTCCGCGAGTTACCGCGAAACATCTCGTTCTGTGCGCACGCCATTCTGGATGGGGACCTATTTGAGGTTTTCGACGCCTCGAAGGACGAACGGTTTTTTACAAACCCTCTTGTCACTGGAGAGCCACACATCCGTTTTTATGCAGGCGCTCCGCTCGTCACCCCAGACGGTCAAAGCCTCGGAACACTTTGCGTCACCGATTATTCTCCGCGGAAGCTCAGTGAGGAGCAGCGCGGCGGCCTTAAGCGCCTGGCTGCTCAGGTCGTGCGACAACTCGAAGTGCGCCACGACCGGATGCAACTGATCAAGAACACTGAGGAGTTGAAGGAAAGTAATGAGCGGACCGAACAAATCATCGCCTCCGCACTAGATGCTGTCATTACGATGGGAATGGACGGCATGATCGTGAGCTGGAATCCGCAAGCGGAAATAATTTTCGGTTGGAGCGCCAAAGAAGTCATCGGAAAAAGGATGTCAGAGATCATCATCCCTCCTGACTTACGCGCGGCGCATGAGAAGGGGCTCCGCCGGCTGGCCAAAACCAAAGAGTCGGAGATTCTCGATCGCCGGCTCGAAATGACCGCGCTAAACAAGGAGGGCGCGGAATTCCCCATCGAGCTGACCATCTCCCAAGTCCGGGTGTCGGGTCAACCCCTCTTTAGCGGCTTCATTCGTGACCTCAGTGCTGTCAAGGAGGCCGAGACAAAGCTCAAGCGTACAAGCGAATTACTCTCCGCCGTGGGTCAACTCCAATCGGGCTATATCAGCCGGGATCACACCGGAGCAGCGGAGACCTTCGACGCTCTCTTGCAACTTCTTTTGAAGTTCACCGACAGCGAATACGGCTTTGTAGCCGAGGTGCTTCATGATGACAATGGAGACCCCTACCTCAAGACTCACGCCATCACCAACATTGCCTGGAACGATGAAATGCGTGCTTTCTACGAGAAGCACAAGGCAGCGGGCCTAGAATTCCGTAATCTCAAAACGCTGTTTGGAGCAGCCTTGGTTACTGGTGAGACGGTCATCTCGAACGACCCCTCCACGGACCCGCGACGGGGTGGGCTACCACCAGGTCATCCTCCTATGAACTCGTTCCTCGGAGTGCCCATTAAGCAAGGCGAGAAAACAATCGGTATGGTGGGCGTGTCCAATCGTCCAGGCGGTTACGTCCCGGAGATTGTCGAGGAAATTGACCTTCTTCTTTCCACTTATGCCACGATTATCCGGGGCTTCCAGTTCACAAAACAGCAGCAAGCCGACCAGCAGCGCATCGAGGCCCTCAACCTGAACCTTGAAGCACGGGCCGCTGATTTGGCGGATGCCTTGGATATGAATCGCCGGGTGGAACGCGAACGTCGGGACGCTCTTGAGGAATACTCCGCAAACCTCGAACAGCGGGTCGCTGAGCGCACTGCGGAACTCGAGCAGTCCCAGCGTCAGTTTCAGGACCTTTTTGAGTTCGCACCGGACGCGCTGGTCATGACCGATCAGGCTGGCGTGATTCAGCTGGCCAATCTCCAGTCCGAGCGGATCTTCGGATGGAAACGAGAAGAGTTGCTTGGGCAATCGGTAGAAATCCTTCTTCCCTTCCTGCGGGGTGAGTTTCCTGGGGAACAGCTCAACATTTCGGAAGATACCGAGAATGCCAGCCTCCCGGGCAGGCGCAAGGACGACACGGAATTCCCCCTAGAGATCAGCTTCAGCCCGATACAAACGGAAGACTGTAAACTGGTCACAGTCGCCATGAGGGATGTATCGGAACGAATTCTCCTAGAACAAGAGGTGGCGAGAATCAGTAGCCATGAGCAAGAACGTCTCTCACGCGAGCTGCACGACCACCTTGGTGCATATCTCGCTGGAATTGCGTTCCGTTGTAAGACAATGGCAGAGACCCTGAAGACTAGAGCCATTCCCGAGGCAGAGCACGCCCAGCAACTAGTGGGCCAAATCAATGACGGGATCAATTTGGTCCGGAATTTCGCCCGCTTGCTTTCTCCAGTGGATGTAGCTTCCGGAGGCCTTGCCGCGGGATTGACCGGGCTCGCTCGGGAGATGGGGACAATTTTCGAAATCGACTGCCAAGTGAATCTCCCCAGTGAGCTTCCGCCTCTCACTCAGGAGCAAAGCATGCAGCTCTACCGCATCGCTCAGGAGGCCATTCGCAATGCCGTACAGCACGGGAAAGCCCCGCACGTATCCCTCTCCATTCAATGTGACGAAGACTGCCTGACGATGACAATTGCGAACGACGGCGTGCCATGGAATCCTGAGGAAAAACCCCGCTTGGGCCTGGGCCTACGAACCATGCGGCACCGGGCCGCCGGTCTCGGTGGATCGTTCACCATTCACGCCAGACCCGATGGCCTCACTAAAGCAATCTGCATACTTCCCTATCCAACTGAAACGGAAGCAACCCCAGCCCTTCCCGATGAAAAAAATTAGCGTTTTAGTAGTAGATGATCACCCCTTTTTCCGGAGCGGCCTGATACAATGGTTAAGTCAGCAAGAGCTGGTTTCAAGCTGCGCGGAAGCAGGCTCGGTAGCCGAGGCCAGAATGGCAGTCGAGGAGGCAGAGCCGGACGTGATCCTCATGGATTTGAGGCTTGGCGATGGAGAAGGCCTGGAACTCACTCGAGAACTGGCGCCAGAACATCCGGAGATCCGGATCGTCGCATTGTCACAATTCGACGAGGACCTTTATGCCCACCGCGCCCTTCAGGCGGGAGCCCGGGGTTACCTGATGAAATCCGAAGCCACCGAATCGGTTCTAGCTGCAATTCGAACCGTCATGAAAGGAGGAATCCACCTCAGCAGCGTGATGGCTGCCAAGCTTCTCCAGAATATCTTTCCCGATCCGATTTCAAATTCCGTGGACCTTGCTAAGTTGTCCGACCGCGAACTCCAGGTATTCCAACTTCTGGGCGCCGGAAGGAGTACGGTTGAAATTGCCGGCCACCTGAAATTAAGCCCCAAAACGGTGGAAACTTATCGGGAGAATCTGAAAAAGAAACTGGCCCTACCAGATGGAGCTGCCCTGTTGCGGGCTGCAACCCTCTGGTCGGAAGGTGGAAATACCTAGGTTGGATTGAGGAAACACCCGTTTTCTCAAGAGCCTCCGCCCATACCTTCACTACCAAAACCTGACTCTTTATAGGCAGGGTCAACCAACCCTTTCCCGGATGCGGGATCGCTCTGCCGTCGCATCAATGCCAGCATGGGTTCCTCATCTGACAAAGCCATGCCGACTCTCCGATATTTCGCCTTCCTGACCATTTTACTTTCAGCAAGCTTTCCTGCACTTGCCAAAGACCACCTTCTCGGGCCAACGGGAATCATGGCCCAAGCCAAGGGGAATCAACTTCCTGTTCAGAGCATCGATCCCGGATCACCGGCAGATGGAAAACTAAAGAAAGGCGACACCATCACCGGAGCTGCCGGAAAACCGTTATCGAAAAACGCCCGGCAGGAATTTGCCCAGGCGATCGACCAGGCAGAGGCCTCCAAAGGAACGCTCCCTCTCACTCTCAAAGGCGGACGAAAAATCTCGCTGCAGCTCCAATCCCTGGGCTCCTACAGCAAAACCGCTCCATGGAACTGTCAGAAAACCGACGCCATTATCACTCGCATCGCCGATCAGATGTTGGAGTCGAAAACCTTCGTCAACAATCAGATGCCCGTCGGTTACATCGGACTCCTCGCAACCGGTGAAAAGAAATACCTCGACGTCGTGAAGGCGGAACTTCCCAAACAAAAGTGGGCGAAGGCTCCTGACCCCGCTGACCTCGCCGCCTTGCTGGAGGGAGACAAAGACTTTGGCTACATCGGTTGGTATTGGGGTTATCAAATGATTGCGCTCGCTGAGTATCACCTCGCCACCAGCGACAAATCGGTCCTCCCCGCTCTCGAAGCCTACGCCCTCACTATGGCGCGCGGTCAGGATCCCGCCGGCATCTGGGGTCATCGCCTCGCCACCGTCAAACGCAACGGCCGCCTTCCAGGATATGCTCATATCAACAACCCCAGCCTGAGCACGCTCATTGGCATGCAGATGGCCCTCAAGTGCGGTATCGACAATCCGGAAATCAAAGCCGGAGTCGCTCGAAGCGTCGCCTTCTACAAAACCTATGTCGGTGAAGGCACCATCCCCTACGGGGTCCACGATCCCGACACCCGCATCTTCAACAACAACGGTAACAGCGCGATGGCCGCCCTGGTGATGAGCCTCGCTGGCGAAAAAGAAGCCGCGCAATTCTTCTCCCACCAATCAGCCGCCGCACATAACATTCAGGAAACCGGACACGCCACTCACTACTTCAACGTGCTTTGGACCCCGCTCGGCGCCAATGTTGCTGGTCCGGAAATCTCACAGGCCTTCTTCAAGAAAGGCAACTGGGTGCGCACCCTCTACCGGGCCTGGAACGATCGCTTCACCTACGACGGCAAAAACCAAAAGGCCGCCAACGACGACGGCTCGCTTCTTCTGGCCTACTGCCTTCCCAGAAAAAAACTCTTCATCACCGGAAGAGACGCCGACGAATCACTTTGGGCCAAAGGCGGGCAAGTCAGCAAGATCATCAACGCCTCGCAGATCGACTACGCCTCACTCAGCGAAGATGAATTGATCGCCCTCTTCGGTCACCCCGCGCCTCAAGTTACGCGCCGGGCTGTGTGGACTCTCCGGGACCGCAAGGGCGACTTCACTCCAAAGGTCGCCAAGCTCATCAAAAACGGAACCGACATTGAAAAACGCAGCGCCATCGGCTTCTTCGGATACCGTTGCCCGCCCGAATGGGCCCTCCCGCAGATCGACCTCATCGGCTCCGTCCTTCGCGACAGCAAGGAAGATCCCAAAGTCCGTTCCGCCGCCACCTATGCTCTCTGCTGGCACGGGAAGCCCGCTCAAAAATTCTACCAGGACATGTTGAAGCTGGTCGTGGCAGAAGAACCAAACGACCCCTTCAAACTCATCGACAAAGAGGTCGCGAAAAGCCTCAACATTCTTGCTCCCGATCCCTTCGCCACCGGACTGGTCACGGACAAGAAGCTCTTCTACCAAGCCGCCCTCAAACTTTCCGACAACCCTCGCCAAGAAGCACGCTCCGATGGCATGAAAATGCTCCACTCCATCCCGGCCGAAGACTTCCACCTCGTCGCCGGCAAGGTCAAACACCTCGTGCAGAACCAGGATCCGACCTACCATTCCTATCACAACCCCATGTCCGGCGTGCAAGCGGCGGCCCTCGTTCTTGCGGAACTCGACATCGAAGAAGGACTCGAATGGAGTTGGGCCATGCTCGAAGCCGAAGACGGAAAAGCCGGCTTCAAAGCCCGCGCCATTCTCACCATCCTCAAAGCCTACGGCCCCAGCGCGAAACCCTACCTCGAAAAGATCCGGGCCGATGAAAACCTCACCCGCCTCCTGACCTCGGGACGCTGGAAGCGGATGTATGACCAAATGGTCAAAGCCGTGGAAGGCGGCGAAGCTGAAAAGCTCGTTCCCTTTGAAAAGGCTAAAACCCCGAGGTAGCGATCGCCAGGATCAAGGAGCATTTTGCATCACCCCAATCCGCAGGTAGAGCTGAGTCAAGGCCTCGCTCGCGGTGGCAGTCACCGTGGTGGAATTGCCCGTCGTAACGGGAACTATCGTCACGGTCGCGCCACCGGCAGGACCAATTCCCGAGCCATACCAATCAAGGAGATTGGGGGACCATTCGTAGAAGGCGTTTAACTCACTCGGGGGATTTTCATTCTGCGGATGATCAACGGTCATAGTGATCCCATCGGAAGAAAGACCAGTGAGTCCCTGACTGAATTCACCCGGGTGCGTCCCAAACCAAGCCTCCAGCCCGTTATCCAGATTGTCTCCATCGGCATCATCTCCAAAGCCGGTCAAGCCACCGACCTCATAGCCATCAATCCAACTCGCAAAGGTCCCGGACGCTCCTCCCGTGTCCGAACCAAAGACATCAATTTCACGGAAGGTAAACGCGCCCCCGTTGGCGCCACCATTAACACTGCTGGCAGTGAACTTGATGAATTCAATTCCGCTGGCAAGGATGCCACTTGGGTCGGTGAGAGTCACCTTCGTCCCACCTGCATTGGTGAGCGGTTGGTAATCAACCGTAGCAAGCGAGGTGTAGCTGCCGCCCACTGGCTTAACCTCCACGCTGTATGCCTGATTTCCAAAAGCTGCGCTGTTCCAGTCCGCGATCGATTGGATCGATGAAATGTCAAAGCCCAAGCCATTGGCTCCTGTGCCCAAATTGTATTCGGCAGTCGCTCCGACAGTTGTCCAGGCAATCGTAGCGACAGCGGGGGTCGCGACATCGTCGTACGAAGTCCCGTAGGTTCCGTCGTTCAGATTGTCTGGCGTCGCCCCACCAGCGGGGTTCCAACCTGACGCAATCACGGTCAGCCCGTGAAGAAGATCGCTGCTACTAACGTCCCCCGCATAAGCGAGCTGCGTTGTGGTGAATTCTTCAGCAGGAGGCACTCCCGTGGAAAAATTCCAGGTGATGTTACCGGCAATACCCGCAAAGCTATTACCGGAAGTATCGTCGAGCGCGGTGGCATCGATCTGAATGGCGTAGTTCGTTCCGGGAGCAAGATTTGTGTTGGAAGCAATTGTCAGGATCCCTCCCGCAGCGGAAACCTGACTGGCATCAGTCACCGCAATAGTTGTCATGGCAGGAGTATCGAGATCCGCTATGGTGATGTTCCCCGTGCCGATCACAATCTCCTCATCAAAGGTCACTACCAGCAATGTGCCAGGGGACACATTGGTCGTGTCATCCGCCGGACTCAGCGTATCGATCACTGGTCCCGTCAAATCAGGCAGACCAACGGTGAAGCTCCAATTCGACGTATCAGTGGACAGAAGACCGGCGTAGGCATTGGGTGTGGCATCGAGATCTTCAATGGCATCGCTACTGATCTCCACTGCGTATTCTTCCCCGCCGACAAGATCCGTGGAGGGATTAATCGTCAACACCGCCCCCACGATGGAGACCTCACCAGGCAAGGTGATCGAAACATCAGCACCGCCGGATAGGTTTTTCAATTTGATCGAACCAGCCCCCGTCAAGACGATGGCTTTGTTAAATGTTGCTTCCAGATTTCCGCCCGGAACAACCCCACTCGAATCATCGGCAGGAACCACAGAGGTCGAGGTATTCAGCGTTGGCGGGCCACTGGGCGCGATGGTCTCCAAGCGAACATTATCAAAGAGAACCTGCGTTCCCGATGCTCCGATGAGGGCAATCCCGACCTGCTGTCCTTCAAACGGATCACCGCTGGCCAAGGCCGTATAGGTCACAGCCTGATCCAGCAGATAGGGTCCGCCGGACGGCGGGGTCATCCCGGCCAACTCTGCAGTGCCATTCGCGTTGGATAGTGCGGTTCCGAGGCCCGCCGTGCTGCCGAACAAACGGATCGTGGCCTGGGAACCGCTGAAATTCGAAAGTTGCCCCACATCCACCGAGAGGGTGTAGGTCTCCCCGGCGGCGATAGTGAGGGGAGTCACCTGGCTGAGTGAACTTCCGCCATTTGTGAAACCGTGCTGTTCGTTGTCGGTTGGTTGCGGATTCTGGGCGTCACCGTAATCCTGGGCGCCGGCAAGTGAGCCCGCCGTGGTCCAACCGATGGCCGAAGAAATGAAACTGTTGTTCCCAACATCGTCGTCCTCGAAGCTCGGATTGACAACGGCGACCGGAGTTGGCTGATCACCGGTCGTAAAGGCCCACGCGGTATCACCGGTAATCCCCGCAAATGGATTCCCGGAGAGATCCTCAAATGCCCCTGCCGCAATGTTCACGTAGTAGCTGGTGTTGGCGGTCAGATCCGAAATGTCGATGAACACCTCCGCGCCGCTGATCGTCACCGCGCCGGAGGTGACATCAATGGTCTCCACCACGCTGTCATCCGAATCAAGATGGATCGTGATGTTGCCCGTTTGCACCTGAACGTCCTCGTCAAAAGTCAAGGTGAGGTCGGTCGGCGGCGGGACATCGCTTTCGCCGGCCGTGGGATCCATGCTACTACTTGTCGGGTTCGTGAGATCGGGAAGCGCAGCGGTAAAACTCCAGTTGGGGGTGTCGGTGAAAAGGAGCCCGGCGTAGGCGTTGGGAGTGGACTCAAGATCTTCGATCGCGTCGCTGCTGATCTCCACCGCATATTCCTCTCCGCCAACCAGATCCGAGGCGGGATTGATGGTCAACACCGCACCGAGGATCATGACTTCGCCGGGCAAAGTGACCGGGATATCCGCACCGCCGGAGAGGTTCTTCAAATTGATCGTGCCGGATCCGGTCAGGGCGATGGGCTCGCTGAAAGTCGCCACGAGATTGCTGGAAGTCGTCACGTCCGTTGAATCGTCGGCAGGAACCACCGAACTCAATGTCGGCGGGCCGACGGTATTGGCGGCAGCGAGTGTTTTGGCGATCATGAAATCGGTCAATGGCTGGTTGGTCCACCAGTGATTGTTCATGTCGTGTCCGCCACCCGGAATCACCGTGAGCGTCGCGTCGCCGCCGTTGGCGTCGAAGTAGTCCTTGACGATCTGGGTGTTGGCTTCAATCGGCACTACGCTGTCACTGTCACCGTGGATGTGGAAAACGCAGATACCGTTTGCGACCAGGCCTGAAAGGCGTTCGATCGGGTTGTAAAGATGCCCGTTGGTAGTCAACTCGGAGGTCGAAATGCCGTAGTGTGATGCTGCGGTGCCCACGCCCGGATAGCTCAAAAGGTTGGCGACGGAATAGATCCCGCCGATGGCGGCAACCTTGTCGGGATTGTCCGCCGCCCAGTTGTAGCCAAGCAAGCCCCCGCGGCTCCGG